>Ga0192240_10174_pt1 | contig 30965 bp, 24 predicted proteins | sample Koala_Koa27_H3_FD_131237 | JGI IMG/M metagenome (GOLD analysis project Ga0192240, IMG submission 131237) | Enriched cells from koala feces incubated with labeled cellulose particles, San Francisco Zoo, California, United States - Koala_Koa2-7_H3 ...
AATAAGTTTGGAGCGGCGGAAGCTAAATCGGTTTGGAGCGGCGGAAGCTGAATCAGTTTGGAGGGAAAAAGCAGGCATGAAAAAAAAGAAATCAATCGTGATCTTTGTTGTACTTTTGGCGATTGTGGCTCTGTTGGGCTACTATTGTTACGGCATTCTCAAAGGCACGGTGGCAAAGGATAGCGAATCCGGCATCAAGCTTGGTCTGGATCTGGCCGGCGGCGTCAGTATCACCTATCAGGTCGTCGGGGATGATAACCCGTCCTCCGAGGATATGTCGGATACGGTATATCAGCTGGAGCAGCGTGTCAGCGCGTACAGCACCGAAGCGGAGGTGTACCAGGTCGGCGACAACCGTATCACGGTAGAGATTCCGGGTGTGACGGACGCCAATGAGATTCTGGAGGAGCTTGGTTCCCCCGGTTCCCTGGAATTCCAGACGGCGGACGGCGAGGTCTACATGACCGGCGACTACGTGGTGGACGCCCAGGCGGGCACACAGACAGACAGCACGACCGGCGCCACGGAGTATGTCGTGGAGCTGACGTTGAATGACGAGGGCGCGGAGATTTTCGCGGAGTATACGGAAGAGTATCTGAACGATTATCTGCCAATCTACTATGACGGCGAGTGCATCACCTATCCGCAGGTTAACTCTGTGATCTCCAACGGTACCGCAATCATCAGCGGCATGGACAGTTACGAGGAAGCGGAGATTCTGGCGACGCAGATCCGAAGCGGTTCCCTGACACTGGAGCTGGAGGAGCTGCAGTCCGAGGTGGTGGGCGCTAAGCTGGGTTCCCAGGCACTGAGCAGCAGCATCATCGCGGCGATCATCGGTATCCTGATCATCATTGTGTTTATGCTGTGCTTTTACCGGATTCCGGGACTGGCGGCGTCACTGGCATTGCTGATCTACGCCGGCATCCTGCTTTCCGTTTTACATTTGTATCATATCACGCTGACCCTTCCGGGTATTGCAGGTATCATCCTTTCCATCGGTATGGCAGTGGACGCGAACGTGATCATATTTGCCCGTATCAAAGAGGAAATCGGTCTGGGCAAAGCGGTGAACAACTCCATTACCGGCGGATTTAAAAAAGCGTTCTCCGCGATACTGGACGGCAACATCACGACCCTGATCGCCGCAGTTGTCCTTTATCTGCGCGGCTCCGGTTCCATCCGCGGGTTTGCCACCACGCTGGCGCTGGGTATTATTTTCTCCATGTTTACCGCACTGGTGATCACGCGGTGGCTGCTGCGGTCGCTGTACGGCCTGGGCTTTAAGGATAAAAAGTTTTACGGAGAGAAAAAAGAAGGAAAAACCATCAATTTTGTGGGAAAACGTTTTCTCTGTATCGGCATCTCTGTCGCCGTGATCGCGGCCGGGTTTGTCGGCATGGGCACTTATAAGGCGGCCAGCGGCAATGTGCTGAATTTCAGCCTGGAGTTTATGGGCGGTACTTCCACGACCGTTACGTTTGACACAGATTACACGATAGAAGAGATCGATGAGGAGATTGTCCCGTACATCGAGGAAGTGACCGGCGACAGCAACGTCCAGACGCAGAAAGTGGCGGACAGCACAGACGTTATCTTTAAGACCCGCACGCTTACCCTGGATGAGCGGCAGGAACTGGTTGAGACACTGACGGAGAACTTCGGCGTTACCGAGGACGATATCGCGGAGTCCCAGAATATCAGCTCGACGATCAGCAGCGAGATGAGGTCCGACGCGGTGTGGGCGGTGATCATCGCGACGATCTGTATGCTGATCTATATCTGGTTCCGCTTTAAGGATATCCGTTTCGCGGGCAGTGCGGTCATCGCGCTGGTGCATGATGTGCTGATTGTACTTGCTTTCTACGCATTGTCGAGAACCAGCGTGGGTACGACCTTTATCGCGTGTATGCTGACCCTTGTCGGTTATTCGATCAACGCGACCATCGTTATCTTTGACCGTATCCGTGAGAATATGGCGGCGGAGGAGGGCAACCGGAACATTGACGTGAAGCAGGTGGTCAACAAGAGTATCACGCAGACGCTTTCCCGAAGCATCAACACTTCTCTGACGACGTTCATCATGGTGCTGATGATCTTTATCCTGGGCGTGTCCTCCATACGGGAGTTTGCGGGACCGCTGATGGTCGGCGTGGTCTGCGGTGCATATTCCTCCGTATTTCTGACCGGTTCGATCTGGTATATGTTTAAGAGCAGGTCTCTGAAAAATGCAGGCGGCAAAGCTGGAGACGGCAAAGGCTCAGAAGCAGGCGGCAAAGTCAGGAAAAAAAGCGGGGAAGAAAAATCAGAGCAAATAGAGCAGGTTTTATGGTTAAAGAATAAAAAGTGCTGACTTCCTGTGGAATTGCCGGTGAGATTGTTAGAGGGACTTCTATCGGAGTTGCCGATGAGATTGTTAGAGGGATTTCTATCGGAGTTGCTGATGAGATTGTGTAAGAACAAGAAGGTTCGGCATAATTGACAGAATAAGATGTACAGACCCGGTTTGAAAACAACCGGGTCTTACTATAGAGCAGATCAGGGGACAGATTACATGTTAAATACCGATGATGTATTGAGAGTGATGATGGTTGCATATCTTGCCATAATAAACATAATTGGCTTTGCTGCTATGGGAATGGATAAGCGCAGGGCGAGAAAAGGAGCGTGGCGGATTCCGGAAGCGCGTCTCTTTCTCTTTGCGGCACTCGGCGGCAGCCCGGGAAGCTGGATTGGGATGTATGCATTCCGGCACAAGACCCGGCATTGGTACTTTGTGGTTGGCATGCCGGTGATTCTGGTTCTGCAGATCGTGTTGGGTGTGCTGATAAAAACTACCGTGTTTTGAAATCAAATTTGAGAAGGAGAAAATTTTGTTATGCAGCAGTACATGGAATGTGAGAGCGGAAACTACGTGATCAGGGGGACGATCCATATCCCGGAAGGCGCGTCCGCGGCGTGTCCGGTGCCCATGACGGTCATTTGCCATGGCTTTACAGCCGATCGGAATGAGAATCTGTTTATTCACAAGCGCCTGGCGAAGCGGCTCTGTGCGGAGGGAATCGCGGCTCTCTGTTTTGACTTTATGGGCAGCGGCGAGAGCGACGGTGACTTTGTGGAGATGTCGGTGCTGACGGAAGCGGCGGATGCCCTGGCGGTACTGGCTTATGTGCAGACACTGGATTTTGTGGATCCGGAGCGTGTGGCTTTCCACGGCATGAGTATGGGCGGGCTTGTCTCCTGCCTGACAGCGGCAGCCAGGCCGGATGAGATTCGCGCGCTGAGCCTGTGGGCGCCTGCACTGTGTATCCCGGATATGTGCAATGAAAAGGAACTGCTGGGCATTTCCGTGGAAGGAGTCATTGAAAAAGGATATGTTGATTTCCGGGGAGAAAAGCTGGGCAGCATCTATGTGGAGGATGGACGGAAAGTGAATATCTGGGAGGATATTCAAAAGTATAAGGGTCCGGTGCAGATTGTGCACGGGACTGCGGACCAGTCGGTGGATTTTTCCTATTCGGTTCGCTTAAAGGAGATTCTCGGAGACAGATGTGTGCTGTATCCCGTGGAGGGCGCGGATCATGATTTTGCGACACTCCCCTATAATCAGCAGCGGCTGGATCATGCCGTGAATTTTTTAAGGGAGAATCTGTTGCGGTGACAAGCGGGGGATTCCGAAGGGAGACCCTGTAGCAGTGAGGATTTTCATTGCGTGATTCTGAATTTGGCAGGTAATAGGAGTTGTTTTTTATAAAGCGGGAGGTTACATATGAGAGCAAGTGGGATTCTGCTTCCGGTCAGCAGTCTTCCGTCCCGGTATGGGATTGGAGGATTTACGAAGGAGGCATATGATTGGATTGATTTTCTGAAAAAAAGCGGGCAGACATTCTGGCAGATTCTGCCGCTGGGGCACACCAGTTACGGGGATTCCCCGTATCAGCCGTATTCGACGATCGCGGGAAACCCTTATTTTGTGTCGCTGGATGATCTGATCGAGGAGAAACTTCTGACGAAAGAGGAGTGTGACGCGGCGCAGCTGGGAACGAACCTGTCCTACGTGGATTATGGGAAACAGTTTGAAAACCGCTATCCGCTGCTGCGCAGGGCGTATCAGCGGGATAAGGAAAGAGACCAGACAGGTTTTGAAAATTTCTGGAAACAGGAGGCGGACTGGCTTCCGGACTACGCGCTGTTTATGGCGCTGAAAGATAAGCATGACAAGAAAGCCTGGTATGAGTGGAAAGAGCCGTATCGAAAACGGGAACCGAAAGCTATCGCGGAGGCAAAGAAAGAGCTGGAGGATGATATTTCTTTCCATGCCCATGTGCAGTATTGGTTCATGAAGCAGTGGGTGAAGCTGAAAGCTTATGCGGTCAGCCGGGGAATCCGTATCATCGGAGACCTGCCGATCTATGTGGCGCATGACAGCGCGGATGCCTGGACGAACCCGCAGCTGTTCCAGTTTGACGAGGATTTAAACCCAAAGTCTGTGGCAGGAGTTCCGCCCGATTTCTTTTCCGAGGACGGTCAGCTCTGGGGCAACCCGCTCTATGATTGGGATTATCACAAAAAAACAGGGTACGCCTGGTGGATCGGCCGTATCCGGCATGCTTCCGCATTGTACGATGTGATGCGCTTCGACCATTTTCGGGGGTTTGATGAGTATTTTGCGATCCCTTTCGGAGAAAAGACGGCAAAAAAGGGAAAATGGTGTCCCGGCCCCGGCATGGAGCTGATGCGGGCCATTGAGGAGAATGTGCCGAATGTCGAGATTATCGCGGAAGATCTCGGCGTGGTCACGGACAGCGTGAAAAAACTGGTGGCTGACAGCGGTTATCCATGTATGAAAGTAGTGGAATTTGCGTTTGACAGCGACAGTGAGAACGCTTTCCTTCCGCACAATTATGACACGACCAATTGTGTCGTTTACACCGGAACCCATGACAATGAGACGCTGTTTCAGTATGTGACCGGCGCTTCCGAACGGGAGCGGGAGCATATCAAAAATTATATGAACCGTTTCTGGGACACCGATGAGCAGCTCTGCGATAACCTGGTGCGCCTGGCAATGCTCAGCATCGGAAAGTACTGCATTATCCCGATCCAGGATTACCTGCATCTCGGCAAAGAGGCGCGGATGAATTTCCCGTCCACTACGGGAGGCAACTGGGAGTGGCGTCTGACAAAAGACCAGATTACGGAGAATCTGTCCGGATTTATCGCAAACATCACGAGAGTGTCCGGGCGGTGGCCGAAGCCGCAGCCGGAGAAAAAGGACGGCGAAGCGGCCGTGGAGGAAGCGACAGGGAAAGAAGATTGCGAAACGGCCGTGGAGAAAGATGACAGAAAGGCGGTCGCAGAGGAAACAGCGGGAAATGAGTATTGCGAAGCGGCCGCAGAGGAGGAAGTAGGGAAAAAGGATAGCGAAGCGGTTGCGGATAAAAGTGCGGGGAAAGAATTCGAGTTGAGTTGAAGTATTTTGCCGCGAAAGATGGCGCAGTAAGCGGGTCGAATTTTCTTTATGTGTTTCGTGCGGACAATATTCATTGGATAGATGGTATTGTCCGTACGTTTTCGGTGTTATACGGACGAAATTTGAGTAAACGGCACTTTTGTCCGCAAGTTTTTCCATGCTGTACGGACGAAAAATGTGTAAACGGCACTTTCGTCCGTAAATTTTTCCATGCTGTACGGACGAAAAATGTGTAAACGGCACTTTCGTCCGTAAGTTTTTCCATGCTGTACGGACGAAACTTGTTCAAACAGCGTTCTTGTCCGTAAATATTCTTGTGCTATACGGACGAAACTTGCTCAAACGGCGTTTTTGTCCGTAAATATTCCTGTGTTATACGGACGAAACCTGTATAGACGGCATTTTCGTCCGTATGGGGAGGCAGCGTCTACGGACATCTTTCGCAAATGAGAGGTTTTTGTCCGTATAATCTGTCAGAAGCACAACATGACAGATTTGTCGCAGCCGCTTGCGCACAACCAGCCGCAACCATCAGCGCACGAAGTGCCGCAACCATTAGCGCACGGCAGATTTGCCGCAACCACCAGCGCACGGTCTGCCGCAACCACTCGCGCGTAAAGTGCTCGCAAACGGCACTATGTCTTAGCCGGCTCATATCCTCACGCCGTCTTCAGGCACTCCAGCCCCTGGCCGGCTCACATCCTCACGCCGTCTTCAGGCACTCCAGCCCCTGGCCGACTCACATCCTCACACCGTTTTCAGGTATTGCAGCCCCTGCATGGAGATGCCCCAGAGGATTCTGCCGACTTCCTCTGTGCTCAGCTTATAACCGCTGCAGACCCAGTTTTCCAGCACGCCGATGACGCCGGAGGACATGTAGGCGTAGGCGTAGTCCAGGATATCCACGGAAGCGTTCGGGTACATCTTTTTCCACATCTGCATACTGCTCTCATACCCCAGGTAGATGAGCTGGCGGATGAAAGACGAGTCCCCGTGTGGGCCGATGAGAACCTGGCAGAGGTCCTTGTTTTCATCCACCAGGCGAAGCAGATCGCTGTACCAGTCCTCCTTGCTCAGCGTCACCACTACATTTTCAAAAAGTTCCGTCTGTATGCTTGAGAGCAGGGAATATACATCCTCATAATAAGAATAAAAAGTGCTGCGGTTGATATCCGCGAGTTTGCAGATATCCGTGACCGTGATTTTGTTGATCGGTTTGTCCTGCATCAGGTCGAAAAGCGCCTGCCGGATGACTGATTTTGTGTATTGTGTTCTGCGATCTTTTGCCATAATTCTCTCCGTTTCATAGTAAAACAATGTGATATGGTTTTGTCAATTTTCCGACAAAAAAGAATCCGCCTGTGGGTTAATTGACATAAAAAATGAAATTGTCGGTTGATATTTCTTTGATAATGATTATAATATACAAAAGTTGATAATGCAACAAGATGTTGGAAAAAAAACAGAGGGTTATAAAAAGGACACCATTTGGTAATCATACAGAATGACCGATTTATAACACAATGTCAGACTCCGACATAAGAAAATTTTATGAGAACTGTATGATTGAGTTGAAAGGAGATTTTTACAGTGGCAAGTTTATCACACAACATGCAGAGAAAAGCGTTTGGCACGGCGATCGACGTCGCGTTAAAGCGCCTGAACAAGAATCGTGAGAAAGGCTACCTTCAGGTTCTCGACCTGGCGCAGCGGTTTATGGGGGACAACTTTAAGCCGGAGACCTATGAAACCATCCGGACGATGATCCAGGATCCGGAAAATAAGTGGGTTCGTTTCACCAACAAGATGCTGGATGAGCTGGATCCCCATGTGGCGAAGATGACGCTCTTAAACCTCGGATTCGAGGCTGCCCTCTACGGGACGAAAGTCACTCGTGAGAAGAGAAGAGAACATCAGTGCAATATTCCGTGGCTGATCCTGATGGATCCCACCAGTGCCTGCAACCTGCGCTGCACCGGCTGTTGGGCTGCCGAATACGGATACAAGATGAACCTTACATACGATGAGATGGACAGCATCGTGACACAGGGTAAGGAACTGGGCGTATATTTCTATATGTTTACCGGCGGTGAGCCGCTGGTGCGCAAGCCGGATTTGCTGAAGCTGGCGAAGAAGCACAATGACTGTGAGTTCCACAGCTTTACCAACGGCACGCTGATTGACGAGGAATTCTGCAAGGAAGTCCAGAAGCTTGGCAATTTCTCGTTCTCCCTGTCCCTGGAGGGATTTGAGGAGGCCAACGACGGCCGCCGCGGCGAGGGTGCGTTCCAGAAGACGCTCGCGGCGATGGATCTGATGAAAAAATACGGCCTGTTCTTCGGTACCTCCGTTTGCTACACGAGGAAGAATATGGAAGCTGTCACCTCCGACGAGTTCTTTGACCTGATGATCGAGCACGGATGCCGCTACGCGTGGTACTTCCACTATATGCCGGTAGGACATGAGGCGGATGTCGACCTGCTTCCCACCATGGAGCAGCGCGAGTATATTCATAAGCGCGTCCGCGAGGTCCGCGGCTGGGGAGGCGGCAAGCAGATCATGCTGCTGGACTTCCAGAACGACGGCGAGTTCGTTGGCGGCTGCATCGCCGGCGGACGGAATTACTTCCATATCAATGCGAACGGCGACGCGGAGCCCTGTGTGTTCATTCATTACTCCGGAGCAAACATCCGCGAGAATACTTTGCTGGAATGCCTGCAGCAGCCGCTGTTTATGGCATACCGCGACGGACAGCCGTTCAATGAAAACCATCTGCGTCCCTGCCCGATGCTGGAAAACCCGGAGAAGCTGCAGGAGATGGTACACAAGTCCGGTGCTCACTCCACCGACCTGCAGGCTCCCGAGTCTGTAGAACACCTCTGCGGCAAGTGCGAGGATTACGCGAAAGACTGGGCGCCCGTTGCAGAGAAGATCTGGAACGCGGACCACTTTGTCAAGAAGGGTTACACGAACTATAAAGATACCATCTAGTATAAAATCACTTATGGGAGGAAATGAGAATGGCTGATCTGAAACATGCCGCCGCGAGAAAATCTTTTGAGGTTGCTTTTAACGGCGTATACAAATACATCAACAAGAATAAAGAAGAGAATCTGGTTAAGCTGATGAACATGGCGCGGAAAATCGCCGGCAAGAATTTCCCGGACGAGTTCTGGGAGAATGCGAACGAGGTTCTCGGCGATCCGGAGTGCAAGTGGACGCAGCAGATTTACGATGCGTTCGACAAGCTGCATCCGAACATGGTCAAGACCCACGTGCTCAATATGGGGTTTGAGACCGGACTGACCGGATTTAAAAAGGTAAAAGAGAACCGCGAAAAGTACAACTGCAACGTGCCGTGGCTTGTACTGATGGACCCTACCAGCGCCTGCAACTTAAAATGCACCGGCTGCTGGGCCGCGGAGTACGGGCACAATCTCTCCCTCAGCAATGAGGAGCTGGACCGCATTATCACAGAGGCGAAGGAGTTGGGCATCCACTTCTTTATCCTGACCGGCGGCGAGCCCATGGTCCGCAGAAAAGATATCATGATGCTGGCGGAGAAGCACAATGACTGTGCGTTCCACATTTTTACAAATGGTACGTTGATCGATGAGGAGGTCTGCAAGAAAGTGCAGGAGCTCGGCAATATTTCCTTTGCCCTCTCCATCGAGGGATATGAGGAGACAAACGACGACCGCCGCGGTCAGGGCGTGTTTGAAAAAGTAATGCACGCGATGGATCTGATGAAAGAATACGGACTGATCTACGGCACATCCATCTGCTACACCAGCAAAAACTACAAGGTGGTAACCTCCGACGAGTTCCTTCAGATGCTGGTGGACAAGGGCGCGATCCTGTCCTGGTTCTTCCATTATATGCCGGTCGGCAAGGACGCAAGCACGGACCTGCTTCTGACACCGGAGCAGCGCGAATATATGGTAAAGCGCGTCCGTTACGTCCGCAGCAAATACTGCCCGATCAAGCTGTTTACCCTGGACTTCCAGAACGACGCGGAGTTTGTAGGCGGCTGTATCGCCGGCGGCAAGAACTATCTGCACATCAACGCAAACGGCGACGTGGAGCCCTGCGTGTTCATCCATTATTCCGGGGCGAACATCCGGGAGAAATCTTTCCTGGAGTGCCTGCAGCAGCCGCTGTTTATGCAGTATCATGACAACATGCCGTTCAACGACAATATGCTGCAGCCCTGCCCGATGCTGGAGAATCCGGAGTGCATCGAGCGGATGGTCAAGGCTTCCGGCGCGCACTCCACGGACATGCAGGCGGAGGAGCCGGTGGAGGAGCTGGTCGCCAAGACGAAGCCCTATGCTGAAAACTGGGCTCCGATGGCGAAGAAACTCTGGGGTGAGATCCAGGAGGATAAGACCAGCATGATCAGAGGCGGCGCGGAAGAGTAAAGGCAGCACGGCAGAGGTCTGGCGAGCTTTGCACAATTTTTTTAATATGGAAACGAAAGGCAGGTCATTACATGATATGGTAATGGCCTGTTTTTTCATTTCTTGGGAGAGACTTTGTTGCTGTAAAGTGCTATAGAGTGGGATTCCCTATGATATAATTAATGTTTCGGCTTGCAGGGGCGTGTTTTTTTCTATATAATAGTTTTCAGTTGAAATTCTGCATTGATAAAATACATTCCATATGATGGACAGGAGGAAATCCTGGATTATATATTCGGAGACAACCTCTATAAAAATGATGATGAATCTATTATGAAATGGTACAATGCTTTTTTTGACAGTTCTTTATAACGTATCCGGGCAGGAGCGCAGTATGCAGGAAGAACAGGCTTTAAAAAGAAGAATACTGGATCTGGCGAACCGCTGCTACCAGTCGAATGTCTATACATTTTCCGGGTTTTTAAGTATGGGCGACCAGGCGCTCTTTTATGAGATGGAGCGCGAAGTATCCTTTGTCCCGTGGACGCTGTTCGGCGGCGGGGAGGACTGCGAACGGAAAATGCTTCGGTTCGGATCGGAGGAAATGCTGGGATATGAAGAAGATTTCCCGGTTTCCTGCCTGGTGGTAAGACCCCTGATGCAGAAGTTTGCCGATGAGCTGACGCACCGGGATTTCCTGGGAGCATTGATGAATCTGGGAATTGAGCGGGACGTTCTGGGAGATATTATAGTGAGGGAAAATGTCGGGTATGTGTTCTGTGAGGATGCCATGGCGGCATTTTTGCAGGAGCACCTGGACAAGGTGAAGCATACCAGTGTGATCTGTGAGATTGTAAAAGAATGTCCGGCTGCGGCGAAAACGGAGTTTCTGGCAGATGAGCTGGTGGTCAGCGCGGGCCGCTGTGATGCTGTGGTGGCGAAAGTGTACAACCTGTCCCGCAGCCAGAGCATCCGCCTGTTTCAGGCAAAAAAAGTGTTTGTCAACGGGCGGCAGTGTGAAAACAACAGCGGCGCCTTAAAGCCCGGGGATGCGGTGTCCGTCCGCGGGTTCGGAAAGTTTATATTTGACGGGATTTTAAATGAGACGAAAAAAGGCCGGATCCGGGTGGAAATCCGGCGGTATGTTTGAATGGTTTTATGAGGGAAGCAAGAAAAAGATATAGAAACAGAAGACAGCAGTTTCAAGCGGAGCATCTGAAAGAAAAAACAGATGCGGCAGGGCATGTCTACGATAATTCACAGGAGATCCGCTGGGCAAAACTGGACAACACGGCGCATCTTTTTCCGGCGATCGCCGGGGAGAGCATGACCAACGTCTACCGGGTGGCGATTTATCTGAATGAGGAGATTCAGCAGGAAATCCTGCAGGAAGCTCTCGACATCGTACTGCCGAAATTTGCCGTCTTCAACTGCCGCCTGCGCCAGGGATTTTTCTGGTATTATTTTGAGGAGAACGGGAAGAAAGCGCCGCGGGTGGTGGAAGAGAGCACTTACCCCTGTCGATATATGGAAGAAAACCACAACCGCAACTACCTCTTCCGGGTGACCTATTACGGAAAGCGGATCAATCTGGAGGCCTTTCATGTCCTGACGGACGGCACCGGCGCTTTTGCGTTTTTAAAGGAGCTGGCGTACCAGTATCTGCGTTTGTCCCATCCGGAGCTGCGGGAAAAGTACGGGGACGGCTTGAGCAGCGAGACTTCCCTGAATACGGAGGACAGCTATCTCCAGAACTTCAAAAAGACCCGGTTTTCCGGCGGATACAAGGCGGGAAGGGCTTACATTTTAAAGGGGTTACTGTTTCCTGCGGATAAGATGGGGATCATTCACGGACATATGCCGGTGGAGGAAGTGAAAGAGGCGGCAAAGCGCCACGACGCCACGCTCAACGAGTATCTGGTGGCGGTTTTTCTCTGGGCGGTGTATCAGGCTTATCTGAAAGGAATGCCGTCGAAGCATCAGCTTTCGGTCAGTGTACCGGTGAATCTGCGCCCGTATTTTCAGTCTGTGACGACGAAGAATTTTTTTGTGATGGTGACGGCGATTTTTCATCCGACGAAAGAAAATCAGCCGTTTGAGGATGTGATGGAGGCAGTGAAGACTTCGCTCCGGGAGCAGATGACGAAAGAGCATCTGGAGGAAGTGCTCTCCTACAACGTGACCGGAGAGCGCGCGTTGATTCTGCGGGCGCTGCCGCTGGTCTTTAAAAATCCCGGAATGCGGGGCGTTTATAACATGCATGCGAAAGCAAACACCGCTACTGTGACGAACATGGGAAACATTACCGTGTCATCGAAATACCGGGAGTACATCGAGCGGTTTGACGTGCTGCTTTCCCGCTCCCGGGGACAGAATCTGAAAATGGCGCTCAGCTCTTATAACGGTACGCTTTCCGCGACCATCACCTCTGCGATGAAAGACACCAGGCTGCAGTGTGTCTTTTTCCGGTATCTGACCTCGCAGGGCATATCCGTGACGCTCGACACCAACGGGGTATACTATGAATGATACAAGGGGATAAAAATCAGATAACGGATGCTGGCATCCGCTTATCTGACTTTGAGACCCGAACAAACATGAGGAAGTAGTTTCTATGAATAAATGCAAAAACTGCGGCGTGCAGCTGCGCGACCCGGTCCCCATCTGCCCGCTCTGTAAATGCATCGTTGAGCAGGGCGAGGGGGAGGCACTCAGCCGGATCTATCCCTACCTGTACGCGGAGCGCGGAATCAAAAAAATGCAGGTTGTCATGAACATTTACCTGTTTGCGGCTATTGCGGCGGAAGTGATTCTCTGTGTGATCGATTATATGGCGGGCGGACCGGTGGGGTGGCTGATTCTGATCGCTGCTTTTCTGGCCTACGGTTTTATCACGCTGAAAGTATCGATCCAGATGCACACCGGATACCGGCTGAAGATGATTCTGCAGACGCTGCTGGGTGTGGCGGTGTTGTTTGTCATTGACCTGGAAACAGGGTTCGTCGGATGGTCCCTGAATTATGTGCTGCCTGCGGCTGCCATCCTGGTGGACGTAATCATTATATTCTTAATGTTGGTGAATAACCGGAACTGGCAGAGCTATATTCCTCTGCAGATTCTGGATATTGTATATTGTGTGATCCCGTTTGTGCTCTACCGCTTTCAGGTGGTGACCAGCCTGATCGTGCCGCTGGCGGCTATGGTGATCGCGGTGCTGACCTTTGTGGGGACTGTCATTGTCGGCGGGCAGCGCGCGCGGTCGGAGCTTTACCGGAGATTCCACGTGTGATACCAGGTCTTCTTTTGCGCATGTGAGGTGGAGGACTGTGAATAGTAACAGGGAGAAAAGAAAGGCGGGTTTTATGCATCAGTATGAAAATACTCCGCAGGGGCGTGTGCTGCGTGAACTGGTGGCGCGGATGCATTCTGACAACCTGATCGGGCGGAGGCTGAAGAGCGGAGAGCTGCGGAAAAAACTGGCTGAGCCGGAGTGGAAGGTTCCGAACGGCTATTCCCTGTCTGTGATCGAGCAGAAAGATTTTTCCATGGAATTGCTGGAACCGGATGTTTCCAGCGACCGGATGGTCATTCTGCAGCTGCACGGCGGTGGTTATGTGGGAAAAATGATCAATATATACCGCAGCTTTGCGGGATTTTACAGTGAGCTCGGCCATGGGATTCCGGTGTTGACGCCGGACTATCGTGTGGCTCCGGAGGAGCCATATCCGGCTGCTCTTCAGGACGCGGTCAGAGCCTATGACTGGCTGCTGGAGAACCACTGGACGGAAGAGAGGATTGTCCTCGCGGGGGATTCCGCGGGAGGCGGGCTTGTGATGGCACTTTGCATGTATCTGAAGGACCGGAAACGTCCGCTCCCGGCTGGAATCGTTGCCATGTCTCCCTGGACGGATCTGTCGCTCTCCGGCGAGTCTTATCACACGAACTACACCATCGATCCGGTGTTTGGGAATACGAAAGACAGCCTGATCTACAATAAAGATTACGTGGGGGAGGAGGATACGACCAATCCCTATATTTCTCCGCTATATGGCAATTTTACAGATTTTCCGCCGATACTGATCCAGGTTGGGAGCTACGAGATGTTGCTGAGTGACTCCGAACTGGTGGCGGAAAAAGCAAAAGCCGCCGGAACCAAAGTGCGCCTGAGCGTCTACGAGGGTATGTTCCATGTGTTCCAGATGTCGCTGCTGATGATCCCGGAGTCGCGCACGGCCTGGCGGGAGGTGGGAAAGTTTCTGGATGTGATCCAGGAATACCATGAGGAGCACCACCATTTTGATCTGGATGCGTAATTTTGATCTGCATGAAATCGCCTGCTTTGGCATGTTGCAATGAAAAAGCCTTTCCGGCTGCTATAGTATAAAAAACGCCCCTCAGCGCAATTTCGCGTTTGAGGGGTGTTCGTATCTATTCATAAATGAGAAACGGACGGGAAACTGCCGTGCATCTGCGTCTTTACAGATTACTCTGTGGTATCGTCCGCGGTCGTATCATCCGATGTATCTGCGGCATCGTTTTCCGAAGTGTTTTCTGACTCGTCTGAGGTTTCCTATTCTGCGTCATCAGCTGTGGCATTGCCCTCGGCGGAAGTGTCCCCGTCCCCGGAAGATTCGTCAGCGGAAGTATCCTCACTTTCAGAAGATTCCTCAGCGGACGCGTCTTCACTCTCGGAAGATTCGTCAGCGGAAGCATCCTCACTCTCAGAAGATTCGTCAGCGGAAGCATCCTCACTTTCGGAAGATTCCTCGTCGGAAGCATCCTCACTCTCAGAAGATTCGTCCGTGGAAGCATCCTCTTCTTCGGAAGACTCCTCGGATGCAGTTTCCTCCTCGTAGGAATCAGACCAGGGAGTAAGGTTGGCAAAGGAAAGCCGTCCGTCCTCCGTCAGGAAAATAGCCGCCCGGAGGTCTGTTTTATCTGTCGGAATCTCCATAATGCACTCGTTATCCTCCTCTGACGGCGTATAGATTGTGAGCGCCGAATAGTCGGAGGAAATTTTAAAGATGACCTCGGAGGAGGCAATCACTTCGCCGGTGCTGTCAGTAATCTCACAGGTGAGAATGGTGTTGCCCGGAAGTGTACAGGTATCGAGCTGTCCGGAATCATCCGTTACACCGGAGTAAACTTCGCCGTTTTCATCGGAAAAAGTGATTGTGGCGGATGTCAGCTTATCACCGCCATTCTGATACCATATGCTGTGCACCTGCAGTGTGCCGTCGGAGAGGTTGTCTGTCTCAATCTCAGCGGAGAGAGTCGTGTCTTCCTCGTTGATGCTGGTGAGGTCGACGGTGCAGCCGCTGCACAATAAAACACTGCCTGCCGTCAAAACCGCAAGCAGGGAAAGAAGTGCTTTCTTTTTCATATTCTCATCCTTTCCTTTTGTTGCCTTAATTACAATATAGCAGTATTGGAAAATAACCGGTAAAATGATCCGGCATTCTTTTTTCCGTCCTATCTTATCGTATAGGACTTATAAAATCAAGGCTTTTCACTAATCTTTCACCGATCTTTTCATGCTTTGGTTGACATTTTCAAATGATTGCAACTATAATGATGATGATGATTCTGAGAGTGCAAAGCACGGAAGAATCCGTAGGTATCATCATTTTGTGAAAGGAAAGAAGAATGAAGAATAAAACGAGATGGAAAAAACAGGTGTTCGCACTTGCCATGACAGCGGCTCTGTCTGTGACGGGAGTGACGGCGGGGCCGGCCGTAACGGCATGGGCGACCCCGGCGTCGGGTACATCGGTAGCCGATAATATTGTCGTCCGCGAATCCGCTGTCAGCGGAGCGCAGGTTGGCGGGCTGTCAGAGGGCCAGGCTGTGTCCATTGAGGGCGAGACGATCGGATCAGACGGAAACACATGGTATCAGATTACATATACCGTGGACGGCGAGGAGCGCAGCGGATGGGTGCGCGGCGATTTGCTGGAGACATCCGATGAAAGTCTTGCGGATGCGGATTCCGATGCGGATGCGACGGATTCTGACGCGGAAGCGACAGAAGCGGAAGAGGAAGCGGTTACTTCGCTGGAGTTTGAGACACAGAATGGATCTATTACGCTGACAGATATTCCGGAAGATGAGTTATCGCTTGTGTCCGACCGTTTTGTGGAGGCCAGCCTCGAATTTTCCGAGGGCGTGATCACGGCGCTTCAACTGGCGGAGCCGGATGAACTGGTCGCGGACGATGCAGCTATCGTAGATTTTTATTATGTATACGGGTACAATGAGATCGGGGAAACCGGCTGGTATGTATACAATGCGGATGACGGCACCATCCAGAAGAATCTTCTGAATATGCAGTACAGTGTAGCAGAGACGGAGGAGGCAGAGACGGAAACGGCGTCTGATTTTTCCGCGGATTCCCTGACAAAGATGGCACTCAGTGTGCTCGCTGTGGTCGGATTACTGCTTCTGGTTCTGGTCATCATATTCTCCGTGCGGTACCGCCGCCTCCGCCGTATCCTGGAGGAAGAATTGGAAGAGGACGAAGAACTGCCCCGGAAAAAGGCCGGCGCGGATTCGAAGCGGGAAAATGGCGCCGAAGAGCGGGGCGGGAGAAAAACAGGGAAAAAGCAGAAAAGCCTGAGCCGGTGAAAGTCAGAAGAGGATCCGCGGAACCGGGCAGGGAAGAGACAGACGACCGGATGACCGCAAAGTTTTCCAAAGCGGATGCAGCGCAGGAGACAGCGGAGCCTGCACCGGCGAAAGCGGGGCAAAAAGCGGCAGAGCCAGCACCGGCGAAAGCAGGTCAAAAATCGGCGGAGTCGGCACCGGTGAAAACGGGTCAGACTGCAGAGCAGGCTGCGAAAGAAGAGGCGGACGAAACGGGTCGCGGACGCAGGGAAAAAGTGTCTCATAAAAAGAAAATGAAAAAGGAAAACACTCTCGAGCAGGAAGCACCGAAGCCGGAGCCGATATCTGAGATCGGCGGCGTTGACGTGATGGATCTCGACTCTATGGATGATCTGGATTTCGAAGCGCTTCTGAACCGTTATCTTGAGGAAGATATGGCCGCTGGGCAGGACGGGACTGCTACGGAGACACAGGACGATTTGCCGGCGCAGGATGCCGGGATGCAGGAGGATGAATCAGATTGCATTGATCTGAGTAAACTGAAAATGCCGGATGATGAGCCGGAATACTACGATGACGATGATGACGACCTGGAATTTCTCTAACTGTGCGGTTGCAATTCAATGGTTTGTCTGCATGCAATTTATTGTAATGCAGACAGACTGTTGAATTAGCAACCCACAGTTAGAAATTTCTGTAAATAAACATAAGATACAAGGAGACAGAGGAAATGGAGATACAGATTGATTTTGACAGCGATGAAGCACTCTACATTCAGCTGCGCAACCAGATTATTTATGGGATTGCCACTCGTCAGTACCAGGAGGGAGACTCCCTCCCCTCGGTGCGAAGCCTGGCGGATACAATCGGCATAAATATGCACACCGTGAATAAGGCGTATGCGGTTCTGCGTCAGGAGGGGCTGCTTCGCCTGGGGCGCAGGACAGGGGCTGTCATAGCGATAGATCTTGACAAGCTCAGGGCAATGGAAGAGATGAAGGATCACCTTCGCCTGGCTGTTGCCAGAGGTTTTTGCAAGGGTGTTACCCGTGAGGAAGCGCATCAGATCGTGGATGAGATTTATTCTGATTATGAATGAAAATAGCAGGAGGTAAGGACAGATGGAGTCTTATGCCTATACAAAGCAGGCCAGACAGGTGATGCGCATCGCGCAGAATCTGGTGAAAGAGAGAGGTCTGCAGGTGCTCGGCACGGAATACATTCTGCTGGGCATGATACGGGAAAAAAACGGTGTGGCCGGGCAGGTGCTCCGGCGGCATTCTGTTCAGGAAGCGACGGTATTGCGCGTGATCGATGAGATGATTCTGCCGATTCCGGCGGCGGACGGGGCGGAGACGATCGCGCTGATGCCGGAGTCGGAGCAGGTGCTGGAACGGGCGGCCGGGCTGGCGCGGCAATATGAGAGTGAATCAGTGGGGACAGAGCATATGCTTCTGTCCCTCTTAGAACATCCGGACTGCGCGGCGGCACAGATACTTGCTGTACTGACCGTGAATCTTGATCAGATATACGGGGAAATTCTGTTTGCAATGGGAAGACCCGCGGAATATGCCAGCGTAAAAAAGATGCGTACCGGAAAAGCGGGGGCGTCCGAGGGGACAGCTCTGCTGGATCAGTATGCTTCGGATCTGACTGCTCGTGCGAAAGCCGGAGAGCTGGATCCTCTCATCGGCAGGGAACCGGAGCTGGAGCGGATGGTGCAGATCTTAAGCCGCAGAGGCAAAAACAATCCCTGTCTGATCGGGGAGCCGGGCGTGGGAAAGACAGCCATCGTGGAGGGGCTGGCGCAGCGGATTGCGCAGGGCAAGGTCCCCGATTTTCTGCAAAATCGGCGCGTGCTGTCACTGGATGTTGCCGGGCTGGTGGCCGGGACAAAATACCGGGGCGAGTTTGAAGAGAGAATCAAAGGCATTTTAAAAGAAACAGAGGAGACGGAAGATGTACTTCTCTTTATCGACGAGCTTCACACCATCATCGGCGCGGGCGGCGCGGAGGGAGCCCTGGACGCAGCAAATATTATGAAGCCGGCGCTCTCCCGGGGACAGATTCAGGTGATCGGCGCCACGACGGTCCGCGAATATCGGCAGCATATTGAGAAAGATGCGGCTCTGGAGCGGCGGTTTCAGTCCGTCCTCGTGGAAGAACCGGATCCGGAACAGACGACGGCAATCCTTGCAGGACTTCGCGGGCGGTATGAAGCACATCACGGCGTTACCATCACAGACGAGGGCATCCGTGCCGCGGCGGAATTTTCCGCCAGATACATCAGCGACCGTTTTCTGCCGGATAAGGCCATTGACCTGATGGATGAGGCGGCATCCAGAGTCCGGCTGCGCGGGATTCCTTTTTCGCAGGAGACGTCAGAGCAGGAGAAGCATCTGGATGAGCTGCGGCAGGAGCTGGAGCAGGCGATCGCACAGCTCGATCTGGAGAGGGCGACCGCACTTCGAACCGAACAGCAGCAGGCGCAGGAAGAGTATGAGAAAGCGGTAAAAAAGCAGCGGCAGGCACAAAGCCGGAAGAAACCGTCTGTGGGAGAGAACGATGTGGCGGAGGTCGTCGCTGCGTGGACACATATCCCGGTGAAACGGCTGACAGAGAGCGAATCCGCCCGGCTGAAACGGATGGAATCTTCCCTGCACAAGCGGGTGATCGCCCAGGAGGAGGCGGTCAAAGCGGTCTCAAAGGCAGTCCGCCGCGGAAGAGTGGGATTAAAAGACCCCTCCCGCCCGATCGGCTCGTTCCTTTTCCTGGGTCCGACCGGCGTGGGGAAGACAGAGATTTCCAAGGCGCTGGCGCAGGAAGTCTTCGGCACGGAGGACGCCATGATCCGCGTGGATATGTCGGAATATATGGAGAAGCACAGCGTATCCCGCATGATCGGCTCCCCGCCCGGTTACGTGGGTTATGACGAGGGCGGCCAGCTGAGCGAGCAGGTCCGCCGGCACCCTTACTCCGTTATTTTGTTCGATGAGATTGAGAAAGCACACCCCGACGTCTTTAATATCCTGCTGCAGGTCCTCGACGACGGGCATGTGACAGATGCCCAGGGGAGAAAAGTAGATTTTAAAAACACGATTATCATTATGACGTCTAACGCCGGGGCGAAATCCATCGTGGAGCCGAAGAAGCTCGGCTTCGCGGCGGCGGAGGACGAGCGGCAGGACTATGAGCGCATGAAATCCAACGTGATGGAAGAAGTGCGAAGATTGTTTCGCCCGGAGTTCCTAAACCGTATTGATGAGACGATCGTCTTCCATGCCCTGACAAAAGAGCATATGAAGCAGATCGTATCCCTGATGACAGGCGAACTGCGGGAGCGCTGTGAAAAGCAGATGGGAATCCGGCTGGTGATCCGTGACTCCGTAAAAAAACACATCGTAGAGCAGGCCTACGATCCGAAATACGGCGCGCGGCCGCTGCGCCGGGCGATCCAGACTATGCTGGAGGACCGGCTGGCGGATGAAATCCTCGCCGGAAAAGTGAAAGAGGGAAATGCCGTCACGGTGTCCGTCCGTAAGGGGGAGATTGTGTTTGAGGTGAGTGCCGGGGAGAGGGAATGGTGTGTTTGAGGCAAGCATCAGTAAGAGAAAAAGATGTATTTGAGGCGAGTGCCGGGGAGAGAGAATGGAATGTCTGAGGCGGGCATCGTTAAGAGCAAAGGATGTGTTTGAGGCGGGCGCAGGGGAGAGGGAATGGAATGTTTGAGGTGAGCGCTGATAAGAGGGATATTTTAGCGCAAATCAGAATGATATACGGACATAATGCGTGTTTACAGGAAAATAGTCCGTATCATTATGAGTAATGTACGGACGAAATGGGTGGTTCAAGCGGAACAGTCCGTATCAAATGGAAAGAGAATACGGACGAAAACGTAGAAAAAAAGGAAACAGTCCGTAAGATGGGCGAGAGAATACGGACGAAAACGTAGAAAAAAAAGGAAACAGTCCGTAGGAAGAGCGGGAGAATACGGACGAAAACGCAAGAAAAGAAGAAACAGTCCGTAAGATGGGCGAGAGAATACGGACGAAAACGCAAGAAAAGAGGAAACAGTCCGTAGGAAGAGCGGGAGAATACGGACGAAAATGCAGAAAAAGAAGAAATCGTCCGCAGAACCTGAGAACAACGGTTTGGGGATTGTGTGGGATAGTCCGGGAGGAAGTATAAAAAGAAATGGCCAAGGGAAAAAATACAATTTTCTTCTGTCAGAATTGCGGGTATGAGTCCCCGAAGTGGCTCGGGCAGTGCCCGGGCTGCCGGGAGTGGAATACGTTTGTGGAGGAGCCGGTTGCGCCGAAGAGCACAAGCGGCGCCGGGGGAAGCTGGTTGGCATTATCAGGAATATCCATAGGCGGTGCAGATACGATAAAAAGAACTGCAGGCGGATCCGGCACAGCGACTGCGGGCAAAGTGGGACGTATTATAGATACCGACAAAGCAGGAGCAAACCGCACCGGCAATGCCGGGGGAAAAGACACAGTCGGCAGCAGAACTGCCGGATCTTTCCGTAATACTCCGACTCCCGTCTCTCTCTCCCGCGTGGAGATGAGTGGGCAGGAGCGCTTTTCCACGGGGATCGGCGAGCTGGACCGGGTGCTGGGCGGAGGGATTGTCCCCGGCTCTCTGGTGCTGGTGGGTGGCGACCCCGGCATCGGCAAATCCACACTTCTTTTGCAGGTGTGCCGCAATCTGTCCGCCGCGGGCAGGAGTGTCCTTTATATTTCCGGGGAGGAGTCTCTCCAGCAGATCCGCATCCGCGCGGAGCGCATCGGCAGCTTTTCCGATTCGCTGAAGCTGCTGTGTGAGACGAATCTGGAGAATGTGGCGAACGTGCTGCAGCGGGAGCAGCCGGAGGTGGCGATCATCGACTCCGTCCAGACTATGTACAGTGAGAACGCATCCTCCGCGCCGGGCAGCGTCTCCCAGATCAGGCAGGCGACCGGGCTTTTTTTGCAGCTGGCAAAACTGCTGAACATCACAATCTTCCTCGTCGGGCATGTGACCAAGGAGGGCGTGGTGGCCGGACCGCGGGTGCTGGAGCACATGGTCGACTCTGTTCTTTACTTTGAGGGAGACCGCCACGCGGCCTACCGTGTGCTGCGGGGCGTGAAAAACCGCTTCGGCTCCACCAATGAGATCGGCGTTTTCGAGATGCGCGGAGAGGGTCTGGTTGAAGTGCCGAATCCCTCCGAATACATGCTTTCCGGGCGGCCGGAGGGGGCTTCCGGATCGGTCGTCGCCTGTTCCATCGAGGGAACGCGCCCGATTCTGGTGGAGATACAGGCACTGATCTGCAAGACCGGTTTCGGACTGCCGCGGCGGACTGCCGCGGGCGCCGACCTAAACCGGGTCAACCTGCTTCTGGCCGTTCTCGAAAAGCGGGCGGGTATCCATCTGTCCTCCAGCGACGCCTACGTCAACATTGCCGGCGGCGTCCGCATGAACGAACCGGCCATCGACCTCGGCATCGTCCTGGCTGTCGTATCCAGCTATAAAGATATTCCGATTTCCGACCGGACCATCTGTTTCGGCGAGGTCGGCTTAAGCGGCGAGGTGCGGTCCGTCAGCATGGCTCTGACCAGAGTGCAGGAGGCGAAGAAACTGGGATTCGAGCGCTGCATTCTGCCGAAAGTCTGCGTGACGGAGCAGATGAGGAAGGTCGGGATCGAGGTTGTCGGGGTAAGCAATGTCAGGGAAGCGATCGGGTGTATTATAAAATAAAGTCGCTTTTTTGCTAAAAATGTATATACTATAACTACAGAGAAAATCTGTATTGCATATGTGCAATTGGATATTTGGGCTGGTCATTGACCCGGGTCCACATTATGGCGGGGATGTTCCCCGCTTCTTTTTTCTAAGGATATTGTTATCATGAATGCCAGGCGGATGACAGCATGGTGCGTGAGTGCTTCTGCCTGGCTTTTGTTTTCTCTTTGCCCAATGATTAATATATCATTTAATGATATGGATAAAAATATTTATCGCAGATAAAGTGAAAATGTAAACATTAAATGACAGATATGTATCAAATAATGATAAAACCAATTGATTTTTCTGAAATGTTGTATATAATATAATTATGGAGGAAGAATTGGAAAAGGAGGGAGAGAAGGATGAGCCGATTTACGGATAATGTAAATTATTATTTATCACAGATGAAGATTAAACAGTCGTATATCAGCCTGGTGACCGGAATGGAAAAGAATAAGCTATCGCGCATTCTGAAAGGAAATCAGGATGCAAGCGGGACGGACATGGAGCAGATAGCGGATACTTTGGGGCGAAGCGTAGATTTTTTTTGGAAAGATACGGTAGAAATACCAGAGAGCATCCCTGCGTTACCAGAGCAGATTGCATTTTATGCCGGAAATCCGACAGAGGAGCAGGAAAAAGTTGCCGTGCAGCTTTTAGAATTAGTAAAGAACGTGGACGCAGTGCTGGGTGCGAAGCTGGCTGTTCTGAACCTCCTGCAGGAATAATCGGGCGGGGACAGTAAAAGCAAACATTGGGTGCCCAAAGCAGAAAAACAGCGGCTTGGTACAATGGGAGAATGAGAAGATGAATATAGAGCGATTTAAGCAGATCATTCAATGTAATAAAGCAAACCTGCAGGAGATTGGCATAAAGGTGCATGATTTTTATGTTTCCGTTGGAATGGATCCGGAGAAAGAACTTCTGAATATCATGCAGATTGCCAGACCCCTGTTTCGAGGGAAAGGATATTTGGTAGCGGAACTTCCGCTTTCAGACAGAGAAATCGGAGCGCTCTGCTATAAAGGAGACGCTCTCGGCTATATTATTTTGAATTCATCGCTGCCCAAAGTAAACGTTAACTTTGCGATTTGTCATGAGTTGTACCATGTATTTTGCCAGACTGCAGAGTCTGTACAAAAAGTGGAATTTGTAAGCGAGCATTATTATGAGCATGGAGAAGAGTCTGCAGCCAATTTGTTTGCGGGTATACTGCTGATGCCGGAGAAAAGCTTTCGGCTTATGTTTGCAAAGTTTTCCGGAGAAGCAGCTTTTCCTGCCGAAGCACTTTCTGTAATTGTACAGTTGATGTGTTATTTTGAAGCCCCATATATGGCGGTATTAATTCGCTGTTATGAGTTGGGACTGATGGGTGATTCGATTTCTGAGACACTATTAAATATGGATTTAGATACAATCAGGAATAAGCTTCTGGAACTGTGGCTGGATGTGGAAATTTTGGAAACAAGCGGCCGTGACGACTTTATGCAGTTGGAAAATACAGTGAAAAAATATGGGGAAGAATATATAGAAGAACAATATATCAACCAACACACGTTAGAGACGGTATTAAAAAATATGAGGCATTTGTATACGCAGATAAAAGGAGAGTAGAGCATGGCGACATCCTATGTCGAGATTCCAAATAATTTTGCTGAGGCGGAGTTGTTTGTAGAGACAGACCCGGCAATTTGTGCAGACCTTATTTTAAAAGCGAGGGTATGTTTTTTCTATGATACATGCTCTTTTCGCTTACATTCTCATATGCCGCATGTGGAGAGTTTATTGGAATATATAGCAAACAAAGGCGGAATCATTGTGATTACACGCTGTATTCTTATGGAGTTGGCTTCCTGCAGTGGATATTTAAACCAGGAATACCTTACATATATGAAAAAAATCAGTAATTATGGTATTTCTCTTTTAGTGATCTATGAAGAGGATATTTTCAAATTGATGAACCTGTGTTTTTCCGGCCATGCAGTGATCAATGATTATCTATGCTGGGCAGTCTGGTTGTTGATTCAGAATCCAGTAACAGCTGTCTGTGAGATCCTGGACAGGAACAGGTCTCTGTCTGAGCGGGTAATCTCAGGAAAAAATATTTCAGACGGCAGGTTGTACACTGATTTTTTTTCTACAGTCAGACAAGAGAAACAGAGTGGCGATAGTATGGGAGAAGAATTATTGGCAATTTGCTTATATATTCTGACTCACCATCCCATGGCAAAAGATGGAAAATTTTGTATGGTCACTGAGGATAAGGGTGCGCTCAGAAAGTTTAAACTTATACTGGAAAAAGTCAGTAAATGGCATAGCGGTAGGGCGATGATTCTGTATAGCACGCCAAAATTAATCCAGCAGATGTACAGAGAAAGAATTTTGAATGAAAAAGATACGATAGAGGAGATGTTGCTGGCACTGGGCAAGGGAAATATTGCGGTCTTTGGAACGAGACCACAGGATATGTGTGTGAAAGAGATTTCGTTGAGCAGCAGAGAACTCGCGGAAAAAATAGCTTCGCCCAATGAAATAAACATCAACTTTTAAAAAACATCGACGAAATATCCACAAAAAGACATAAAAAAGTAAAGCTTTCGGTTGACTTCTGTATCCTGAGATGGTAAAATGCATTGGTGTTGGGGCCTGTAGCTCAGCTGGTTAGAGCGCACGCCTGATAAGCGTGAGGTCGGTGGTTCGAGTCCACTCAGGCCCATGTAAGTTATTCGCGGTCTTTCATCATCATGCGCAAAAGCAGCCGCGAAATTTCCAACATTCAGGGGAATCATACAATGGCAGTATCACGGTCTCCAAAACCGTTCATGGGGGTTCGAATCCCTCTTCCCCTGCTGAAAAGAAAAGCTTTAAAAATCTGAGAAATGGTTTTTAGAGCTTTTTTGCTTTTTGCTGTGTTTGATGCGTTCGCTGATGCAACATCTTGCAACTGCTCCGAATATATGTTATGATGCTCTGGAAAAATTGTTACAGAAGTTTTACGAAATTCCGGCGTTAGTATAGGCGCGACGGAAATATTGTGAAGAGTCCTGCGTTTGCGTGGCGCGATAGAAATATTGTGAAGAGTCCTGCGTTAGCGTGGATGCGATGGAAATTTTACATCAATGCCTGTATCCGTACAGGCATGACAGAGGTTTTGGTTTTACATGAATGAGAAGAAAAAACGCGGATGGCTGAAGCATGTCGATTTTATGATCGTTGATCTGCTCTGCATCGAGTTGGCCTATTTTCTGGCCTATAATTTTCGCCAGCCCGGCATGTACCTTTACAGAGGCGTGTCTCTGTATACGCATTTTAACGTCGTACTGATTGTGGTAGATATTTGCTATGTGCTGCTTTATCCGGCCTATAAAAATATCATCAAAAGAAGCGCCGTGAAGGAAATCCAGTCTGTTCTGCTGCACAATCTTGTGCTGTGGATGATTGCGATCACATACCTGTATATGATCCAGCAGGCTTTCTGGTTTTCACGTATCCTGATGGGTATGAGTATTTTCCTGAGCGTTATTTTTATGCTGACCGGCCGGATCTGCTGGAAAGCCGTGGTCAGGACAGTTCTCAAAAAGGGCAAATACCAGGCAAATATTCTCCTGGTTACGAATAAAGACTATTCTGCAAAAATGCTGCGCCGATTCCGGGAGCGCATGTACAACGGTTTTAACCTGAAAGGCCTGGCGATCGTGGACGCGGAGATGGTCGGAGATAAGGTGGACCGGATTCCGGTCGTCTGCAACAGTGAGACTATCCTCCATTATGTGAAGCAGGAAGCCATTGATGAGGTGATGATCAGTGTCCCCGGAAATACGGAGCGAAACCGGGAGCTGGTTTACAGGCTGCTGGAAATGGGTGTTGTCGTGCACCTGGCTGTAGATTACGCGGAGGAAGAGTTCCCGAATGCCGTGGTGGAGCGGATCGGCGGCTTTACCTTCCTCACGACCAGCATCAACACCAGCGGAAGCTTCCACCTGCTGATCAAGCGGCTGATCGATATCGCCGCGGGGCTGGTCGGCTGCGCCATCACCGGCGTACTTTTTCTTTTTGTGGCGCCGATGATCTACCGTGCATCGCCCGGACCTATTTTTTATCATCAGGAGAGAGTGGGTAAGAACGGAAGACGCTTTACACTGTATAAGTTTCGCTCCATGTATCCGGACGCTGATGAGCGCAGAAAGGAATTACTGAAAGAAAATAAGATGCAGGGAGAGATATTCAAGGTAAAGAACGATCCCCGCATCATCAGAAGTGAAAAGGGACTCATCAAGGATGTCGGTGATTTTATCCGCAGGACAAGCATTGACGAATTCCCGCAGTTTTATAATATCCTGCGCGGGAATATGAGCCTGGTCGGCACCCGGCCGCCCATGGCGGATGAATTTGAAAATTATGATATGCACCACAAGATCCGCCTCAGCATGAAACCCGGCCTGACGGGGCTCTGGCAGGTCAGCGGGCGCAACCAGATCACGGACTTTGAGGAGATTGTGCGGCTGGACACGGAGTATATCGAGAACTGGAGCCTGCGGCTGGATTTTAAGATTATTTTTAAGACATTTAAGGTCGTGATACAGCGGCAGGGGGCAGAGTGAGAGTTTCAAACAGAGTAATTCCGTGAGGCAATGATGAGGTAGGGCGTGGCAGAGAATAGAAAGTACAGGAACGAAAAACGCATGCCGGATGTAAAGATTATCGTGGCAGCGCATAAATTATATGAGATGCCGTCTGATCGTATTTATCTGCCGGTTTATGTGGGTAGTGCGATTGGGCATTCCCTGCCTTATCAACCGGACGACGAGGGTGATAATATCTCTGAAAAGAATCCCGGCTACTGCGAGCTTACTGGTCTGTACTGGGCCTGGAAAAACCTGGATTGCGACTACCTGGGGCTGGCACATTACCGCAGACATTTCACCGTCCGCAGCAGGTCATACCGGCGCAGGCATGCGCCGATGGAGTGCGTACTGACCGGAGCGAAACTGAAACAGCTGTTGCTGCAGGCACAGATCATTGTCCCGAAAAAGCGCCGCTATTATATCGAGACCTTATATTCCCACTATGCCCACACTCACTACGCGGAGCACCTGGATATCACGCGGGAGATTATTGCGGAGAGATATCCGGATGATCTGGCGGCGTTTGACCGGGTGATGAAGCAGACCTGGGGATATATGTTCAACATGTATATTATGGAAAAAAGCCTGTCAGACGCTTATTGTGCGTGGCTTTTTGACATCCTGTTTGAACTGGAACGCAGAGTGGGAGACCGGGCGTACTCCGCCTACCAGGGACGGTTTTACGGCAGAGTCGGCGAGATTCTGTTCAATGTCTGGCTACAGGGACGGCTGGAGACTGTGAAAGAGGTCGGTTATCTGCCGATGGAAAAGGAAGACTGGAATCAAAAGATCCGGTCTTTTCTGGCGGCAAAGGTATATCACAGGAAATATGGGAAGAGTTTTTGAACGAGATAGCTTGTATTTGTGCAGTGTATAAATTGTGTAAAGCTATATTTGTATAAAACGAGTAAAGTCATATTTTACTTGAAATACGGTACGGAACGTGTTAGGATTGCTGAGACAAATGACGGTAAGGTTTTGAAATAGAGGTAACAGGTATAGTATGAGATTTTTTCGTGATATAAAGAAATACTGGCGGTATATTATCTATGCGGGCCAGTCGGAGCTGAAAGCAGAGGTGGCAAATTCCTACCTGAACTGGCTGTGGTGGATTATCGAGCCGCTTTGTTTTATGCTGATCTATGCTTTTGTGTTTGGTACGCTGTTCGGTTCTCAGATTGAACATATCCAGATCTTTGTGTATATCGGTATCACCATGTGGGATTTCTTCAGTCGTGTGATGACATCCAGCGTAACCATTGTCCGGCATAATAAATCCATTGTCTCAAAAGTATATATTCCGAAGTATATGCTGATCTTTGTCAAAATGTACGTGAACGCCTTTAAACTGGTGATTGCGTTTATTCTGTTGTTTATTATGGTGATTGCAACAGGGGTTGCGTTTACGTGGTATATGCTCTGGATCATACCGATTCTGCTGATTATGTTCCTGCTCAGCTTTGCGCTGGGAACTTTCTTGCTGCACTTTGGCGTGTATGTGGATGATCTGGCAAATGTAGTAAAAATTGTATTGCGCATGTTGTTTTATCTGACCGGTATTTTCTATGATCTGGAGGGCCGTTTGCAGAACGTGATGAGCGCCCATATGGCTTCCGTCATAGGTAAAATCAATCCGATGGCCTTTCTGATCAACTGCACGCGGAATGTTGTAATGCACGGGACGGCGCCGGATTACAAGTATCTGCTGATCTGGATGGTAATCGGCCTGGTATTGGCCATCGGCGGCGTTCGGCTTGTTTACAAAAATGAAAACAGCTATGTGAAGGTGATTTGATGAGTGAAGAAATAGCAATCGAAGTAAAAGATCTGTGTATCGACTATAAAGCGCTGGATACCTACTCCATCAAGAAGATGCTGCTCCGCGGAAAAGGCGCAAAAAAGGAGGATTTTCGCGCGGTAGATCATGTAAGCTTCTCCATCCCCAAGGGGGAAATCTGGGGTATCATCGGGAAGAACGGAAGCGGAAAATCCACGATGCTCAACGCCATTGCCGGTATTTTTTCGGCGAATGTGGGAACCATCGATCTCCATGGGCACACCGTTTCCCTGCTGTCCATCGGTGTGGGGTTTAACCGGCAGATCTCAGGAAGGGAGAATATCATTCTCTGCGGGATGTTGCTGGGTTTTCCGAGAAGCTATATTACGGAAAGGATGGATGAAATCATAGAGTTTTCTGAGCTGGGCGATTTTATCGACAAGCCGGTGCGGACGTATTCCAGTGGAATGTACTCCAAGCTGGCATTTTCTGTGACGGCAATTCTGGAAACGGAGATTATGCTGATCGATGAGGTTTTGAGCGTAGGTGACGAGCACTTTCGCAAAAAAAGCCTGAACAAGATGAAAGAGCTGATCAATGACAGAAACCGTACGGTGGTCATCGTCTCGCACAGTATACGGACATTAAAAGAGCTGTGTACGAAAGTGATGTGGATGCATGAGGGAAAGATCAAGATGATCGGGGAGCCGGGGGAGGTTCTTCCGAAGTATAAGGAGTTTATGAAGTAGAATGAAAAAGGACCCGCAAATATCTTGACGGGTCTTTTAACATGCTTATTTTTTAAATCTGTCACGCCATTTTAATGCGGTTTTCACCGGACGATAATTCAACACCTGCTCCATCTCCGTTATCTGATCGGATAAAGACTGTATCTGTTCTTCTAACTGACGGATTGTATCTGAATTATCTGCTGCTTTTTTCACGGAATTAGTCGCCTTGGATTTCGAACGCTCCTGAATTTTGGATATAAATTCATATTGCCTTTTTAATCGGTCCGCCAATTCCTCAGAAGAGCAGCGTACACAGGAAGTGACATCCGGTGTAATATCAGCGTCGGCAATCATCTGATCCAGTGGAGCATCTTCGCGGTTGATATCTTCATCATAAATGGTTTTAAATCCGTTCAAATGAAGGAAATCCAGATAATTCTTGAAATTTTTCTGAGCAACGGATTCGGGACTATGGAAATCGACCGTGTCGATGATGTCCCATATGTTTTTATGCTTATCCAGCTGATCCGTTTTCAAATGTGTGAGATGATGGAATTCAGCCAGTTCACGGGTTCGAATATCTTTTGCAAATAAAATGGATGGCGTTCCTGCGATAACAGAAGGGACCACGCCATGAAATCTGGTACCGAAAGTAAAATCTACCCCCTTGTAATAACGAACCCATTCCTGTGTATTATAGAAAAAGCGAACCTTATCATTGGCATATAAGGGATGGTTAATATTGCAGGGATACAAATCAACATATGCCGGATTATGTCTGTAATCGATCCCTAAATATAATGTCTTCAGCTCCTGACGGAGCTGGCCGACAAATGTCAGATCATGAAATTCTTTCATGAAATCACTCATTGTCTGAATGGTTTCCATATCTGCAGTTAATGTTCCGCTGCACGATGCTTTGCAATCTTTGTTGATTACAGTGTCCCGGATGCGGATGTGGTTTCCATAAGTATAAAGAGATGGGCAACCGATGACTCGATAGTCTTCTCCCTCTTTAAATCCTAAATGCTGTAAGAATTTACCAGTAAATTCGCCTCTGATTCCAATACATGCAGAATTTTTCAGGACGGCTTTCACAAAATCTTTTACTTCGTCTTCAAAGCCGAAATTCATGTCCAGAAACTGACTTTCCGAATCCGCGCGGATACCTGTTCCGATAATATAACTCGGAATGGTGAGTTTATTTACCAAAGCGGTTAAATTTTTCAATTCCTTCGTAAAGTCCGGCCGGAAAGCATCTGCCAGCGGTATGATAAATCCGTCACATTCGTGGTTGATGCGATCGATTTCCCTGGCAGAATAATTTTGTTTATAGTTAGTACATTCAAATTTTACTTTCTGACTGGTGGTTAAAGTGCGGATAATGGAATTGAGATACATGTAATTTCCGGAATTACCGCCAAACATGTTTGTGTCGAGATATTTTTCAACAGCCACTTTCTGATATGGCAGCCGACCGCCTCTGATAAGATACTTTGGCATAAATAGTTGCTCCTTTTGCAGATGGTTTTTGTTAAAGTCCGGAAAGTTTATGTAAAACATGGACAGATTATAGGTGGCAGA
>Ga0192240_10176_pt1 | contig 30857 bp, 27 predicted proteins | sample Koala_Koa27_H3_FD_131237 | JGI IMG/M metagenome (GOLD analysis project Ga0192240, IMG submission 131237) | Enriched cells from koala feces incubated with labeled cellulose particles, San Francisco Zoo, California, United States - Koala_Koa2-7_H3 ...
ATCGTGCTCGGTTCTCGCCATGGCGTTCAGCACCCGTGCGTTCAGTACCAGTGCTTCCTGCCTGTCCAGGCTTATCTTCGGCTCGAAGTCACGGAAGAAGGCGGTGGCCTTCGGGTCTTCCTTCAGCCTGCTTTCCAGCTTCTTGCAGTTCAGTTGCTTTTCCATATCTTCCTTGGCGTGCGGATGGCGGCTGTTGTAGGCGCGCAGCACGGCGGGAGGCATGCCCGCGTAGGCTATCAGAGCCTTGCGTCCGTTTCCGCCCTTTTGGACGACTTCTAGGCGGCCCTGCCTCACATACTTGTCGTAACTGGGTTTGCTGAGGATGCCACCGCCCACCAGTTCGTCAAACGTCACGCAGATTGTTGTACCATACAGTTCCATATCTCAGTTTTTTTTCACGGTTCTTTTTGTGCGGAGCGGGGCGTCGGAACCCGCCGCAGGCCGCCTTCCCAATCTTTTCACCAGGCCAATACCTTGAAAGTATTCATCTGTTTAGCCTATGACATTTCACACTTTTGTTATCCGTCGGAAGGTTCCTGTCCGCTGGTAGTTATTTCATTTCCCCATAGCAATTACGCTGTCCTGACTGCTCCGCTTTTTTATCGGTTATCATCGTGGAAAGTAGCACCAATATGCTCAGTACAACCAGTAACAGCCCTGCACGAACATCATTTCCTGTAGCATCTACCTGACTTCCAAACCAAAAGCCATAAACTAATCCGATAATTGCTGCAATCTTCTGTATACGTCTGAATGTTTTCATTGTCTGTCCTCTTGTTCTTATGGTTAATCACTTTGGTTACTTGGCAGTAGTCGCCCGGTTACCTATAGGTAGTTCGTCACAATGTCGGGTGATCCTCCACGACGACGGCGCGCATCACCTCGCCTTTCTGGTTCAGGAATTTTACAGTACGCGGTGTAGCCGGTACTTCGCGAATTTCCACGAGCTTCCCGCCATGCTGGAGAGCGGCTTCGCGGATACGACGAGCCTGAACGCTATTCCGATGGAATAAAAGTGCTTGGCTTACGTTCTGTACCGTTACATTAAAGGTTTTGGCCAACAAAGCCTTTCCCTGTGCATTCAATTCAATTTTCTGTCTCATGTATCAGTTCCTATTAAAAATATTACTATATTTACCGCTGTTTCAGTTAAACACGCCACAAATATCGAAAGAAGTTTCGATGTTGGCAAGTAAAAATCGAAATATTTCACGATTTACAGAGGTTTATATGGATAAGAACGAAAGTATTCACGATAGGATAGCTCAGTTAGTCAATAGATATGGCGAAGGAAAAAATACCGTATTTGCCTCTATTATAGGAAGTAATGAAGCTAACGTGAGAGGGTATAGGACTTCTACCATGCCAAAATTTGACTTTCTTGAAAAAATCGCAAGAAATCTCGATATTAACCTCGATTGGTTGCTTACGGGGAGAGGACAGATGGAAAAAAAAGATGTCCCTATGCGTAATGATGTGGGTAATGACTATGATGAGCAGTCTGTACCCATTGTAGATATATCAGTAGCTGCCGGATGCGAGGGCTATGACAATCCCAGTTATTTGGAAGTTTATGATAATATAAAGATGCCGTCCGTCATGTTGAAAAGGAATGGCCAGTACTATTGCGTAAGGGTAAAGGGTGAAAGTATGACTCCTACGATTTTAGACAGTTCTTTTGTTATCGTCAGGCTACTGGATAAAAGTGAGTGGGAATTTATGCCGGATAATCATGTGTATGTTATCAGCGACCGTGAGGGCCGCGCTTATATCAAGCGTGTCAAGAACAGACTTCATGAACACGGCTTCATCGTCTGTATGTCCGATAACGTAGATAAGGCCAACTATCCGAACTTTAACCTGCAGGAGGAAGAAATACATTCCATTCTTCATGCGGAATGGCATATCAGTGCCAAGATGCCAAACATCAACGAAACCTACTATAAAAAAGTCAATGACCTGGAAGATAAATACGATCGTCTGGAGAATCAGATGCAGAAGGTCTTGAATGTAATTGGTGATATACGATAGTTGTTACTCCCCGCTATGGTTGATGAAGATTATAGTATCATTCTCCGCGAAAGAATTAGTCAACGCGACTTGGACGGAGTTTTTAATGTCCTATGTATGCTGAATGGGTGGGAATCTGATGACTTATTAACAAAATGTAAAGACGATTTTGGGTTGAATCATTGTATCTCACGCTTAAAGAAGTACTATAAAAATAAGGTGGATTTCTTTTTAGCCAGGCACCAAAAAGACAATCAAATACGTGAGGAACTAACTAAATATGTCAATTCGGAATTTTCTGATACCGAAAAAGACTTTGTATGGGACTTAGTATTCCCACATGAAAAAACATATAAAGGCTTGATTGAAGATATTGTATCACTCGATTTTACTCCTATTATAGGTATGACCGATGATTGTCGAGCAGATATTATAAGTTATCTACTTATAGAAATCCCATTGATTGGATTTAACAGAGGGTTTTACTGTTCTTTACTCAAAGATTGTTCGGCTGATAGGTTAGCATTTGCATTGTCAGTTTATGATTTTGAAGTTAGGAGTTTTACAAGATTGACAAACAAGGCCAATCTTTTATTAAAATGGGCGAAACAACTTACTGATTATTATGAGGACATACCTGAATTTAAAGATTTGAGTAATACCCGTTATCATTCACCACAGATAAATTCTGATCTTAAAAGTAAAATTTTATCATATGGAATTTCTGAGCGTGTATTACTATTGAAGGACTTTTACAAAGACGAAAGGTTATTCTCTCATAGAAAGACGAAAGAGATGGGAATAAATGAAAAATTAGCTAAGCAAAAATTTGTTTCTGATGACATTTTGATTCCCGATATAAATGATGGAACTTCTCAATTAGTAATTAATCCTATATTTCTAACAGATATGCAACAGCTCGTTTATTATCAGGAGAGTATTAGCCTGCTAATTAAAGTACTTTGTTTAATTTGATAGTGGTGATGAAGATTATGAGCAAATATTAGAAGTTTCAAACGGTGCTGTAAGTCATTGCAATAGCACCCGGCCAGTCGCCGGGTGCCCATCTTTTTAACCTTAAAAACCTCCGCGTGCTTGCTTCCCGACAGGCGGAGGGCTGACGCGGCTCGGGAGCACTCAATACAAACCATGAAAAAACTTTTGTTGCGTAGACAGGACTCGAACCTGTGACCTCAAGGCTATGACCTTTGCGAGCTACCACTTGCTCCACCACGCCCTCATGTGCAGCGCACGCACGTTTCATGCAACAAAGATAACGCAATATTCCGAAACAATACTATATATCAATGATTTACAAACAAATGTCAACGCGGCCAACACTGCTTTTCGTGGTATTATCACCCCTCGAATGTGCAGAAAACGTATAATAATGCCGCTGTTTTGGAAATATGACATGTGCAAATACATTGTAAAATCCTTAAAAAGGTATGCCCAACTAAATAAATATTTACATAATATTTTAATAAAGGGTATGCCCAACTGTATGTCCAAAGGTATGCCCAACTCGTTTTTTAACATTTCCACGGTGGCTGTATAGAGCCGTTTTTCCAATCAGGCTTTAAACGGTCTCCAAAATCCTTAAACACCTATACTTTTAATCCTAAATGCTTCCATATATTAATTATTTGGAATATATTTACATAAAATACTTCCAAATATTCATGTTATGACCAAGGTTATACACGTACATCTCATTTTTGAAAAGAAAGACTATTATTTTGGCTCGATCAGTGCCATTTACACCACGCTCAGCGAGGTCGAAATAGGCATTAAGCAAAGCACGCTACTGCATGCCGGCCTCGTCGATGGAGGCGTCAAACTTACCCGTAGGGCCATTATACGCCAATCACACCTCATTCGTAGCGGTAAGGAGTAGTCCGCTTCATCCCAAAAGAAAAGTGGCCGAAATGAACCTCAAACAAAGCCATTTCAACCACTTCTTTATGTCTGTGCACCATTTATCGTTTAGAGAACGGGCATCCACCGTTCAAATGCACCATCAAATCACTATAAATCCACAAATCGTTTTAGAACGCCTACATTTTCATTTCCTGTTCAACCTCCCCAAACACAGCAACTTACGTCATTTTCCCCGTTCCTCATTTCCTCACAAATCGTTTTATCCCCCGTATCTAAAGAGGAACGGCGTCTGGTTTTGCAGACCATGCGGAAATGTATTGATGACTGGACTTCCCTGATCGGTACGGAGTACCAGCCCTCCACCATTTCACGTTATAACAACTGTTATGAATCGCTGCAGACGGTCATCAAGGATTTCTACAGGAAAGAGGACATTACATTTCATGAACTGAATGGGGAGTTCATCGACCGGTTTGAGATGCATCTGAGGACGGTACGCAAGCTTTCCCAGAATACCCTGACCAAGTATATGAGCTGTTTCCGCAAATTTCTCGGACTGGCCCGGGAAAACGGATGGCTGGAACTGGATCCGTTGGCCGGAAAACGCAAGCGTCTGTTTCGGAAGGAGGAGACGTGTCCTACGTTCCTGACCCTGGAAGAACTGAAACGGATTATGGAGAAGGACTTTTCCACGACACGTCTGAACACCGTGAAGGATTTTTTCCTGTTCTGCTGTCTGACCGGCCTGTCGTACATTGATGTGAAGACCTTGTGCCCGGCACATCTTTACAAGGACAATGAGGGGAAACTGTGGATACACAAGGTTCGTGTGAAGATAACGACCCATAAGGAAAGCTGTACCTGCAATGTACCGCTTCTGGAACCTGCGCTTGTCATTCTGGAGAAATACAAGGACTGGAATCCGGAAAATCCTGAAGGACCCTGTTTCCCGATTCCGTCGAACCAGAAAATGAACGAGTTCCTGAAAGAGATAGCCACTCTGTGCCGGGTAAACAAGCGGCTGACCGTTCATGTGGCCCGGCACACGTTCGCGACGACTGTTACCCTTGCCAATGATGTCGCCCTGCAGAATGTGTCGAAGATGCTCGGCCATTCTTCAACCCGCATGACACAGCATTATGCCCGTGTGCTGGACAACAGTATCATGAAGGACATGCAGGATGTCGCCCGGGTCTTCGGATAATCAGAAAAGGCTATACTTCACAACGCACAGTGAGGTATAGCCTTTTACATAATGAAGAGTTGTCTGCTTGTATGGATTGGCCCCGCTTTTACCGGGATTATCTTTTCTTCCCTTTTTCAATCAGTCTGATAACATCCTGTCTCCGATAATAGGTTTTCCGGTCAATCTGGGAGAAAGACAAGGTACCGTTGCTTCTCAGGGCCTGCAATGTTCTCTGCGATATGTTCAGTGCCATGCATACTTCCTGATTGTCCATCCAGTCATCCAGACTTTTTGAGGTTTTCCTGCCTTTGAGGTTTTCCAGTTTTTCTTTCAGCAGTTGGATAGATATTACCATTTCCCTGAAAGTACCGGCTTCAATGTTTACGATTTCCATAAAGTGTAGTTGTTTGGTTTGAGGCAAAGATAGACGGTATGGCCTGGCTGGTCAATACCATGTCATCAGATGGCATCACAAGTCATCAGATGTCTGATGTTGTCTGTTGCAGGAACCGGTCTTTCAGAAATATCCGGTCGTTGAATCCGGAAAGTACAGCCGTGTTCAGGAAAGGTATGTATTATACTTCGCAATATTGCGCAATTTTGCATAGTGCTGTATTCCAGTGTATTTACTAAGTTTGCACCAAAACAGAACGTATGAAAGGAAACACACTGCATGTAATGTTCTTCATCTTGAAGAACAAGTTATTGAAAAACGGTGAAGCACCGGTCGTTCTTCGGGTGACAATCAACGGACAGCGGGATGAAATCCGTATCCAGCGCTCTATACCGGTGGAGTTATGGGACAATGCAAGGATGCGTAGCAAAGGAAAAAACCGAAGTTCGAGGGAACTGAACATGTACCTTGAGACACTGAGGGACAGAATATATGTCCTTCACAGGAATTCCGTGTATGATGGGGAAAGACTGACTCCGAAAAAAATCCTGGATATCCTGTATGCCAGGGAAGGACGGCATCTGGTTCTGAAGACCATGAAGGAATGTATAGACGGATGGGCGGCTTCTCCCGGGAATTTGCATCCTGCCACCCTGGCGCGTTACAACAGGTGCCGCGGATTGGTGGAGACAGTCATACGGGATGTCTATAATAAGGAGGATGTCGCGTTCTCCGAACTGGACAGGAAGTTCATCACGGCATTTGAAAGATATCTGAAGGAAACCTGCGGGCTGGCCCGGAATACGGCGGCTAAATATCTGGAGTGTTTCCGTAAGGTTCTCAAGGTGGCCCGGCAGAAGGGCTGGATGGAGGATGGCAGGTGCCTGAAAGAACTGGGACGGCTGTGCGTGAAGGAGGAGACTTCCCCGTCTTTCTTGGACTGGGAAGAGTTGAGAATAGTGATGGAAACGGATATGCCGGCCGGACGTCTGGAACGGGTGAAGGATGTGTTCGTCTTCTGTGCGCTCACCGGACTTTCCTATCAGGGGGTAAGCACCCTTTGTCCGTCGCACCTGTTCAGGGATAACGAAGGAACACTATGGATTTGCAGGACACGTGCTGAAGGAACGGAGGTTGGAGACAGCTGTACAAGCCGTGTTCCTCTTCTTAAACCGGCAATGGTCCTGCTGGAGAAGTACAGAGGCTGGAATCCGATGAATCCGGAAGGTCCGTGTTTTCCTGTCCCGTCAGTCCAGAAAATGAATGAATACCTGAAAGAGGTTTCGGTACTATGTCGGATTTCCAAGAGGCTTACCACCCAGATGGCCCGCAATACGTTCGCTGCGACAGTCACCCTGGCCAACCGGATTCCCAAAGAACACGTCAGGGAAATGCTCGGCTATTCTTCCGACTATATGTTGCGCCATTATATGCAGGCTCAGGAGAGAAATTCCTGAAAAACATGAAGCGGACATACGCAATACCCTGATAAAGTGAAAGGCTATACTCCAACGGATGTGGTGGTATAGCCTTTCCCATAAACGGAACCGGATGTCAGAACGCTTCTTTCCGGTTCTTTTCCAGCAGTCGTACGATATCGCTTTCCCGGTATAGGATTTTTCCTCCTATCTGGTAATAAGGCAATATGCCGCTACTTCTGTAGTCCAGCAGCGTACGCTTGCTCAGCTTGAGTTTTCCGGCCAGTTCCGTATCTGTCAGGTAGTTTTCCCCGTCCAATAGGTACCGGTTTTCCGCCGGCAAATGGTCTATGAGGTCCGATACCTGGCGCTTTCGGTCTGGAGCGCCGAGGCGGGTAGTTTTCCCCGTCCAATAGGTACCGGTTTTCCGCCGGCAAATGGTCTATGAGGTCCGATACCCTTTTCATTTCATCAAAGAAATGAAGCACTTCCTTGTCTGATCTGGTAATGATTGTTCCCATAAGCTGTCCTTTTTGGTTTGAGACAAAGATATCCGCATTCACATGCCGCTGCAAACCGCCGGAGCCTGTTGTCATCAGATTTTATTAAATGTCATCAGATTTCATCGTACCGGATTCCGGTTTCCAGTCCTTCAACTTGTTCTTTAATACCTTCATATCCTCCGTGACTTTCCTGTACGTGATTCTGGCATAGGCTTGTGTGACCCTCAAATTGGTATGTCCGAGCATTTTGGAAAGCGTTTCTATCGGAAGTCCGTTTTCCAGACAGACGGTCACGGCGAACGTGTGCCGGGCCACATGAAATGTCACCCTTTTTCTGATATGGCAGATGTCGGCAAGTTCTTTAAGGTAGGCGTTGCTTTTCTGGTTCGAGATGGTCGGGAACAGGTATTCCGACTCGCCTCTCCCGATGTAGAGGCTGACCATTTTCCTGGCCTGGGGAAGAAGTGGAATGAATGCGGGGTGGTTGGTCTTGGTCCTGTACAGATGGATATACATTCCTTTGTCAGAATCGGAAATGATTTGATCCTTTCTCAACCGACAGATGTCTGAGTAGGCGATGCCCGTGAAGCAGCTGAAGATGAATATGTCACGGATGGAGGCCAGCCTGGGAATATCCAGCCGCTTGCTCATTATCCTTATTATTTCCTGCCTGTTCAGGTATTGTTTCTGACTTTCCTCCTTCTTTATCCGGTAGGTTGAGAACGGATTGGTCAGGATGATTCCGCACCGGTATGCCCATAGAATTCCTTTTCTTACCATACTCATCATCTTGGCTGTCGTATTGACCGACAGCCTGCAGTCAGTCCTGAAGAACAGCTCCAGTTCGTGTATCATCTGTCGGTCGAACTGTTCCAATGCCATATCTTGCCTGCCCATCTTCTTGCAGAACTCTTCAAGCCGTCTGTAGACCAGTTTATGCCTGTTGGAATGGGACATGCTGATTTGTCCGGCATGTGCCAGCCTGTCCGCATCTTTCACCTGTTTGTCAAATATCTCCAAAAGGGAAGGCGGGTTGGATCCTGTGGCCATGAAGCGTTGTTTCAGCATGCTTGCCGTAAGCTGTTTTCCTTCCAGTTGGGCCTGTCGGTAATGATGCTGCAATGTGGAACTTACTTTGTCCAGATATGCATTGATGTCGTGCGCTTCCGGGTTTATGGCAGAAACACGCCTGTTCTGCTTGTCCCAATGCTCATGCAGGATGGAAGTCTTCAGGCTTACGTCTGCAGCCTTGTTGTCAACTATGATGCGGAGCATGATTGTTGACTTGCTGTCTTTTTGAAGCTTTCTACGCTTCAGATAAAAGTAAATGGAAAAACTATGTCTCATAAGAATAAATATTAATTGTGTCCATATCACAGACGGATGCATAGGACACGGATAAGACATAGATTATGGTTCTGAATGGAATGTAATATGTTGATTATTAATAGCCTTGGATAAAACGCTACAGGAGAAGAAAATAAAGTAAATGCGTGATTTTCAGATATTTGTTAAGGTCATAGGAAAAGGTTCAAATCCGCTTGGGGCCCGAACCCAGAGCCCCAAGCTGCCTTGGAGTAATTGGATGGGATGTAATGTGTTTATTATCAGAGGTTTGTATCTGTATAGCTCCGTATTGCTTACAAAAATAGGTTCAGTTCCTACATAATTTGCTGGTGAACCTTGTAGAATTTTGATATTCAACTGGATACATCAGGATGCCAAGTGCGGACTTTTCAAATAACCACCTCTTCCCGTTTACATCAGAGAAGAATTTGACGCTACGGAGGTAGTGTTTCGGCTCGCCGGAACGAACAGGAAAAGCCGGTTATTCCCGTTTCTTTTGGGAGTTCCTACATTCCGCAGTTTTTGCATGTCCGTTCACATAAATGCGGGCTTCTTCCCGGAATCTTTCACGTTCCGGTGTTCCGGGTTTGCCGAAATGGACATCCATGAATTCGTCAATATCGATCAGAACATTTTCTTTCAAAGTTTCCTTTTCTGCCTTCATATTCCAAAGATAGTTTTCTTGCTGGGAAATAACAAGTTTTATGGCGAAAAATTGTGAAAAACAATGTGATGGGGTTCTTGAACTGTATGTAGAAAAAGCTTCTTCTCGGTATATAGTATTACTATTTCTGCAATAGGGCGTTATTGAAGATTTAAACTACGATTCGAAGTTTTATAGTTTTGCAGATAGTTTTGAAAGTTTTATTTCATGGGCTTTGGCAAAATGAGAATGAAGTTCTATATTTGTATAATTAAACCATGTTTATTTTAGTACATTGGTGTAAATAAGTAACATTGAAAATGGTAAAGGTCCCTTTTAAAGTTTCTGCTCGGACTGCTAGATTAATAGGACGTGAAAACGTAGCTACGCCTAAAGGAGCGGTTATAGAGCTTGTGAAAAATGGATATGATGCAGATAGTAGATATAGCATCGTATACATTGATAACAAGTATTCTGTTTTTCATGAATTATTATCAGTTGAACAATATATAGCTCTTCAGAATGTAGGTATTGAATTGTCGTTGCTGGAAGAAATATATATTAAGAAAGGAGAGGAATATGTAGCTGAGAATTCTACGAATCCAGGAATTCCATTATTAATTGAGCAACAGAAGAAAAATGCAAAATTATATATCATCGATTGTGGTGAAGGTATGTCTCGAGATATTATAGAGAATTATTGGATGACAATAGGAACAGATAATAAATCGAACAATTTTATTACTCCTAATGGACGTATAAAAGCGGGTGCAAAAGGAATAGGACGATTTGCATTGGATAAACTTGGAGAAAGATGTGAAATGCTTACATTCTTTGATGTCAATGTACATAATTGCAAGGATGAAGATTCAGCTTTTAAAGGATATCGATGGAATGTAAACTGGAATGACTTTGAAGGAGTTGATAAGACTATTGATCATGTTGACGCAGAATTAGAAGGTATTTCTACTACTTATATTGAAAATATAGAGTTACTCAATATTCCAGATTCAATTAAAGACTTATTGAAAGTATCTAAGGCTACTCATGGAACGATTCTAAAGATTTCAGGCTTGCGCGATATCTGGGATGAAGAAGCTGTTGCTCAACTTTATGATGATTTAGGAGTTTTGGTGCCTCCTATTGAAAATCAAGACTATTCAATAGTATTGAAAGACTCATTGGAACCCCAAAAATATGGTGTTATTGAAAGTGCTTTCTGTGATGATTACGATTACAAAATAGAAGCACATGCAGATTCTGAACAGAAAGTACAAATTACAGTATACCGAAATGAGTATGATGTAGAATCTATTCCTCCATCTTTTTTTAGAAGGGAAAATCAACAAAAACAGAATTATACTAAGGCTGATTTTCTTCGCGGCTATTGGACGATAGAACGGACGTTTGCTGAACTTATTCCTGGGTATAGAGATAAAGATGTGACTCATACCTTTGAGAATATTGGTGCATTTGATTTTACTTTCTTTTTTATGAAGAGAACTGCTTCAAAAAAAGATGAAAAGAGATTCTTTTATAAACACTGTTCTTATAACCTTCGAGCTGAATGGCTTAATAAATTTGGTGGAATCAAATTGTTTCGAGATCGATTTCGTGTAAGACCTTACGGAGAACGTAATAATTCTGCTTTTGATTGGCTAGGGCTAGGCGCTAGAAAGCAAAAAAGTCCAGCGGGTATTGCTAAGTTGGATGGTGGATATAAAGTAGAGGTAGAGAATGTTGCAGGATCTATTTTTATCTCTAGGCTTACCAATATTGATTTTGAGGATAAATCTAGTCGTGAAGGTCTTCAAGAGAATCAAACCTTTAGTGTCTTTAAGTTGTTGATCCAAGGTATTATTTCTATCTTTGAAGAAGATAGGGCTACGATTGCACGTGAATTGGCTGCTGATGATTATGATAGAAACGGTGATGCACAGAATCAGGAGAAGGCTGAAAAATTAGCCAAAGCGATTATGGAAAAGCAATCGAATTCTTCACTAACAGATGAAGATCGGCAAAATCCTCATTATCAGTCTATGGCATTATTAGCAGCTTTGAATGAACAGAAAAATTTAGAAATTGAGCAGTTACGTGAAGAGCAAAAGGTACTTAGAGCATTGGCTAGTAGTGGCTTGATGTTAGCATCCTTTAGTCATGATTTGAGTAAACTGAACAACTCAATGAATGGTAGATTTGAGAAGATTAAGTCATTGTTTTTGGCGAATTTGCCTATAGATACTTTTGAAGGTTATGAAGATAGGAAAAATCCTTATGCATTGCTAGATTTAGCGATGCAGACAGATGAGAAAATGCAGAATTGGCTTAACTTTTCTATAGGAATTATTAAAAAGGATAAGCGTCGGCGTAAAGATATTATATTAGAATCTTATTTTCGTACTTTGAAATTGACGTGGGCTTCTATTTTTGAATCACGCGCTATTAGATGTAATGTTACAGGTGTAGAGAGATTAAAAATCAGAGCTTTTGAGATAGATTTTGATAGTATCTTTTATAATCTATTTTCTAATTCAATAGAGGCGTTTACACGAATGAAGGAGGAACGTGAGAGGACTATTGATATAAATTTCAAAAGGACAGATGATTCTATTATCTGTGAATATCATGATAGTGGTCCAGGATTAAGTCCTGATATCGTGAATCCTGAAATAATAATGACACCACTTTTTACAACTAAACGAAATAAATCCACGGGAGAAGAAGTTGGTACTGGATTAGGAATGTGGATTGTAAAACTGGTAGTAGAGGATAATGATGGAAGAATTAATATTTTAAATCCAGAACAGGGCTTTGGCATGAATATTATATTCTCTCTTAAAAATTTTAAATAGTAATAATTTATGGCATATAAAGTATTATTTATAGATGAAGAAAAATCGCAGCATGACGAATTTTTAGATTATATGGATGCTGCAATTGGCAAATTGGAAGTGAAATGTCTTTTTCCTGAGCCAAATCTTGATAAAATGATTATGAGCATTGAGGAAAATTATCCAGATGCTATTATAACGGATTATTTGCTGAATGATATAAAATCTGATATAAAATACAATGTCAACTATAATGGTGTGGAACTTGTTACGCAATATCGTGACATAAGGCCTAATTTTCCATGTTTTGTCATTACATCATATGATGATGATGCTGTAGCTGATACTGAAGATGTGAATTTGGTCTATGTAAAATTGTTATTGACAAAAGAAGATAAAAATGTTAAGTCTAAATTTTACGAGAAAGTATATTCGCAAATTCAAAAATATAAAACATCTATAGCCAATGCCCAAAAAGAACTGACAGAACTATTGGAAAAAAGGCGAGTGGAACTATTTCCTTACATGAAGAGCAGCAGATTATAGATTTGGATGATTTTTTGGAAAGATCATTAGATAATTACCAAGCTCTTCCTCAAGAAATGAAGTCTTTATCAAACATAAAGAAAATCTCTTCTATGATTGATAAAGTAGATGAACTCTTAAAAAAAATAAATTGACATGACTTATTCTTTTCGAAAAGAAACACCTGTACGTACTTTTAAGGGATATTATGCAGATTATCACCAATATAAAAAATATTTAGCTGAAGATTTTCATCATCGGTGTGGATATACAGATTGTAGTGATCATTGGTTTGGAGGCTGTAGAACCTTTCAGATAGACCATTTTGTACCTCTTTCAAAAAATCCAGCCAAGAAAAATGATTATAAAAATTTAATTTATTGTTGCTCATACGTAAACCGTTCTAAATGGGATGATGAAAGCCCTTATTATTTAGATCCGTGTGATAATGATTATAATGAGCATTTTGAGCGAAATAGCGATGGATATATATGTGGAAAGACAGAACATGCAAAATATATGATTGATAAATTACATCTAGGACTGGCTAGATATGCTATTATCTGGAATTTAGATAGGTTAGAAGATCGCATCGATAAATTACGTATGTTAGAGTATAAGAATCCAGAATTGAAATGCTTATTAAAAGACTTACTTCTTTTATATTATGATTATGTAAGAAGTTTGCGCCTAAATCAATGAAACAATCTGTTTTTATATATTTAAAGCGTAATGGCTTAAGTACGATACAAATTGTAAACAAATTGTTTGTGTCGGCCTTTTTAAGGCATTATGGAATAGTTCCTCGTAATAATATTTTGTTACAAGAGTTTTATATCAAAGATAACAGCCAGGAAGAAATCATTCTTCAGGACTTTATCGTTCAATTGAATGTGAATGGGTGTACATATAGTTTAGAGGAACTTACACAACTTTTTGAGTTTGTGATTTCACCTTCTGACAGAAAGGTAACAGGGGCAATTTATACACCTTATTATATACGTAAAAAAATAATAGATGAAGTTATAGAAGGACTAACTATAGATGTATTAAAAAAAAGCGTTTTGCTGATATTTCATGTGGATGTGGTGGCTTTTTTTTAACTATAGCTCAAATTCTGCATGAACATTGTGGTAAATCGTATTACGATATTTTTAAAGATAACATTTTTGGTATAGATATTCAGAATTATTCCATTGAAAGGACTAAATTATTGTTGTCTTTAATGGCTTTGCTTGATGGTGAGGATTGTAATTTTCAATTTAATCTTTATGTGGCAAATACTTTGTCTTTTGATTTTAGTAAAATAGGGCTGCTAGATATTATTGTTGGGAATCCTCCTTATGTATGTGCTAGAAACATGACAGAAGAAAGTAGAGAACTTTTAGATAAATGGACGGTAGCTAGTGCTGGTAATAGTGATTTATACATCCCTTTTTTTCAGATTGCGATAGAAAATATTGTTGATGGAGGGAAGATTGGATTAATTACAATGAATAGTTTTCTGACTAGTTTAAACGGGAGAGCTTTACGTTCTTATTTTAAGGATACTTCTTATAATATAAAAATTGTAGACTTTAGAGGATATCAAGTCTTTCATGGTAAAAGAACATATACTTGTCTATTTTTTTTAATAAAAGAAAAATCTGCAACAGTTAAGTATTTTTCAAATCCGAGTGGATCTGTTCAAGACCAAGATTTTAATTATGAAATGTTTGAATATTGCAACTTAGATTCAAAGAGAGGTTGGAAATTCAATAAATTTCAAGTTACAAGGTATATAGAAAATGTGGGTATTCCATTAGGCGAGTTTTGTAAAACGCGTCATGGGATAGCAACGCTTTGCAATAAAGTATACGTATTTCAACCTATAAGAACGAAAAATGCAACATTCATATTTGAGAAGAATGGAATAGAAATAGAGATAGAAAAGGATATCTGTAGACCTATAGTTAATTCTAATAAATTCAATTCTGATGTAAATTTGAATGATATTATAGAGTATATAATATATCCTTATTTTATAAATAGCTTGGGAAAAGCTGAAATTATAGATGAAGATGTTCTTCAGACTCAATTTCCGTTGGCATATAGATATCTGAAAAGTAGAAAAGATATTTTAGACACGAGAGATAAGGGAAATACAGATAAGTATCCTGCTTGGTATGCTTTTGGCAGGAGCCAATCTTTAATTATGCCTAAATATAAACTGTTTTTTCCTAAAATAGCAAATAGACCATTGCATTGCGTTATATGTGATGATGCTTCATTACTACTATATAATGGCATTTCATTTGTTTCTGATGAAAAAAATAGAATACTTTTGTTGAAGAAGGTTTTAGAGTCTAATTATTTTTGGAATTATGTTGTGGCCAATAGTAAACCATATTCTTCTAATTATTATTCTTTGAATGGTGTGAATATAATGCATTTTGGTATTCCATGTTTTACGCAAGAACAGATTAAAATTTTACTTAGTTTGAAAAGTATTAAGGAAGTAAATGAATGGTTACGGCCTTTTTATGGTTAAATGCTGATATTTTTATATTTCTGTATTAATAATATAGATTAACTTTTTGTTTGAGAATTGAGTAGAAAATCATTATCTTTACCCCGTTGGAACAAGGCAAATTCCTATCGGAAAAAACATAGAAATGAAGCAGGTGCAGAACTGGGTGCTTTTCTTGGAGGATTATTATAATAGATTGAATATCAGTTTAGATTAAAGACTCTGTTAGTCCCGTACGCACCGCCAGTTTACAAAGCAAAATTAGGAAAAGCTCTGATTCACAACAGAATCAGGGCTTTTTCGTTTCTAGGGGTCGTAAGATTCTTTTCTTCTACAGTCGTAAAACTGTAGAAGAAAAACAAAGGTGTCAAGAAAAAGAGAGCCTGCTTTATTCACGAGATGGACGTATTCCAAAACCACACACTTTATAATAGCTACGCACTGGATCTACATAAGATACATTATAACTCAAACGATGGCCAACCGTTTGATCACCAGGGATTGCCATCCAGCAATAACTGAAAACATTAAAGCCGGCTACTCCGGTATTTGGATAATGGCATCCCGATGCAGGAAAGAATATAGTCATACCTGTTTTGTTGGAACCACAATAGAAAAGCTGTCCCTTTTTGGAGCTATCCCAGGTTCCGTTAATTTCTGATGCCGTGTATGTATAGCTTCCAGTAGTCGTAAATCCACTGAATGCATTGCTGGCAGGAAGCTTAAAGCCAACAGGAGAAGGATCATAAATGGTCTTGACGACAATGTTGTCGTTAACTGTGTACACTAGATTGTTGGCACTCCACAAATTGCTGTAGGCATTGTCTGCCGAATTCTGGTTGTGCATTACATAAGGATTGAGAATATAGTTCTTTATACAGGCAATACCTGAAGACAGATTAGCCGTAGCAGGTTTTGTTGTGGAAGAGGAACCGTCTGCGGCATACCACACTTTGGTGGTATTGTCCAACCCGCTAGAAGGTGGAAAGGGGTCTTTTCTACCCCATTGGTAATAGGGATGACCACCATATGTAGTTGTTGTTTTCTCAGCCTGTACGACATTGATTATCTGCACCTTGTTCCCGGCTTTGAATTTTATCAGGCAGCTACGTCTGGCATAATTGTCAGTATTACCGTCACACCAACCGAGATTGACGGGCATAAGCTGGTACTTATAGTTATCGTGATTGGTCACTTCTATTGTGTTATTTATCACTTCATCGGTAACCCATATGTGCCACGACCACAACACTGTATTATTTGCATCTTTAATAGCAATGACTGCATTGCCTTGTTTGATAAAATCTCGGTCAACTTTAAAGGATATGTATCCTCCATTGCTACCGTTGTTGTATTTGATATTGGTAACTAGGTTCAAAGCATCTTGCCATACAAGTTCTGCTTTGGCAGGAGCACATCCATTGTTGCTGATATAAGGGTCTGTAATACCATCTCCTGCATGATTGACAAATGGATTCAGTATATTGCTGCCGGAAGCAGTAGAAGTGTAGGACGAAGGGTTGGATATACCGTTTTTGACAGCATTTCCATAGACCAATGGAAACGAATAAAAGCCTGGTGCATTTACGACATAACAGTTTGCCGTGTTTTGAATTTCAGCTCCACCCGCACTGTTGGATAAGTTATATGGCACAGTTTCAGTTCCTTTGGGTGCAGCAGCCGTTAAAACCGTTGTATGGACATTGCTTCCCGTACTGATTTGAGCGCCGACCGTTATATTGTATGACTGTGCCATATCGCCACCGTTGCCTGCTGCCGTAAATGCAGTAAGCCATTCTGGCTTGATATCTGTCCATTCATTTCCATTGTTAGTGGAATACTGTGCAGTCCAGGCTATCGGTTGTTTCTCTCCTTGTACGTTAGTTTTATAACTGGTAACACTGTATTGTTGAGTACCGCCTGTATAAATAAATTCACTGGAGGGAGGAGTAATGAGTAGTGTGTAAGTCCAATTGATGCTACTACTGGAGATTTTGTAAGTGACAGTCTTGCCCATGGGCCATTGTCCACCTTTGATATCAGCTGTTAAAGTATGGTCTATATTCGAAGTATCTGTGAAAACGACTTCTATTTGGGCATTGTCTGGAAGAGTCTGTGGAATCATCATGAAAGTTTGCGCATCGGTTGTGAGCTTTTCGTCGGGGATACCCGTTGTCACTTTATTCAATACCTGCGAGAATGTAGTGAGGGTATTCTGGGAACTCCATGACATTGTCCCCATGTTGTAAATGCCTTTTGCATAAATGTTCTTCAAACTGACACTTTTCACAGTACCTCCCTGCATATCATCTCCACACACAAATTTAACAGCCGTAAGTGCATGATTAAACGTCAGATTTACAGCATTGTTCGTGTTTCCGTCAAGTTCGGTAGATTGAGCTACAAGCAAATCCTTCTGCTCGCTGACGTTGCTTGGAATTGAGACACTGATGGTAGGGCTACCGGCATACATATTACCGGAAAGTGTATATTGTGCGTTGCCTTTAGGCGAATAGGCAAAAAATTTCATTTTATAAGATGCACCTGGCCAATAGTAAGTAGAAGCAAGAACATAATTGCTACCCGACTTGCTGGCAGTGGCATCATACATGTAATTGGGGGTGAGGTTTTCGTTCCAGACACCGGTGTAGGCGTAGGCCGAAACGCCGAAACTGGGGTACATGTTTGTAACGGTTATCGGTGTGGCACGGGTCATGCCGGTGGTGTCGTTACAGTTTTCCAATGCAGCGAGATCAATGCTGTCGGTGTAAAGGGTGTGCATATAAAAAGAAACATTGCCTCCCTGTAAAACAGTTACTGTATCGTAGGGAATATTTACGTTGGCTTCTGAACGGGTTACAAAGGTCCAGGATGCATTTATTTTTGAAATAAAGGATATATGTGCGGAAGCGGAAGGATGTGCCATATCATCTTCGCAAGAACATATACAAAAACAACCTGTTATTAGCAGTGAAAGCCAAAAACAAAAAACATCTTTTGTTGAACGCAATATTATATAGAAGATTCTCATATGTATATTGGATAAACTATAAATAAAAATGATATGTGCCCTTCGTTAAACAACCTAGAAAAGAAAGGACTGGGGCAACACGACCACAGTCCAATCCTGTTTTGAGGCAAATTATTGATTGTAATGTTACGCTTACATGCCAACCGCTACCGTTTCGTCGCTCCAAGTATCAATTGTTACAGTAAATTTAATGGGGTTACCCAAAATAGGATCACCGCCGTTACCGCCAGGTATCGGGGTCGGATCAACAGTCGGATCTTGAAGATCGACCGGATTAACAGGATTCGGGTCTATTTCACCTGCGCCTCCTCCGTCACCACAGAAGTTCAGCGTATAGATATATTTCTTACCCGGTTGCCAATTGGTATTGACACCCACGGCAGAGAATGCATATTTCCCATTTTTGGCATCACCACTTGCAGGTTGGGGATACAGCAAAGTAGCATTGCCATTGTCCAAACTGTAAATGCGACAAAGTACAGACAGGTAGGCTCCTGTAGTTGCAGCGGTGCCATCCCATTTTGTCAAAGCTTGGGGAATGAGCATGAAATTGTTGTCGCCAAACATGATGGATTGGGCGTTTGCATTCAAAGTTACAGGAGAACTTCCTTTAATAATATATGCCTTTGAATGATCGTCCTGTTCACTCCAGCCAGACCATTGGCTTTGCAATAAAGTATAATGGCTGTTGGTTTCTGTTTCCGGAAAAGTAAAGTTCGCCTTTGCAGCAGCATTTGCAATCTTCACACCCAAAACTTCTATTTTTATCTTGTCGTTAGAGCATTTTGCCTTGATCTCAATCTGAGATAATGCATGCTTGAAATTCATAGCTACGCCTGTACCTTCATTTTGAGCCTTATTACCTGTATTATAAGAGATAACAAGATCTTTCTGGCTTGCTGCGGCTTGTGCTGGGGAAAAGCCTGTAATCATTTTTCCTGTATTGTCGATACTCACGCTTCCACCAGGAGTTTGAGGCGCATACGCAAAGAAGGCAAGCGGATAGTTGGTCCAATAATAAGTGGAAGTTGTTACCCAGCTAGCACCGTTATCGGAGGAGGTAACTGCCAAGTCTGTGAAATAGTTGGCATTGTTGCCAATGCCAGTCACGTTGAACGCATTCAAGTTTTGCAGAGTCGTTACGTTGGCACGAGTAACAGCCTTATCCAAAGAAGTACGGAAAGATATGCCGCTTCCATTATTGATTTCCACAGCATCATCATAAGAACACGAAGCCAAAGCCGATACGGCCATAGCGGCTAATAAAAGATGTTTTTTCATAAATAAAAATGAATAATTAAATAATAGATTATTTTATATAACTCTCAAATTATTGTATCCTGTTTTCAAATTACATCGGAACATCCACTTCTATGTCTTGCCATTCGTCAATTTCAGGATGGAATCCATCCCCGTTAGTAATGGGTTTGGGTAGGGGAAGGCCATCCAGTAGAATATATACATCGTAAGGGTTGGCAGCTTCGGCAATCTGTCTACTCACATCAAATGTATAGTAACTTTTGCTTCCATCGGTCATAATCACATAAACAACCAATTTATTGGTGAGCTCCATAGACCTGACACGCCCAAACACCAGGAAATTGGCTTTAAGTGTTGAAACTCCATGAGGATATATTTCGAAAGGTACAGTGACCGGGGAAGGGGAAAGTTCCCTACGTCCAACCAGTAAACCACCTGACATACTGGAAAGAGCTCCGGAAATACCGTCTGCCGAAATATATTCCAAATTGGATACGTTTCTGATTTCGACCCGATAACGGCAGACCGATTGCTCAGGAAATAGAATTACCGTTTGAATTTTCTTTGAAAACTCAATTGTCACATCATCGAGACTGGCACTATACAGATAATCTGGCGACTTGACAATACGTTCGTTAGCTGTCCCCTGTGCACGTGGAACAGAAGAAGACCTGGCATGTAGTACCCCATCAGGAGCATAGGCTTCAAAATGGTCAAACAAATCAATGTTACGGTAAAGTATAGACTCTGTATCAGAATTAACGCACAAGGCTCTGTAACGATTCACTGGTACATGGATGCGCCCTCCCCGGTAATCGGTGAATTCATACGTCTGAGGCTTTCCTCCATTCAAAGGAAACAAATACAGCCGCATTGTTTCAGGAGCTACATTGGGAGCATACTTCCAGTCAAAAACGACCTGTATTTCAGTCGTATAAGCAAAATTCTGATACAAATTTTTCTGCTCGCACGATATAAACAGTGCTGTTATGACAAAGCAGGTTACTTTCAGGATATAATTACTCAGCTTGTTCATTGTTTTCCTCCCTTTTTCTCATTATAATTTCCACGCCCCAGTAACCATACCAGTGAGATTTCCGCTTTCGTAGGGCCAAACCAATGGCGTGTTTTCGCCTTTTCCCATACATAATATTCATCGGCTGGAACATATTCATAACACATTCCACCCAAATAGCCTGCCCCCATAGCAAAGTCCAAATTCAGTCTTCTTCCCACAGGTAGCGAGTAACCGTATTCAATACCGGCACCGTAATTGGCTTTTTCCCATAGCGAGCAACCGGGACGTCCGCCCATATAGCCTCGTCCGCCCATCTCAAAATCATAAATCAACATTTGTCCATACACAGCAACATGATGTCCGGTCAGAGGTTTGCTGGAAGCCCGGTGGCCGAAATATTTCCGCAGGCCAATCTCGCCACCATACAGGCGCCAATAGCGATGACGCTTGTCATTTTTCCACCATGCATACATCCAGTTACCACTCACCGACCATCTTTTACCTAGATAGAATTCTATGCCAATGTTGGGCACGAGTAAAGCGTCATAAAGCAGATTTGTTTTAATAGCCATATAAAAGGGGTAGGGATGGTTGGCTATAGAAGAATAGACTGTTTTCGTCGTATCGCGTAAGACAAATACCGTATCGGCCCGGATAATGGTATCTTTCTGTTGTACATTCTCAGGTACTTCGTCAACGATTCGCTGTTGTTCTATGGCGACAGATTCAAATTGGCACTCAATGACAGAACTGTTACGAAGTTCAGAGAAAAAGCGTTCCACCATGTAGCTCCACACCCGTCCTCCGTCCAGCATCATCAGTTGCCGTTTGCGGGAATCAACTACCACCTTGTTTTTAATGACCCACACAGGGGTTTCATGCAATATCCTGAGTGCCTCTTCGCGATACGGCATCGCAGATTGTTCAATCAAAGTGCCCAGTTCTTCCCAGTCTTCACCTAATGAAAAAGGGACAAACACCGAATCAGGCAAGGATAAGCGTTTCTGAAGATAGGAATGCAATGCTTGACACCGTGCATCGGACAGATTTTTGTTCAAAGACGTATTGCCTTCGGGAGATGCACCGGCACACAGCCTTACACGACGTAACACTGCATATTCTTGTAAAGAGCTGAGTTGGTTCAAAAAAAGAATCAAGCCGCAAGCCATTATTCCGATAAGAGAAATCAATGACGGAACTTCCTATCGGAAAATAGATTCGGCATTGAAGAGTGTCGTTTCCACAAGAAGAAGCATATGCATTTCTTCCCAAACAACTCAAAAACAGGAAAATGAAAAATGAATTCAATTTCATATTATCTATGTGACACCAGGGTTAAAAATGAGCGATTACACAAATATGTTATGATTTCTGGTTCTGCTCTATCAATTCTTTGGGTGTACAGTTAAATGTTTGTTTTACATATCGATTCAATTGGGAAGGTGAATCAAAATCACATACATCCAAAAGCCCTTTTACAGACGCTCCCGGTTTACTTGCCATTTCCAGTATTCGGGTAGCTGTTTGTCTCAATACCCATTGTTTGGCAGTCATGCCAAATACTTCTTTGAATTTGGCATAAAACATACTTCGGCTATATTGTGACATAACTATCAATTCATTTATACTATGTACTTGAGTATAGTTTTGTAAAATAAACTTCTCAAACCTGAACTCATTACCAGCAGATGGTGCCAGAAATTCAACAATTTTCTCTTCTGAATAGAATTCCTTTAGCAATAAAAAAAATCTTGTGACATGGTTTTATGCCAATGGAAACACATTGTTTTTTTAGATAGACAATATATCAGCGTATCAGCAAACAACATCAGCGATGGTTGGATCTTAAGTGTATGTACATCCGTTTGGGTAATTACTTTCTTATTCAGTTGTTGCAGCAATGTGCTGTCGCAAACATCTGCTAGACTGTTAAAAGACAGCAAAATCATTTGAGACTTCGGATTTGCTTCCAGACGGATGGAAGAGGCTTGAGGTAATAGCACTAATTCACCTTCTTCAATAGTTTTTTTATAACAAAAATTTGTATTCAGTACAATGCTTCCTTTTATCAGAAATAGAATGCTGTTTTTCTCACTGCATTCACAGCCCCAAAGCGTATGATCGTTAACACTCAGATACTTAAAACCATAGTCGCAAATCGCCGTAGATTCATCACAAGCATTATCTGCATTCCTAACAATCAATGTTTCATTTAAATCGTTCATCTATTTTCTTTGTTCATGCGATGCTTTATCGCTAGTGTATTAATATATGTAAGACGGATGCAAATTTCCATATTTTTTCACTCTGGCATGTTTCGTATTTCCCACATAAAATTACCTAAACAAAGCACATACTTTCATATCAAATCAAAACAACTTGTCTATATTGTAACAAACGCATTATTTAAGCATTATAAACTGAAGAATGCTGCTAACAAACATTCTTGGAGTCATTCGGCAGGAAATTTTTAGAGTGAATAAAAACGAGATAAACCATTAAAGAAGAAGGGAATAAAAAAAGAAGGTCAACAGCACTTTGTGTGCCATAGACCTTGCTTGCTGTCTAATCCAGTTTAAGTTGTTGTTCCGCCGAGGAAGAAATATTAAAAGCAGTTACTTCTGTTCTGTATATGCATATTTCTTACGGTTGATAATCAAAGTTCCATTCTGGTTATTGCCCAATTGCCATTCTACCGTGCCATCAGTATACACTGCCGTTTTGGCCGAAGCTTCTGTTTGCAACAACGTATAGCAATATCCGGAGGCCGTATGTATCAGTTTTACAAATGCCTGTTTACCATCATTGTAATACATGGCATCCAAGAAAGAAGGTACGTCACTGGTTTCTTCTCCTACTAGGGTGTATAAGCATGGGGTGGGCGTTAGTTGTGTAAACATATACGCATCTGTTCCGTTATTGAAAAGAACATTTTTCTGCAAAGGCAATTGTTGCGTTTCGGGCAACAGCTTCAACGAACAGTTTGAGTCTACATATTCATCAGTCAATTCATTTTCTGCATTCAACTTCAATGTATATTTTTTCTCGTTAAAGCAAAAGTCGGCATATTGTTTTCCCTGTTTTTCATAGAGTTTCAAGGTAGCATCTTCTCCGCTCAGATTTTCTTTCAATAACTGTGTGGTGTAAATCTCAGGCAGTTCCTTTTGGTCTGAAAAGCGTTTTAATAGCACATTTCTACACCGCACGCTGTTATCGCTAAAATCCAGTTCCATACCGTTGTCCAGATTGAGCAATTTTCCTTTATGGGTAACTGTCCCGTAAGTCACATACGTTTCGGGTTGCAACATATATTTTTCCAACAATTCATATTTATCTCCATTCACGGCTAGCAACATGTAGATACCGGGGCAATCTGCTGCCGGCAGTATCCCTTCATAAATTCCGTCACAAGAATGGGAAACTCTGCAAGAAGATAAAATCAATAAAAAAACTGCGAGTCCCAGTTGTAAAAATCTGTTCACATTCATAATTTTAAATTTATATAAAAAACAAGGAGTGCCTAACGCGAGCCTCTATCACAGCATACATCAACTGCTACTGCCCATAAACAATCACGATCAACTAACTCTAAAAATAAACTCCTGTGACCACTCACGTAAACCATTTCTGAAACTTAGGCACACCCTTGTTAAGTATTATACAGTATCTCTTCTATTCACCTTCTTGTATAGTACAAATACTAACTCGGTTCCAGTCTGCTTCCGAGAACATATTTCCAAACCCTTGTCCTTCAGCACTGATACGCTGTGAACTGATGCGGTATTTATTTACCAGTATGTTCATCACAGCCTTTGCACGTGCTTCGGCTATTCGCTGGTTTACCTCTATGCTGCCTTCAGGAGACGCATATCCCTTAATAACAACTTTGGCATCGGAATGTTTATTCAAGTAGGTGGCAATTCGCTCCACATTAGGAAGTTGAGATGCATCAACAGACGATTTCCCTTGCCTGAATGTCACGACAGACTCCAATGTTTTCGAAGTTTCCACGACTGTTTTACATGTCATATACCAATGCTGGTTTTAGTGCTAAAGTCCATTCCCGTTCTTCACCCAAATTGAAATTGAAGTTCAATCCGGCTTTGGTAGACCATGAATTCACATCACCCGGTCCGTTCATATATCCATGCAACCAGCCGGCTCCCACCACAGCTTCCAGTTCAAACACACGGGGTACACCGTTGTATCCACTCAGTAGATTCATAAGATTAAACTTACCCAGTAAGCTTACGTTCGATGCATCGAAAGCAGTTTTGCTAATCCCTGTATTGATATATCCCATTCCTTCTATGCCTAAACCAAACCCTGGAGTAATCTGTTTGCTCAATTCAATACCCACTGCAGGACGCATATCTTTAAAAAACTCATCATGTGTCAATGGAGTTATTGCTCCTCCTCTGATTCCGATAGACCAATTATCAAAAAATTTGTTTCCATCAATCAACTCCTGACAATAGGCACTACTGCTCAGTGAGCTTATGCCTAACAATAAATACATTAAACTTTTTTTCATACTTAAATAATTTAGTGTTTTGTGAAATTTTACGGGGCAAAGGAACGAAAGCTTTATGGCATTTTAATGCAAAAAAGTCCGAATGTGTTTGCATTTTGTATTTTTATCTAGAAATAAAGATGCCATACATTTTATATATAGCTGTTCGCGAACCGGAAAGAAAAGATAGGATAATTTTAGACGTTTACTTGATTGTCCAAAGCAGACGCGTATGGTGCCATCGCCGGCTGGCACTGTAAGGCCAGTTCTTGCCTGCGTACTTCATTGGGCGTACATCCTATGTTACGTTTGCAGTAGGTAGTAAAATGCGAAAAAGTCTTGAAGTGATATTCCAGCATGATTTCCTTGATAGGCTGTTTGGTTTCTTTCAGTTTATATTCTATTTCTCCAGATGTCTGTCTTTGCAACCATTGGTAGGGGGTGCATCCCTGGAAACAGCCTTTAAACAGTTGGGTAAAGATGTTGGTACTATATCCGCACGCTTCAGCCAGTTCTTTGGCAGTTCGGCAGACTTTGTAATGTCTCATCACAGTAACAAAAAATTGCAGGTCTTTGGATAGTGCATCGCGGAAAATGGAAACGATCTGATTTTTACTGTAGCAGATTTTAAACAGGGAAAAAAGCTCGTATTCTTTTGCCAGGTGCAGGTCCGGTATTTCCGCCTTGAGTTTCATGTATTCCACCAGCAGATCCAGGTACGAAGTCATAAGCGGATAAATGGGAAGCACTTCCAGGGGTTTGACTTTATCAACAGTCACATCTCCCAGATACTCCAAAATCCTGCTGTGGAAATAGGGGGCTACAATGTTGCAGGCATGTACAATGATTTGTACATCATCCACAGCTCTGATATTGCATTTGTGGAAACGGCTGACAAAGAAAAGTTCATTTCTCGTCACCAGTTGGGGGATAGACTCTGTTTGGTTCTTATAGAAACACAGGGTCCCTTTCAACACAAAGCAGAGCTGAAATTCCTGATTTTCATTCAGATTCTGAATGATTTCCCCTTTATTGATAGACAGACACCTGAATTGGCTGAACCGCGACAGCGCATAAGGGTCTCTATATACCTTTTCCAGTAAAAATAGCATTTCCATGTTATTGTAAACAGTTTGAAATAAAAAAAGTTTTGATAATCTATGTTTTAACAAATATAGGCCAATCTCTCCGATATTTTAAAACACACCTCGTTAATAGGTATGCAAACTGTTGTCGATATGTAACCGAATCTGTTTTTATAAAACAAGCAACCAAATGCCGCCATAGACTTTTGAAGAAAAACACTACCTTTGTAGAAAAGTAATGCCATGAAAACCATCAAACTGTTTGTCAGCAGCACCTTCAAGGATATGGATGTCGAGCGCGACGCGCTGCGCACCATTGTGGTACCGCATCTCAATGCCTGCTTTGCCGGGCAGGGCCTGTATATACAATTGGTCGACCTTCGTCACAGTGTGGAGACCAATGCCGGACTCACTCCCACAGAACGCGAAAAGCGTGTCTTCGATATTTGTGTAGATGAAATAGAAAACTGCAAGCCGTTTTTTATCGGACTGGTCGGGCATCGTTACGGCTGGATTCCCGATTTACGCAAAATGAAGGCCGACGTATCCTTGGATGCTATCCTGCCACCAGACTTTCCCCTGTCAGCCAGTGAAATAAGTGTAACGGCTTATGAGTTTATCCGAGGGCTGTTCAGCAGCCAGCATAAAGACAAAGCAGTTGTTTTGATGCGTTCGCAGGCTTCCTATGCGGAACTTGATTCCGAGCAATGTAAAGACTATGTCGATGAGGGGATTGCCGGCGAATACCAGCACAGGCTGAGAAATTACCTGCATGGCCATCAGGAAGAATACAACCTGATGGAATATACGTTGGATGTATCCCGCAGCGAAGGTCCCCAGTTGGAGCAGTGGTGCAAAGAAATATCTGCCTTGCTGATGCAGAAGATGGCTTGCGAAGCAGAATCCGACAGCCATGAATTGTCGCCTTATCTCAAGGCACAGCACCTGTTCATACAGAACAAGACATTCGGTTTCCGTGGACGCGGGCAGCAGATACAGGACTGTCTGGACATACTCGAACGTCGGGGCACGCTTTACATCTGCGAGGAGAAGAGTGGATTGGGACAGACAGCCCTGTTGTGCAAGCTCTATTCCATCCTGTCGCAGGATTCTGGCCGTTGTTGCCTTTTCAGTGCCGTCGATGCGCATCCCGATGGCAATAAAGCCCGTGTCGTGCTCTACAACTGGTGTCTGCAGATGACACATTTTCTAGGCGAAACCGATGAGACGCTTTCCGCCATTAAGGACGACGAAAGCCGGTTGTTCGAGCAATACACCTCCCTCATCGTACGGATTTTTTGGAAAAGACTGCGCCCGGTAGTGGTCTTTATGGACGACAATTGGCGGATGGACCACCATTTCCCCTTTAAGCAGCCCTTCACTTCCTATGCCGTAACGGTCAAGGGCGACGAAAGGCAGCAACAGATGCTGGATCCCTACGTGCTGCGCGAGATGACCGATGACGAGAAACTGTCCGTAGCCCATGCCGTCAGGAGCGAGGTACGCCGCGAACTGATAAAACGTCCGGCTTCTTCCAATATCAAATGGCTTTCGCTGGCCGCCTCCATTCTCGAACATCTCAACAAGGCCGACTACACCATTATCCGCAATGCTGCCGGCAGTGACCAGGAAGGCAATATTACCCGATACCTGCTCGATGTGGTGGCCGATATGCCCGACAATTACGAAGAACTATGCGTGTATTGGATACGGCGGTTGATGCATGTGTTTGGTACCGACTTTGTGACCGCCTATACCGGTGCCCTGGCTTCGTGCTACGGGCTTGATGACGAGAGGTTGGCCGAAGTAACCGGACAAAGTGTGGACTGGTGCATCTACTTCAGGCAGATACTTGGCAGGCAGTTGGTAGAGGAGAATACCGACAGGCTGTGGCAGTTCGCTTCCGATACGTTGGCCGATTCCATTTTTCAACAAGTTTTTTCCGGCAATCCGGCGGTTATCCTGAAAACGCTGGAAAGCTTGAAAAAACTTCCTGCCCATCTTCCGGTAGTCCGCAACAACCTCTTTGCCATGTCACTGTATGCAGGCAGCCTGGACGATTGCGTGGAGCATATCTCCCATACGTTACAGGAAGAGTCCGCCGATACCGGCATTACACCGGCTCAGCAGGCTTTTGTCCGTTATTTTCGCCTGTTTCCCTATCGTTTGCTGGATGTTCTTCGGCAGATTGTCGGGGCAACGCCTCCTTCCTATGCGTTTTATCACGGTCTCAACCGCTGGTGCTGCCTCATTATGCAAGACAGGAAATACCGGCTTTACACACAGACGGCCGATATTCTGGCAGAAAAGCTGGAAACCCTTTCGCAGGCAGGAAATGCCGACAGCGGGCTGATGCTGGCACTGGCCGAAATCTACATGGATGCGGGTAGTGCGTATGTGGAAATTCCGGGTGAAGAATCTTCCTGGGACCGGGTTAACTTCAAGGGTAGGGAACTGTGCCGGAAATATAAGGACAGCTCCCTGCAATGGAGCGAAATGAACATGCGGTTCCTTTACGACAAATACGAAGGATTCCCCCAACTGAGTGACCGGTGGAAGTTTCTTCTTGCAGAATTTGTCCCTCTGGAAAAACAGGGCATCGTCTATGCTCCACACGCCGATTTTACATATTATTCCCTCTTGTTGCGCGACACGGCTCTGCTCATACCTCGTTTCAATCCCTCCATGAATCCGGCACCTTATATGGAAAAAGCCTATCAGGTGTGCGAGGCACAGCAACCGGTCGATGCATACCAGTGGCTGCTCACCGCGTGGTTCATGAACAGGCTGGCTTACGATTCCGGTTGTCTGCCGGTCGACAAGGTGCATGATTATCTGAATCATGTGCTGGAGGAAACCTGTGAAGTCTTTGACAACCCTTTGGCTTCCGGTGAAAGGCAGACAGCTTATGCGCGTGTGCTGGCAGCCTATGCCATGTCTGTGGGTGAAAGCGATCCCCAGTTGGGATTACAGCTGACTGATGCCTTGCTGGACAAGGTGCTGGCACGCGATTTGATGGGAAAATCGCCGACATTGTCTTATAGTCCCGGCGGCCAGAAGGCAGAGAATTCATCCAAGGACGACACCGCCAGGGCTTTGAAGTATTCGTGCTATCTTTCCCGTTGTTTCATGATGTCTGAAAGTCATGTACCCGTCACGACTTCCCACCTCGAAATGCCGTTTGCATGGATGGTGACGGCCCGGTACTATATCCAGGCACAGGCAGGAGACACACCGCTCGAATCGGTTTATCCGTTGATTTCCGATGACCAGTTCAAGGCCGTTTTGGGTATGCTGGAATATAACCGGCCACAAAACATTTGGGATCGCGAACTCGATGTAGAGCCCCTTGTATGTCACGTCCTCTATGCCGAACTGGCCAGGCAGTCACACCAAGGGTTTCCCGACGAGGACTATGCAAAGAGGCTGGCCGACAAATACCTCCAGCTGTTCAAGCAGACCTTCATGCACTATCGCTACATCAATTGGCGCGAACATACGTTTGTCAAACAGTTGCAGGAACAGCTGGAACAGAAACATCAGCCCCAGCGCGAAAACATGAGCCAGGCGCAGTTGGAAAGCCTGATCGATGCCGAAGATTACGATACCATCATCCGCGCACTGAAGGATATGCAGCATGGCAATCCGCATGAGTTCTACTACCTGGGACTGGCTTTCCTGCGGGGTGGACAGCCCGACAATGCAGTCAAGCTCTACCGCACCCTGGTACATATCAACAACCTGCCGCAGGGTTTCCATTTTTCCTGCAAAGTCAACTACCTGTATGCCCTGCTGGTTGCCGGGCTTACGCAGCGGTTTGCCGAAGAATACGACAGGCTGGATGAGGAAGAGAAGCAGGACAGCGACATCTGCGACCTGCACGAATGTTATCAGCAGTATCTCTCGGGTTATCCTCTCACGCTGCCCCTGCCGTTTGGCTACAAGCTCTGAGCTGTAGCCTCACGGTGCTGCCTTTTCAGCTTCCGTATGTACCACCATAATATTACGGCAGCCGTCACAAAGGCAAAGAAGTCCGATATCGGCATGCTCATCCAGATACCGTCCAATCCGAAGTGGGGGGGAAGCAACACCAGTCCGGGCAGCAGATAGAGCAGTTGGCGGGTCAGCGACATGAAGATGCTCACTTTGGCCTTGCCTATGCTTTGGAAGAAATTGCCTATCACCATCTGTGCGCCGATCAGCGGGAACACCGCTACGCAAATGCGCACCCCGTGTGCCGCCATGTTGATTAGCGCATCATCCGAAGCCACCGCATGCGGAAACAGTTCACAAATCACAAAGCCGCTCGAGGTGATGCACACTCCACTGATGATGCCCAGGCGCAGCGTACGTTTCACGCGATCCGTTTTCTGTGCGCCGAAGTTGTAACCCACAATGGGTTGCATGCCCATTGTCAGTCCCATCACAATCATCACATACAGCATCAGCAACCGGTTAATGATGCCGTAGGCACCGATGGCCATATCACCGCCATGCTTTTGCAAACTGTTGTTTATTACAATTACGATGACACATGCTGTTACGTTCATCAGGAAAGGCGACATGCCGATGGAAAAAATACTACCCACAATGCGTTTCTCCATTTTCCAGAAATGCCGGTGCAGGCGGATGGGGTTTGACGACTGCATGAAATGGTTCAATACCCACACCGTACCCGCCATCTGCGACAACAAGGTAGCCAG
>Ga0192240_10163_pt1 | contig 30855 bp, 28 predicted proteins | sample Koala_Koa27_H3_FD_131237 | JGI IMG/M metagenome (GOLD analysis project Ga0192240, IMG submission 131237) | Enriched cells from koala feces incubated with labeled cellulose particles, San Francisco Zoo, California, United States - Koala_Koa2-7_H3 ...
GCTGGAGTAATCTCTTCTACCTGGCCGTTATATTTTGCATCGAAATCAAAAAACTCATTTTCTGTTACCACTTCCGTCAGTGGAAGAAGCACCTCTTTCCCCTTTACTTTATAACATCCGCAGGTCACTTCTGTTCCTTGAATAAAACGTTCGATGAGCACCTCGTTCCCTTCGGCAAATGCTTTTTCAATAGCTGCCTGGATTTGAGATACCTCTTTTACTTTGGTGACACCGAAGCTACTGCCGCCGTCATTGGGCTTGATAAAAACAGGTAAACCTAACCGGTTCACGACCTCTTCGTTGGTCACCGTTTCACCTTTTAATAAACGAATGGAATCTGCTATACGGATATCAAAATTCCGTAAATAGTTGTTACATACAAATTTATTAAAAGTGAGCGCACTGACTAACACGCCGCAGGAGGAATAAGGCATTCCGATCATATCAAAATATCCCTGTAATACTCCATCCTCGCCTGGAGTACCGTGGATCGTGATATAGGCAAAATCAAATTGTCTGATCTCACCCTGCTCCCGGAAACTAAAGTCATTTTTGTCGATTGGAGTATGTGTCCCATCCGGCAGAACAACTTCCCATCCCTCTTTCTTAACGATTGCAATATATAAATTATATCTCTCTTTATCAATAAAAGAATAGATTCCTTCTGCACTTTTTAACGATACAACAATTTCGGAGGAATAACCTCCGGCTACGATTGCGATGTTCTTTTTCATGGTCAGCCTTCTTCTTTATAGGCGTAGAGACGCCATTTATTGATCAGTCTCATCATATCTCCCGGAATTTCCGAATCGAAATTCATTTCTTCTCCGGTGGTCGGATGAATAAATCCTAATGTTTTAGCATGTAATGCCTGGCGGGGGCATACGGTGAAACAGTTTTGTACAAATTGTTTGTATTTGGTAAAGGTCGTCCCTTTCAATATTTCATGACCTCCGTAACGGCTGTCGTTAAAGAGGGTGTGACCGATGTGTTTCATGTGGACGCGTATCTGGTGGGTCCTTCCTGTTTCGAGGCGACATTCAACGAGGGTAACATATCCCAGTCTTTCGAGTACTTTGTAGTGAGTGACAGCTGTTTTTCCCTGGTCTCCTTCCGGGAATACGGTCATTTGCATCCGGTCTTTCGGATTTCTTCCAATGTTTCCTTCAATGCGTCCTTCCTCTTCTTTCAGTGTACCCCAGACCAAAGCGTTGTAGGTCCGTTTCGTTGTTTTGTTGAAAAATTGCAGGCTTAAGTGTGCTTTCGCCTCCGGGTTTTTAGCGATCAATAGCAGACCTGAGGTGTCTTTGTCAATCCGGTGTACCAGACCTGATTGGGGATCATTCGGATCATAGAGAGGTTCATCCCTTAAGTAATAGGCTAAAGCGTTCACCAGAGTCCCTGTATAATTCCCATGACCCGGATGCACCACTAAACCTGCCGGTTTATTAATAACCATCAGGTCAGAATCTTCATACACGATATCAAGTGGAATATCTTCCGGAATGATCTCCAGTTCCCTCCGCGGACGATTCATCACGATGGATACTACATCCTGCGGCTTTACTCTATAATTACTTTTTACCGGTTTTTCATTTACCAGTATACAACCGGCTTCTGCTGCTAACTGAATACGGTTACGTGTGGCACTGAACATGCGGTCCACCAGAAATTTATCTACACGTAGTAGGGATTGGCCTTTGTCAGCAACGAAGCGGAAATGTTCATAGAGCTGAGTTCCGTTCTCCCCTTCATTTTCCGGGGTTTCACTTTCCATCAGATCATCATCCCAATCTTCTACAAAGTTGTTCATATTAAAACCAGTTTTCTACTTCACTATCTAATGGTTGTGCCGGGGCTAACATATCCAAAGAATCCTGCAACATTTCTTCTGCCGTCCGTCCACTGCTTACTTTCAGTGTTAAGGAGGAGTTCAGCGGAACCATTTCTCCGACATTTACCGTCCGCCCGTTTCTATCAACGCCGATCGCAAGATCCCGGTATTCTCCCGGAACATATTCTGTCTCTACTCTTTCAAAACCACTTGCCTTTAATAAGGCATAGGCCTGTCTGAGAGATAAGTCTGTTACTTCAGGTATGGCTCCCATCTGGGATGTCATGGCATTTACAGTAACGAAAACAATCCGGTCTTCTTTTACTTTGGATCCGGCAGCCGGAACTACTTCCACAATCGCTCCCGGTGTTACATCTTTCGCAAATACGGAGTCGATGACATTATAACGGAGTCCATTGTTCCTGAAAAATTCAGCGGCCTGTTCAACTTGTAATCCTTTCACATCCGGAACGATCACTGCTTCATTGTGGTGTGTATATACTTCCAGCCATTTCAGCACCGCATAGATTAACACAGTGGTTAATGCAACTGCAAATAGTAAATTCAGCAGGATCGGATATTTTAACATCCAGGTCTTTAAGTTTCCCATACAAATCTATTATTTAACGGTCCCATGACCGCATCAAAAGTATGAAAAAAACATTATATAGCAGCCATATTGTTTTGGACAAACGCATAAAAACAAAGAAAGTAAAGGCTTTTTAATGAAACCTTTACTTTCTTTATAAGATTTTACAGACTGGATATATTATCCGTTGTATTCGTCTGACACAGTTAATTTAGCTCTACCTTTTGCACGACGTGCAGCTAATACTCTACGTCCGTTGGCAGTAGCCATTCTTGAACGGAAACCGTGTTTGTTTTTTCTTTTCCGGTTGGAAGGTTGAAATGTTCTTTTCATTTTATTATAATGTTTATTATTTTACATACCAATTCGGGCTGCAAAGATATAACCCTTTTTTTAATAAACAAACGCTTAGCAGCTTTTTTCCGGTAAACAAACAATACGAATTCTATAGAAGGGTGAATAGTAAAATGAAAAATAACTATTAGAAGAGGGTGAAAGGTAAGTTTGATGTGCTGAGAAATATATCTTTTGCAGTTTATATATCTTCTCTATTCATAATTAAGTGGAATAAAAATGAACTCTATTTAAAAAGAGTCTGTTATTCAAATCTATAGGGGTATAATAAAGAGGATTTGACAATTATCAATTTTAATTTTTGGAGTGTCATTTCATTTTATATACTTTTGTTTCGTTTCATACATAAGTTAAAAAGAAGATGAAAACCTTAGTCCATACGGAGAGAGAAGAGATTGAAAATGTGATCCGGGCCTGTAAAGTCTGTTATGTGGGAATGGCAGATACGGATGGAAATCCTTATGTGATTCCTATGAATTTCGGATACCAGGATGGAGTGATATGCCTGCATTCTGCTCAGGAGGGGAGAAGTATTTCTATCCTGGAACGGAATCCAAGGGTATGTATTACTTTCTGTACAGATCCGGCGCTGGCTTATCAGCACGAACAGGTCGCCTGCAGTTACCGGATGCGTGGTTCCAGTGTTCTCGGCTGGGGAAATGTTGAATTTGTGGAAGATATGGAACAAAAAAGAGAGATGTTGAATATCCTGATGAAACAATATTCCGGACGGGAATTTACCTATAGTGATCCGGCGGTAAGAAATGTAAAGGTCTGGAAAGTGGTTTTGGGTGAAGTTACCTGTAGGGAATTTGGCGCTCCTCACCAAAAATAAAATAAATAGATTGTTGTAATAAAAAAATGAAGATGAAAAAATTAATTCTATTATTCGTTGCTGTATTTTCTTTTATAGCATGTGAAGGTCCTATGGGACCGGAAGGGCCTGCAGGTGAATCGGGGCTAAGCTACTGGTTTGTAGATGATTTTACGGTAAGTAGAAATCAGTGGTCTCTGGTAACAGATGCGGATGGATTAAATGCTCATTATGCCTGTGATGTGAGAATCGATGAACTTACCTGGGAAATGTATGATGATGCATTAATCAAATTATATGTTTTCTTAGATCCGGCCGATACGGATGCCGGCATGATTGAATTACCTGACATATATCCGTTTCAGGATATTGATGCAGGCAGAACCTATGATATTTACTGTGGAGCCATTTTATATGGGGCGGTGTTACATTTACTGTGAGATATAGTGATTTTGCAGATAATGTATTACCACCGACAATGAAATTTCACGTAGTTTTCGTTTATTAAATGCAACTCCGTAATAATTTTTAGTGTATTTTTGCAGTTCACACGAATACAGGAAGATGCAGGAACAAAACAAGGGGTTGAGTCAGACGGTGGACCGGCTTTCGGAAGAATCATCGTATAGACAATTATTCCACTCCTACAGAGATGGGGAGGCGATGCCTTCAGGAGAGCAATTGAAAAAAATTGTGGACCTTTGCCGTGCTATTCTTTTTCCTGGTTATTACGGAAATGCCCGTATCAGTAAACAGACGATTCGTTATCATACAGGTGTAAATATTGAAACACTACACTCTTTACTTACTTCTCAGATATATGCGGGTCTCTGTTTCTCTGATCTGGATTGTGAAACCTGTCCGGAAGAGAAAATTTTCGCAGAGGCAGAGAAACTGTCCGAAGCTTTTATAGAAACATTACCGGAGTTGCGCCGTGTGCTGGCAACAGATGCGGAGGCAACTTTTCATAATGATCCGGCTGCAAAGAATGCAGGTGAGATCATTTTTTGTTATCCCGGGTTCCGGGCGATTGTGAATTACCGGATCGCTCATGAACTGTTTTTGCTGAACGTTCCTTTTATTCCCCGGATGATCACTGAAATGGCCCATTCGGAAACCGGCATTGATATTCATCCCGGTGCGGTGATCGGAGATCATTTTACGATTGATCATGGTACAGGTACGGTGATTGGAGAAACCAGTGTTATCGGGAATTATGTGCGTATTTTCCAGGGGGTTAGTCTGGCCGGAGAGAAGATTCTTCCGGATGAGAAGGGGAATGTGGCCCGTGGAATTCCCAGGCATCCGGTTCTGGAAGATCATGTAACGGTCTATTCCAATGCTACTTTATGGGACGGATCCGGATCGGCCGGGGGGGCAACGATCTGTGGCAATGTCTGGGTCACCCAGGATGTGCCTGCGGAAGAAATAGTCAAACAATCGTGTTCAATTGAAAATTGAAAATGATATAACTTAATAGAAAACTAAAATATTAACTGACGTTGATAGTCGATATTTATTCTGTGGAAAGAATGTAAAAGTATCAATTATCAATTGTCAATTGTCAATTAAAATAATGGCAGCGACATTTGAAATGGTGGCCAAGACCATGTACGGTCTGGAAGAAATATTGGCCGGAGAGCTGATAGCCTTAGGAGCCAATGATGTACAATTGGGTAGAAGAATGGTCTCTTTTACCGGGGATAAAGAATTGCTTTATAAGGCAAATTTTCATTGCCGGACCGCTCTGCGGATCTTAAAACCAATCTATCACTTTAAAGCGAAAGATGCGGATACGGTTTATAAAGAGGTAAAAAAGATCCCATGGGAAAACTATATTACCTTAGACAAGACTTTTGCTATTGATTCGGTCGTCCATTCGGAAGATTTTAATCACTCTAAATTTGTTGCTTACCGTACCAAGGATGCCATTGTGGACTATTTTATGGAGAAGGAGGAGAAAAGACCTTCTGTCCGCGTAAATAATCCTGATCTGTATATTAATATTCATATTTCCCACAATGACTGTACGATCTCCATCGATAGTTCGGGAGAAAGTCTGCATAAAGGGGGGTACCGGGTGGAACAGACGGAAGCGCCTTTGAATGAAGTATTGGCTGCCGGTATGATCCTGAAGACCGGTTGGAAAGGAGAATCCAATTTTATTGATCCGATGTGTGGTTCCGGTACGTTGCTTATCGAAGCGGCGATGATCGCGCTGAATATTGCCCCGGGTATCCACCGGAAAGAGTTCGCTTTTGAAAAGTGGGTGGACTTTGACCAGGAGATGTTTGACCGGATCTATAATGATGAGAGCAATGAGCGTGAGTTTACGTTTAAATGTTACGGTTCTGATATTTCGACCGCTGCAATAGAGATCGCTCAGAAAAATGTAAGAAGTGCAGGACTTGCCAAATATATTGAACTGAAAGCAATGCCTTTCCAGCAATATACGGAAATCCCTAAACCTGCCATTATGGTTACCAATCCTCCTTATGGAGAGCGCATTTCTTCCCGGGATCTGATGGGACTGTATAGTATGATCGGGGAACGGATGAAGCATGTCTTTACAGGCTGTGATGTATGGATCATCAGCTATAAGGATGAATGCTTTGATAAGATCGGGTTACGTCCGAATGAAAAAATGAAATTATTGAACGGCTCACTGGAATGTGAATACCGTTGTTACAATATTTTTGAAGGGAAGAATAAAGACTTCAAAAAGGCTTTGTATGAGAGGGAGGAGCGACCTTCCGGAGAAAGACGGGAGGAAAGATCCGGTAAGCCTTTCAGAAAGCCAGGCCGGCCGGATGGACCGATTGATTTTAAGACAGCTCGTTTGGATACTCCGGAAAGACGGTTCGCTGCTGCCCGTAAAAGGGAAGAAGAAGGAGAGGTGGAGGATTTCATCCCTGGTAAAAAAATATTCAAAGAAAAAAAATATGCCGGTAATCCTAAATTTAAAGACAGTAAAAGCGATTTCCGTCCCCGTAAATTTTCAGGAGATGAAGATCGTCCCTTTAAAAAACCTTTTAAAAAGAAAGGAAGAAATGACTATTAAGAACAGTTGTTTAACTCTACTTTTAGTATCTCTTTTCCTGTTTCCGGTACACATGATGTCACAGCAAACACAATTAACGATCCATGATCTCATCCCGGGGGGAAAAACATATCCTGATTTTGTTCCTGCCACTTTGAAACAATTAAAATGGTGTGGAGAAGAATATATATATGTAGAAGGGAATGATCTGTTAAGTGCCCGCCCTGGTAAACCTGCCCAGGTGATCCTGTCACTTTCAGAGCTGAATGATCGTTTAGGAAAAGAGAAGGAAGATATCCGGCTATCCGGAATGCCGGTCTTTAGTGTTCCTTATGAAAAGGAACCAGTCCTTTCTTTTGTGGAAAAGGGGGAACGTTTCCATTATGATCTGAAACAGGGGGCAATTGTGGCCCGGTATACACTTCCGAAAGAGGGGAAAAATTATGAGTTTTCTTCCGGAAGTTCTTTCATCGCCTTTACGGAAGGAAATAATATTCGCATACTTTCACCGGATAACCGGATGATAGAGGTGACCCAGGATACTGCCAAACATGTGGTGTATGGGCAGGCTGTCCATCAAAGAGAATTTGGTATTTATAAAGGGTTGTTCTGGTCCCCTTCCGGAAAGAAACTGGCTTTTTACCGAATGGATGAAAGTATGGTCACAGACTATCCGATCGTGAATATCGATACCCGGATCGCCCAGGCGGAACCTTATAAATATCCCATGGCAGGAATGAAAAGTCATGAGGTGACAGTGGGTATTTATGATGTAGCCTCCGGTGAAACGGTCTGGTTAAAAACCGGTGAACCCAAAGAAAAATATCTGACTAATATTGCCTGGAGCCTGGATGAGAAAAGTCTGTATATCGCAGAGTTAAACCGGGGTCAGAATGAATGCCGGTTAATACGATATGATGTGGCTACCGGAGAAAAAGAGCTCCAGCTATTTACAGAATCAAAAAATACCTATGTGGAGCCTCAACATCCGGTGCAATTTGTACCAGGCCATCCGGATACCTTTATCTGGCAAAGTGAAAGGGATGGTTTTAACCATATTTATTTGTATGATACTACAGGGAAGCTCCTGAAGCAACTTACCACTGGTTCCTGGGTCGTGACTGATGTATTAGGTTTCGATCCAAAGGGCGAAACCTTATTCTACCGCTCTACTGCTGCACATCCGGATGATCTTTCCGGAAATAGGACAGCGCTGGAAAACCATACATGGAAAGTAAACCTGAAAACCGGTAAACAGGAATGTATAACTCCAAAGCCAGGCGTACATCAGCTCTTATTAAGTCCGGATCGTACATACGCATTGGATATATTTTCTTCTCCTGCTGTTCCGCGGGAGATTGATTTGATTGATCTGAAGACGAAGAAGACGGTTGCGCTTTTACAGGCGGAAGATCCGTTTAAAAATTATACCCTTCCGGAAATCGAAGTAGGCCAGCTCAAAGCTGCTGACGGAGTGACGGATCTGAACTATCGCTTAGTAAAACCAGCCCGGTTGGATGCGGGGAAGAAATATCCGGTTATTATCTATGTATACGGAGGTCCCCATTCCCAGTTGATCAACGGTAGCTGGCAATATGGAACCCGGGGATGGGATCTTTACATGGCTCAGCAGGATGTGATCGTATTTACTGTAGATGGACGTGGATCAGCTAACCGGGGGCATGCTTTTGAAAGTGCGATTTTCCGTCATTTAGGAGTAAATGAAATGGCAGACCAGATCCAGGGGGTAGAGTTTCTGAAGACGCTTCCCTATGTGGATCAGGAGCGTATCGGGGTACATGGTTGGAGTTACGGAGGTTTTATGACTACCAATCTGATGCTTACCTATCCGGATCTCTTTAAAGTGGGAGTGGCCGGAGGTCCTGTGATTGATTGGAGCCAATATGAAATTATGTACGGAGAACGGTATATGGATCATCCGGAGGATGATCCGGAGGGATATAAGAATGCCAATCTGAAATTAAAGGCCGGTAATCTGAAGGGGCGTCTTCTTTTGATCCATGGTGATATTGATCCCGTTGTCGTTTGGCAACATAGTTTAGGATTCCTGAAAGCCTGTATAGAGGCAGATACCTATCCGGACTATTTTGTTTATCCGCGACATCCTCGCAATGTGATCGGAAAAGACCGTCCACATCTATACGAAAAGATTACCCGTTATTTTAATGATTATCTTTAGAAATTGATCATCACCAAAAGAGTTGGATATTCTTTTGGCATACAAATAGACTTTTGCTTTATGAATATTTTATTATTAGGCTCCGGAGGCCGTGAGCATGCATTAGCCTGGAAAATATCCCAGAGTCCGAAAGTAGATAAGTTGTTTATTGCTCCTGGAAATGCAGGGACTGAACAGACCGGAATTAATGTGGCTATCCATGCTACAGATTTTGATGCACTGAAAGATTTCGTAGTTTACAATGATATCCATATGGTTGTTGTCGGACCGGAAGATCCTTTGGCAAAAGGAGTATATGACTATTTCAAAAATGATCCGCAATTAGTTAGTGTTCCGGTGATCGGTCCAGGCCGGGAAGGAGCTCAGTTGGAAGGAAGTAAAGATTTTGCAAAGGCCTTCATGATGCGTCATCAGATCCCGACCGCACGGTATAAAAGTATCTCTGCCGGGAATCTCGAAGAAGGGTATCAGTTCCTTGAATCTTTGGAAGCTCCTTATGTCCTGAAAGCCGATGGATTGGCAGCCGGTAAAGGAGTGCTAATCATTGATAGTTTAGAAGAGGCTAAAAAAGAATTACAACAGATGCTGGAAGGAATGTTCGGAGATGCCAGTAAAACTGTCGTAATTGAAGAATTCCTAGATGGTATAGAGTGTTCTGTTTTTGTTATGACAGACGGCATTCATTATAAAATACTGCCTGTCGCAAAAGATTATAAACGGATCGGGGAAGGAAACACCGGATTAAATACGGGTGGTATGGGGGCTGTGTCTCCTGTTCCTTTTGCGGATGATCTCTTTATGGAAAAAGTAGATGAAAGAATTATTCGTCCGACTGTAGAAGGATTAAAAGCAGAAGGGATCGATTATAAAGGTTTTATTTTCCTGGGACTGATCGAGGTAAAAGGAGAGCCGATGGTCATAGAATATAATTGCCGTATGGGGGATCCGGAAACAGAAGCAGTGATGCTTCGTGTGAAAAGTGACCTGGTTGAATTATTGGAAGGGGTAGCTCAGGGAGATTTGAAAGATCGTGTATTGGAAGAAGATCCGCGTGCTGCTGTTACTGTGATGTTGGTGAGCGGTGGTTATCCGGAAGCCTATGAAAAAAATAAAGTGATCAGTGGCCTGGAGGCTGTTTCTCCCGAAAGTATCATTTTCCATGCCGGAACTAAAAATGAGAATGGCCAGATCCTTACGAACGGGGGACGTGTGATTGCCGTTAGTTCGTATGGTGCGAATAAAGAAGAAGCGCTGGCGAAATCCTTCGCAGGGGCTAACCAGATCCAATTTGATAAGAAATACTTCCGTAGTGATATTGGATTTGATCTGTAAGCAGAGATGAGGAGTACAAGGAGGAGTTTTACTAAGCCACGTATCGTCTCTGATTTGAATACCTGCATCTATACTGTTCTGGTCTCCTTGCTTTGCTGGGTGGTCGGATATATATTCTCTGTGGGTTTTCCGGTGTATGGAGAGGTGACGGCTCCTCCTCTGTGGAATGCGATCTGCCGGGTATTACCTGGCAAACTCATCACGTATCTGATTGGTTTTTTCCTGATGGCAGGTGGAGCCTTTATGATCCACCGGGCTAATTTTGTCCTGATGCTGATCCGGGAAAAAACCTATCTTCCTTTTGCTCTCTATATTTTATTGATCAGTACCAATCCTGATTTTTTTCCTTTGACCTCTACCTCGGTAGGAGTCTTTTGCTTAATTCTGGCTATCTATCAGTTATTCATCTCTTATCATGATCCCGGAGCGACTTCAAATGCCTTTAATATTACTTTTATTATGGGTATTGGTAGCCTTTTATGGATCCATATTTTATGGTTCGTTCCCCTTTTCTGGTATGGGATGTACAGTTTTAAAATATTTAACCTGCGAACTTTCCTGGCTTCATTATTGGGAGTGGCTACTGTCTACTGGTTTCTTCTGGGATGGTGCGTCTGGACGCAGGATTTTACCCCTTTTACGATCTCTTTTCCTACTTTAGTGAAATTGCGGCTCCTAAGTTTTATGGATATTAATTGGGTGGACTGGATCGGATTGATCTATGTCTCGATCTTAACCCTGATTGCTTGTGTGAATATCATTACTCATGATTATGCCGATGCTTTGCGTACCCGGCAGTTTTTGTGGTTCCTGATCGTTTTTGCGGTATTAGCTTTCCTGCTATTTTTCTTTTATGAGCAATCTTCGGAAGAGTTTCTGGGGGTTGCCTGTTTGCCCGCTTCGATTTTATTAGCCCATTTTTTTACGCTTACTCATCATAAAATAGTTTTCTGGTTGTACCACTTTTCAGTCGTTTTACTTGTTATCTTATTATTTGTACGTTTATGGAATTTCTGATCAGTTATGGGTATATAGGTGTTTTTATTGCTTCTTTTCTGGCGGCGACTATTTTGCCTTTCAGTAGTGAAGTGGTACTGACGGGCGTCTTGCTTGCCGGGGCTTCCTATTGGCCATGTATGATCGCTGCAACAGTAGGGAACTTTTTAGGAGGAATGACCTGTTATGGATTAGGTATGCTCGGTAAGGTGGAATGGATTGAAAAATACCTGAAACTGGACGCAGTGAAACTTCAGAAGGTACAGGACTGGATTCAGGACAAAGGCTCCTGGATGGCTTTTTTGTATTTCTTCCCGGAATAGGGGACTTTATTGCTGTTGCTCTGGGATTTCTCCGGGCTAACATCTGGATTGTCAGTATTTCTATGTTTTTGGGAAAGGCCCTCCGTTATTGGGTTTGGATGGAGTTTGTGTATAAAATTCAGGAATTTTTATAACTTTATCTTCCGGAACAACTTTTTAATAAAATGGAATTCAGAACTGTCATTACGATACCTAAGTCGCGATCCGGATTTTCCTATGAGGATCAGTGCATGCTGTTGGGTTCCTGTTTCGTGGAGAATATAGGGAATAAACTGGAAGAGAATAAGTTTACTGTAGATATAAATCCTTTTGGTACCCTCTATAATCCCTTATCCATTGCTACTTCGATCACCAGGTTGTTGCATCCGGAATCTTTTTCCTCCGGAGATCTGTTCCACCATGGAGGGGTCTATCACAGTTTCGCTCATCACAGCCGTTTTTCTTTTCCCTCTGAAGAAGAATCTCTTTCTGCAATGAATCGGAGGTTGTTTGTTTCCTCCGGGAATCTCCTGAATGCTACCCGGCTGATCATTACGTTTGGGACAGCTTTTGTCTACCGGTTGAAGAGTGATAACCGGCTGGTATCCAATTGTCACAAATTGCCGGAACAATTATTCATCAGGGAACTATTGACGGTGGAGGAAATCGTAAAAGAGTGGAAAGAGGTTTTGTTAGCGATCTGGGAACAAAATCCTGCCTTAGAGGTGCTGTTTACTGTGAGTCCGATCCGTCACTGGAAAGATGGGGCACATGCGAATCAGATTAGTAAATCGACACTTTTGCTGGCATCAGAAGAGATCCGGAAACTGTATCCCGGGAAAATTTCCTATTTTCCCGCTTATGAGATCGTGATGGATGAGCTGAGGGATTATCGTTTTTATGCAGATGATATGATTCATCCTTCCGGAAAAGCGATCGCTTATATCTGGGAACGTTTTATGGAATCCTACTTTTCTCCGGAAACAAAATCCCTTCTAAAAGAATGGCAAAATATCCAAAAAGCTCTCAATCATAAGCCATTCCATCCGGAAAGTGAAGCTTATCAATCTTTTATCACACAAACTTTGTTAAAGGCAGAACAGATTATGGAGAAATTTCCTTATTTTCAGCTTTCCGAAGAGATTGAATTATTAAGGACCAAATTGAATTGAACTATGGAATATACAGTCAGGCAGATAGCTGGTATCATAGGAGCCCAGTCTGATCTTTTTCCGGAGAAAAAGATCAGTATCCTTCTTACGGATAGCCGCCGGTTATCCTTTCCCGAGCAGAGTCTTTTCTTTGCCTTAAAAACGACTACTGACAACGGACATAAATATATCCGGGAGCTTTATAATCTCCGGGTAAGGAATTTTGTGGTAAGTGAAAAAGTTCCCGGAACAGAAGCCATGCCGGAAGCCAATTTCCTGGTGGTAAAAGATACACTCCAGGCCTTGCAAAAGTTAGCTGCTTATCACCGGAAAAGATTTCATATTCCTGTGATCGGAATTACAGGGAGCAACGGAAAAACGATCGTTAAAGAATTTCTGTATCAATTACTGCATAATGAATTTAATATTGTTCGCTCTCCACGAAGTTATAATTCCCAGATCGGAGTGCCTTTGTCTGTGTGGCAGATGAGTGGGAAAAATACACTGGGTATTTTTGAAGCTGGTATATCACAGCCGGATGAAATGGAAAAACTTCAACCGATTATTCAACCTACCGTAGGTATTATTACCAGTATCGGGGAGGCACATCAGGAAAACTTTCTCTCTTTAAACGAAAAGTGCATGGAGAAACTTACTTTGTTTAAAGATTGTGAAGCAGTCATTTATAATGCTGATGATGTCTTTATTAGTAACAGTATTGAAGCAGCCTGCCTATCCCATAAAGCAATTACGTGGAGCCGTACGGATACCGAGGCTCCCCTTTACATTGAGTCTATTCAGAAAAAGGAGACAGAAACTGTGATCTGCTGTACCTTATTAGGATTGACAATCACCTATGTGATCCCTTTTACAGATGATGCTTCTATTGAAGATGTCATTCACTGTCTGGCTTTGATGCTTTATCTGAAACCTACTACCGTTAATGAAGTAGACCGGTTTGCCAGATTGGAGCCTGTGGATATGCGCCTGGATGTAAAAGAGGGTACCCATAATTGTATCCTGATCAATGATACGTATAATTCGGATATTAATTCCTTAGATATTGCACTGGAGTTTCTCCAGACCCGTAGCCGGGGAAAGGGTATGAAACGCACATTGATCCTGTCGGATATTCTTCAGTCAGGCAATTTGCCTAAATCTTTATATAAGAAAGTGGCGGAACTGGTTCGCCGGAAAAAGATCGACCGTATTATCGGTATTGGCCGGGATCTGGTGGAGTATGGAAGTTCTTTTGACATGGAAAAGGAATTTTTCCTGACCACCGATCAGTTTCTCTCTTCACCCGCGATCCGGAGTTTTGAAAATGAAGTCATTTTGTTGAAAGGGTCCCGTCGTTTTCACTTTGAACGAATTTCGGAGTTATTAGAGAAAAAGGTACATGAAACTATTTTGGAGGTTAATCTGGATTCGATTATCCATAACTTCAATTACTATCGCTCCAGACTAAAACCGGAAACCCGGATCATCTGCATGGTGAAAGCGTTTGGATATGGGGCAGGTTCTTATGAACTGGCAAAGACCTTGCAGGAGCACCGGTGTGATTATCTGGCAGTGGCAGTAGCAGATGAGGGAAAAGAGTTGCGCAGACAGGGAATTTCCATACCTATCATGGTCATGAATCCGGAATTCAGTAGTTTTAATGTGCTGTTTGAAAGTTATCTTGAGCCGGAAGTCTATAGTTTTCGTTTATTGAATGCCCTGATAAAGGAAACGGCAAAAAGAGGGATCACCAATTATCCGATCCATATAAAAATGGATACGGGTATGCATCGTTTGGGTTTTCATGCGGAAGATATTTCTTTGATCGCCGGATTAATAAGAAACCAGAGTGGAGTAGAAGTACGTTCTGTCTTTACTCATCTTGCCGGTAGTGATACTCCTGATCTGGATTTTTTTACAGAACAACAACATGCCGAATTTAATCACATTTCCGACCAGTTGGAGGCGGAATTAGGATATCCGGTGCTTAAGCATACCCTGAATTCCGCAGGCATAGAAAGATTTCCTGAGTATCAGAAGGATATGGTCCGGCTGGGGATCAGTTTATATGGTATCAGTGCTTCCGGGGGAAAGGGATTGAGAAATGTGACTACTTTAAAAACTACGATTCTACAGATACAGAACATACCGGAAGGAGATTCGATTGGGTACGGAAGAAAAAGTTTTGTGGACCGTGATTCACGGATCGCTGTTCTGCCGATAGGATATGCAGATGGGTTGAACCGGCATTTGAGTAACGGCCGGGGAGAAGTGTTGATCCGGGGGGAACGTTGCCCGCTTATCGGAAATGTATGTATGGATATCTGTATGGTGGATGTGACGGATATAGATGCCCGGGAGGGTGATCCGGTAATTATTTTCGGAGAAGAGCTGCCAGTGACGGAAATCGCTGCTAAATTAGATACGATCCCTTATGAAATACTAACGACCATTTCTCCGAGGGTAAAAAGGGTATATTACCGGGAATGATTGTATATCTTGCACATTATGACTATTTTTGTGCCGAAAACAAAATAAAAAGGTATGAGTCATAATTTATTGAAAGGCAAGCGTGGTATTATCTTTGGTGCACTGAATGATATGTCTATTGCCTGGAAAGTGGCAGAAAGAGCAGTTGCAGAGGGTGCTGTTATCACATTAAGTAACACACCTATTGCTGTTCGTATGGGTGATTTAAACGCTTTGGGAGAAAAGTTAAATGCAGAGATCATTCCTGCAGATGCTACTAATGTGGAAGAACTGGATGAAGTATTCCGGAAATCTGTTGAAATATTAGGTGGTAAGATCGATTTTGTTCTGCATTCTATTGGTATGAGTCCGAATGTACGTAAGAAACGTACGTATGATGATCTGGATTATAGCATGTTAGAAAAGACACTGGATATCTCAGCTATCTCTTTCCACAAAATGCTTCAGGTGGCCAAAAAACAGGATGCGATCGCAGAATATGGTTCTGTAGTAGCTTTAAGTTATGTAGCTGCCCAACGTACATTCTTTGGATATAATGATATGGCAGATGCAAAAAGTCTGCTGGAATCTATTACACGTAGCTTTGGTTATATTTATGGCCGTGAGAAAAATGTACGTATCAATACCATCTCTCAGTCTCCGACCCCTACCACAGCCGGTAGCGGAGTAAAGGGGATGGAAGATCTGATGGGCTTTTCCAATAAAATGAGTCCGTTGGGAAATGCGACAGCAGATGAATGTGCTGATTACTGTATTACTATGTTCTCGGATCTGACCCGTAAGGTAACCATGCAGAATCTGTTCCATGACGGAGGATTTTCAAGTATGGGTATGAGCCTTCGTGCTATGAATCAATATAGCAAAGGACTGGAAGATTATAAAGATGAGAACGGTAATATCATTTATGGATAATTTTAATTGACAATTGGCATAAGCTGATTTGGAATTGATGATGGACAATTGACAATTAAAAACATCTGCGGGGACATAATAGTTATGATATTATCCGGCAGGAAAATAAGAAGTGTTTTTATAAATAATAATAGATTCAATTGTCCATTGTCAATGCTCAATTAAAAAAGTATGTTACTGAAAATCTATCCTGAAAATCCCAACCGTAAAGAAATTGATAAGGTTGTGGAAGTTCTCCGTGAAGGAGGGCTTGTTATCTATCCGACTGACACGATCTATGCCATAGGGTGTGATGCCTTAAATGTTCGTGCGGTAGAAAAGATCTGTCAGATCAAAGGAATTAATCCTCAGAAAAGTAACCTCTCTATTATTTGTTCGGATCTGTCGAATCTGAGCGAGTATGCTAAAGTAAGTAATGCCGCTTTTAAGCTGATGCGTAAAAATCTACCCGGTCCTTTTACTTTTATTTTGCCTACCAGTAGTCAGCTACCTAAAATATATAAGAACCGGAAAGAGGTCGGTATCCGTGTACCTGATAATCTGATTGTCCGCGAACTGGTTCAGGAGTTGGGAAATCCCCTTCTTACTACTTCTGTACATGATGATGATGAGATCTTAGAATACATCACCGATCCTGAACTGATTTATGAGAAATATGCCCATCTGGTAGATTTAGTAATTGATGGAGGATATGGAGGCCTGGAACCTTCTACGGTCGTTGATTGTACCACAGATGACTTTGAAATTATCCGTCAGGGAAAGGGGGAGTTGATTCTTTAATAGATGCTATAAAAATCGGGTTTGATGCAGATTCCGACACGTATGTTCATTTCGTATTCTTTGTAGTTCAGCAAGCTATCTCCCCGGCCATTGAAAAAACGAGCAAAAAGGTATTGATTATGTCTTCGGGATACTTTGTAGGCGACGCTGAAGGTGGTGTTTACATTCCCAAACCCTTTTCTTGGATTTAATTCCCCGGAGATCCACCATTTCTCATTTGGAGAGAGATAGTTTCCGGAAATAGTACCTATTCCTCTGTACCTTATAAGATCTTTATTTTCTCCTCCGTCTACATAAGGAGCCCATAGTTTGATGTTCGTGGAGAAATTGGGGCTGAAAAAGTATTTCAAAGAAAAGCTAAGATAGTTCCAGCTCCGGGAATCTATGCTATCCTTGCCGTTGGATTCATGCTCAATCTGTATAAAAGTAGCTCCGATCAGTTTATTGTCTTTGATCAGATACTTTCCGATTCCTAAACCCGGATTAAAATTGATGTCCCGGAACGGACTGGAATCCGAATAAATATCCCAGAATGCCTTTTGGGAAAAAGTTAGATAAGCAAAGAAATTAAAAGGTAAATAACTTTTAGTGAGTCGCTGGCGGATACTAACCTGGAACATCGCATCTGCTGTTTTATTATTGATCTGCCTGTCCAAAGGAATGCCCGTAATAAAAAAGGCATCTTTGAATACGGCAAAAGCAGGCAGGGAATCCAGCGTTTTTATGAGATCTTCTTCTGATATGTCATATTGTCTTTTCTCAATATGAAATCTTCTCTGTAGACTTCGTTTGACGCTGCTATCCGGCTTTGCCGGAAGATCATTTTTTCCGGTTTCTTCTCCATACAGATGGAAGAAAAAGAAGGAGAAGAGGAAAAGACAGAATATTTTTCCTGTAGAGCCTGCCATTCTTTTCTCATTTTATACAAAGATCGAATTTTAGAGGAAAGAATGGTGTTCCAAAATTCTGTATTATTGGTTTAAATGTAGTATATATCTATTTGTTAGCGCACAGATGACACAAGCCAAAAAAGATAATTATAAAATCATTATTAAATAAAAAGTCTATGCTCATCTGTTCTATCCCCGTATCCTCTGTGTGCTAATGTTTCCTGTTTAGCAAACTCCACTGGAAACATCCGGGTCGGAAATATTATCCGGATTTTGTTTGATCTCCGATGGATTCTGTGTTTGCGTTTTCTTCATATTTTCTTTAGAAGCCTGTGAAGGCTGGTTGGAAACATCTTCCGGTTTGCCTGTTGGCATTGTCTTTTCTGTATTCATAACTTCTTTGTTTTTTTAGTGATTATCTATGAATTATCTTACAAAAAACAAATAAGTATTTTAGATGGTTGAGTTTACTCGCTGGCTGAGAAGAAAAAGATTGAACAATAAAAGATAATAAAACTCAATTAAAAATATCCAGGATATTCTCTTTGTCTCCCCAATATAGATGTGTATAGCTGGCTAAAGCATTTTTATATCGTAGCAGTAACGTATTTACCCGGGTGCCTCTGGCATTATATTGATTAACTTCACCAGGCAATAATTGATCTATCTTTGAATAGTGGAATTCATGTCCGGTAAGGGAAAGGCCTTTATACCGGAATTTCCGGTACCCCAGCGTTAGTTTCATCTGTTCCATGGTCGCTTTCTGGTCAAAAATACCCACCATGGGATATTCTTTCCCCTCTTTATCGGTGATGGAGCGGGAAAGATACATCATCCCTCCACATTCTGCCCAGACTTTTCCTCCCTTCTCAATATATTCCTGTATACTTTTGTGCATGTCCCTATTTCTACTTAATGTTTCCAGGAATAGTTCCGGATATCCTCCGGGTAGATACACCAGATCTGCCTCCGGTAGAATAAGGTCTTTGAGAGGACTAAAATAAATTACTTCTCCTAAAGCACGTAAACGAGTGATATTTTCGTGATAAATAAAGTTGAACGCCTCATCCCTGGCAACTGCAATTTTGAATGTTCCGGAAGGTCTATCTTCAAAAGAATAAGAATAAGACGAAGTGGTAGTGGTTAAAGTAAGTAGCCGGTCTACATCAATATGATTCTCTACAAATGTGGCTGCCTTTTCAGCAAAATCATCAAACAGGAAATCTTTATCCATATTCAGACCCAGGTGGCGGGAGGGAATCTGAAGATCCTTTTGAAGCGGTAGCCATCCCAGTGGCTCAATACCTGTTTCCTGACAGGCTTCTTTCAGATAATGATAATGGCTTTCCGAACTGACGAAATTGAAGATCACACCTACTACTTCCAAAGAGGAATGGAAGTTCTTAAATCCATACAGAAGAGCGGCGGCCGAATAAGCCATGGATTTAGCATTGATCACCAAAATCACAGGTATATGAAGTAGGGAGGCAATTTCAGCACTGCTGCCCTTCATTCGCTCATATCCATCGAATAAACCCATTACTCCTTCTGTTACACAGACATCTTTATGGAGGCTATGTGTATGGAAAAGTTCCCGGACATGTTCGTCAGAACTTAAAAAAGTATCCAGGTTATAGGATCTTTCTCCTGATGCAAGATCGTGGAATTTCGTATCAATATAATCCGGGCCGCATTTGAAAGGTTGTACTTTTAATCCCCTGTTACGCAGGCATCTTAATAAACCCAGCGTAAGAGTTGTTTTTCCGGATCCTGAAGCTGTAGCTCCAATGAGAAAACGAGCATATGTTTGCATCTGTTTCATTTGCCTGATTGGTATAGGCAGGCAAAAATACAGGTACTTTTTCTAAAAACTATGAAATATATAAATTTACTTTATCTTTGTGTTGCTTTGGTGATGTAACACGGCGTCCGCCGTTTGCATAAAAGGGAATCCGGTTTGAATCCGGAACAGTGCCCGCTACTGTGAAACCAACTATCGGAGAGAAAACTCATACCACTGACGGATCACTAAACGTTGGGAAGGTCCCTCTCCGGGTGTAGTCAGGAAACCTGCCAGGCATAGTATTAATATTGTTTTCCCGGGGTCAGGAGAACTATTAAAAAAGATATAACCTAACATATATGGACATGTATCCTTATTGACAGTCTTCCTCTGTCTTGTCTGATCCTGTCAGACAGGTTGGGTTGTATGTGGATATGCTGTCCGGAAACCAGCGATAAACAAAAAAATAATATGACAATGAAACCCCTAAAAATCCTTATGCTGATGGTTTTGGCAGCCTTTTCTTCTATTCATGCACATGATCATGGTAATTTTAAAGGTATATCCCTTTTTTTCTACGATGCAACCCGGAGATAAAGCGGCTCTATTAATGGTACATTTTGGAACGAGCCATGAAGATACCCGGGCGTTAACGATTGACAAAATAAATCAAAAAGCAAAAGAGTCTTTTCCGGAGTTGGAAGTCAGGCAAGCCTGGACCTCCCGGATTATTCTGAGAAAAATGAAGGAGAGAGGAGTACACATGCCGGATCCGGTAACTGCCCTCCAACAATTGAGATCAGAAGGATATACCCATATTCTGGTACAGTCTTCCAATATTATCGAAGGGATTGAAATGGAATCTCTCCGCCGGGAAGTAGCAGAAATAAGTCCGGTGTTTAAAGATATCCGGATCGGTAATCCTTTATTATATACACCGGATGATTATAAAGCTGTGATCGAAGCGTTGATTCAACGGGTCGGTACTGATAAAACGGTAGTATTCGTTGGGCATGGAACCTATACCCCCGCTACTGCACAATATGCAATGTTGGATTATATGCTGAAAGAAAAAGGGTATTCACAATTGCATGTCGGGACAGTGGAAGGGTATCCGGGTATGGAAGAGGTCGTTGCTCAATTGAGTGAGAATGGAGCGAAAGAGGTGATCCTTCTTCCGTTTATGTTTGTGGCGGGAGATCATGCTAAAAATGACATAGCCGGGGAGTGGAAAGAGGAACTGGAAAAAGAAGGGTTTCAGGTTTCTGTTCTGTTAGAAGGGCTGGGAGAAAATCCGGGTATACAGGATCTTTTTATGGAACATATCCTTTTTATGACTGGACATAAGATGTTGGATATCCGGGAAAAAAGAAAGAGTATGCGCAGGGAAAAGAAAAATACTAAACAAACCGGAATAACAAACAATATGGCAACAGGTAGGATCATAGTAGCCGGGATAGGTCCGGGTGCTGAACAGGATATTACTCCCTCTGTTCTGGAGGCGATCCGTACATCAGACGTAATTGTCGGATATAAATACTATTTTCAGTTTATTGCTTCTATCCTTGCCCCGGGAATCCTATGTATAGATACGGGAATGAAAAAGGAACAACAACGGGCAGAAGAGGCTTTCCGGTATGCGGAAGAAGGAAAAACAGTCTGTGTAATTAGTTCAGGTGATGCCGGGATCTATGGAATGGCCCCTTTGATCTATGAAATGAAGAAAGAGAAACAAAGTGAGATCTCTGTTGAAGTGCTGCCGGGCATCAGTGCTTTCCAGAAGGCTGCTTCTTTATTAGGAGCACCGGTTGGCCATGATTTCTGTGTGATCTCTCTTTCCGATCTCATGACTCCCTGGGAGAAAATAGAGAATCGCATCACCGCAGCAGCCTCTGCTGACTTTGTGACGGCTGTTTATAATCCTAAAAGTAACGGTCGTTACTGGCAGTTACCCCGTTTGAAGGAACTTTTCCTGAACCATCGTTCACCGGCAACTCCTGTAGGATATGTGCGGCAGGCAGGACGGGATGAGCAGGAGGTGACGGTAACCACATTGAAAGAGTTGGATCCTCAACAGATTGATATGTTTACGATTCTGTTGATTGGAAATTCCCAGTCCTATTTTCTGGGGAAAGACCGGATCATTACTCCACGAGGGTATTACCGGGAAAGTGAGAATAAAGAGATGGGCGTCGGACAGGATATTATGATCCGTAGTTTCCGCAAAATTGAAAGTGAGTTAAAAAACAGAGAGATCCTGTTAGGAAAGAAATGGGCACTTCTGCATGCGATCCATACCACTGCGGATTTTGAGATGGAAAATATACTCTATGCAGATATAAATGCAGTGGAAAATCTTTATCAGGCCTGCCGGAATGGTGAAATCCGTACAATTATTACAGATGTAACTATGGTAGGTTCCGGCATCCGGAAAGGAGCGTTGAAACGTCTGGGAATAAAAACAAAATGCTATCTTTCCGATCCCCGGGTAGATCGGATAACATCAGAAAAGGGAGTTACCCGTTCACAGGCCGGTATTCGTTTGGCTATGGAGGAACATCCTGATGCTTTATATGTTTTTGGAAATGCGCCAACCGCTTTAATGGAATTGTGCGAAGGTCTCCGGAAAGGAAAGGTGAATCCGGTTGGAGTGATTGCTTCTCCTGTAGGATTTGTAAATGTAAAAGAGTCTAAACATATGATTAAATCTTTTTCCGGTATACCTAAATTAATCATAGAAGGCCGGAAAGGAGGAAGTAATCTGGCAGCGACATTGGTAAATGCCATCCTTACTTTTGATGATGCTGAACAATTAAAACCCGGCAGAGATGTCTGAAATAAAATTCATTGTTATCGGTATAGATGATCATCCCAGGCCCTGGTTCCCTCCGCATGTAAAAGAGATGATTCAGTATCATTCAGTTTTTTCCGGAGGAGTGAGGCATCAGGAGATTGTCAGCTCCTATTTGCCGGAAGGATCTCGTTGGATACCTGTCGTAACCCCTTTGGATGAAGTATTCCGGCAATATGAATCCTGCCGGGAAGTTGTCGTATTTGCTTCCGGGGATCCTCTCTTTTTCGGATTTGCCAATACCATACGGAAACGGCTTCCTACAGCGGAAATAGAAGTATATTCCTCTTTTAATTCTTTGCAACTGCTCGCCCATCGGTTATTACTCCCTTATCAGGATATGCATGTGGTGTCTTTGACGGGGCGTCCGTGGGATAAACTGGATGAAGCACTCATTTCAGGATATGAAAAGATCGGTATATTGACTGACCGGGAGCATACCCCCTGTGCGATTGCCCGGTATATGTTGAGGTATGGATATGATAATTATAAGATCACAGTCGGTGAATTGTTAGGGAATCCGGAGAAAGAAAATATCTCAGCCTTTACGTTGCAGGAGATCCTTGATAAAAAATTTACCTTTCCCAACAACGTCCTGTTAGAAAAGTTATCTTCCCGTAGCCGTCCTTTCGGGATCCCGGAAAGTGAATTTCATTTGTTGGATGGAAGGACCCGGATGATCACAAAAATGCCCATCCGTTTATTGTCTCTGAGTTTATTGGATCTCCGGGAAAAACAGGTGTTCTGGGATATTGGCTTCTGTACGGGCTCCGTCTCTATAGAAGCAAAAATACAGTTTCCACATCTAAAGATCTATGCCTTTGAACAACGGGAACAGGGAAAAGAAATATTGGATCGTAATATGCGTACCTTTGGTACACCTGGGATCATTCCGGTTACCGGAGACTTTACAGAGACGGATGTTTCGGCCTACGCCTGTCCCGATGCAGTGTTTATTGGGGGACACGGAGGGAAGATGCCTGAGATAATATGTAAAATAAAAAGGATCCTGCGCCCGGGAGGAGTGATTGTATTCAATTCGGTCTCTGCGGAAAGCCGGGATATGTTTCAGGAAGCAGCCTCTTCCAATCAATTGCATATAGAGAAAAGTATACAGATAAAAATAGATGACCATAATCCGATCGAAGTGATAAAAGCCGTCTTAGAAAAAAGCAACTAACAGTAAAAAATATGTCTGCAGCTATTATATTAATATCCGAAAGTAGTCTTTCTATTGCAAGGAGGTTACAAAATGAGTTACCGGAGGCAAAGATTTATACCCGGTCCGCCTTGCCGGGCTGTATACAGATGGGATCGGTGCAGGAATGTACCGGAGAACTATTCCCTCAGGTAAAATCCCTGATCTTTATTGGTGCCATGGGAATTTGTGTCAGGAGTATAGCTCCCTATATACAGGACAAATATACCGATCCCGCAGTTATTAATATGGACAGCACAGGAAAGTACGTAATTCCTGTTTTGTCAGGTCACATAGGAGGAGCCAATGAACTGGCCCGGCAGATCGCTCATCTGACTGGTGGGGAGGCAGTGATCACGACCCAGAGTGACAGAAATGATCTGTGGACATTAGATACGCTGGCTAAAACTTATCATTGGACAGTTTACACTACGGAGAAAAGTTTGAATGTCCCGATTATTGCTTTTGTGAATGAAAAACCAGTTGCGTTGTTATTGGATATAAAAGACAGGGGTACGGATTACCTCGAACGTACCTGTCCTGCGCATGTAGATATTTATTATCAGTTCCAGGATATTGACTTTGATTCGTATGAACTCCTGATTGCTGTTACTCCCTATCTATATCCGGAAGTTACAATTCCGGTCCTTTATTACCATCCTCCTGTTTTGCACATAGGAATAGGTTGCCGGAAAGATTGCCGGCCGGAAGGAGTCGCAGGTTATATAGAAGAGCAATTCCGGATACATCATTTGGCCTTGGCAGCCCTGAAAGATATTTCAACCATTGATCTGAAGAAAGATGAAAAGCTATTATCAGTCCTGCAATCTTCTTTCGGTGATCTTCCTGTCCGGATCTATATGGCAGAGGAATTAAGACCTGTCTCTGTCCCTAATCCTTCCCGGAAAGTAGAGGAGGTTACCTCTGTCCCGGGAGTTTCCGAACCGGCAGCTATTAAAAGCGCAAACGGTGGACGGCTGATCTTAGAAAAGCAGAAAGGGTCCGTTACCAAAGGAAATGAATTTACATTTGCTGTTGCCATCCAACAAGGAGTGTTGCGTGGAAAAGGCCATGTTGAGATTGTGGGAGCAGGTCCCGGGGATCCTGAGCTGGTTTCCGTCAGAGGTCGTCGTTTCCTGGAGAATGCAGATCTTATTCTATATGCGGGAAGTCTGGTCCCGGTAGAGCTTACCTGGTATGCAAAAGAGGGCGCTACAGTCATAAGTTCCGCCTCTATGGATTTGGAAGAACAGTTTAAATGGATGAAAGAATTTTATGATAAAGGTTTATTAGTGGTCCGTCTCCATACGGGTGACCCATGTATTTACGGAGCTATCCAGGAACAAATGGCCTTTTTTGATCAATATCAGATGTCTTATCACATCACACCTGGAATTTCCTCTTTTCAGGCAGCCGCAGCGGCCTTACGTTCCCAGTTCACGATCCCGGAAAAAGTACAGACCATTATTCTGACCCGGGGAGAAGGACGTACGCCCATGCCTGAAAAGGAAAAACTCTCTTTACTGGCCCGCTCCCAAAGCACCATGTGCATTTTCCTGAGTGCTGGTATTGTAGAGGAAGTGCAGCGGGAACTGTTGGAGCACTATCCCGCTGAAACACCGGTAGCTGCCTGTTATAAACTTACCTGGAAAGACGAACGCATTTATACAGGGAAACTAAAAGATCTGGCAAACATCATCAAAGAAAACCAGTTGACTTTGACCACGATGATCGTTGTTGGAGAAGCCATTGGCAACCGTCAGGGACTGTCCCGGCTATATGCTACTGAGTTCAGTCATTTGTTTCGTTAATTAACCGGATTTCTAACTGACTGTTGGAGAGCAAGGAGGAACAGTGTTCACCACATTTTTGGATGAGTAAACTGTAAAAAGGATGTTTTTCATCCGGCAGGATCTCCCAGAGTTGACGGGCCAGAGTTATATCCCTGATCTCCTGAATGACCGTGTCCGGACAGGAAGCCTGCCGGGCCAGTTCTGCCAAAAAATCCTTATCCATTACCACTTTTTTACTATGGGTATCCAGTGCACCGGCAGCCAGTTTGACCGCTTTTCCGATCATGATCCCTAACGTGACTTTACGGAAGTGAAGTGTGGAGGCTATTTCCAATGTCTTTCCGATAAAGTTTCCGTAATGGATAAATGCCTGAGGAGGAAGATCCGGAAATTGTTGCCGGATCATTCGTTCGCTTTTTGCCCTGGAATTGATCACGATGTGATGACATCCAATCGCTTTACTGACTTCCATTTCCCGCCGGATGGATTGTATGAATGCTTCGGAAGAGAAGGGGCGGACGATACCGGAGGTCCCGATAATAGAGATCCCTCCGGTAATTCCTAATTTAGGATTAAATGTTCGTTGGGCAATTGTTTCTCCTCCCGGTACAGAAAGCGTGATTTCTATTCCAGGCATTTCCGGCTGTCCCGGCACATATTCGTGGAAGTGTTCCCAGGTGGCTGTAACTTCTTTTCTTATCATTTCCTGTGGAACCCTGTTAATGGCCGGCGCTCCTATCTCCAGTCCGAGTCCGGGGAGTGTAACGGTTCCTATTCCTTCCCCTCCATGTATATAGACTCCTTTTTGATCCGGCAGGAAACGGACAGCGGAACAGATGGACAAGCCATTTGTGATATCCGGATCATCTCCCGCATCTTTTATAACGGTAGCGAATCCTGTTTCTTTCTCCACATAGGAAGTGTAAACCGGGATCCGTATGGATTCTCCGGCGGGAAGAGTAATCGTTACTTCGATCGGATTTTTTCCGGATAGGAGATGGATCAGTGCTGCTTTGATAGCTGCTGTGGCACAACTACCTGTCGTGTACCCCGTACGAAGAGGGAAAAAGTCAGGGACAGAGCGTTCGATCTCCTTTCTGAGACCATATTCTCCCTGAACAGTAGGGCATGGCAAAGGAAATGTGGGGCGGCGGATAACCAATACCGGAATCTGCAAATGCTTTGCCGCATTTACTTTCTGCATAAATCCTCCGGATTTTCCACTCTCTTTGGTGATGATCACAGATGGCTGGATCCCTTTGAAAAGAGCGGTTTCATCCTCTTCTCCGTTATAATAAATGATCCTTTCCGGAGGTAGACCTTCCTGGCGGGCTATTTCCCTGGATTCATCCCGGTCTAAAATGCGGAAGATGCAGGGTTGCTCTTCCCAGTAAGGTTTAAATTTCCGGATCGTATGGGCTCCGGATAAAAACAGAGGATGCCTAATCCGGTTTTCTTTCAGGTAGGAAATAATTTCCTCATAGGTTTGAAAATAGAGTATATCATCTGGGTCCTCCGGATAGATCCTTTCATAGCGAACCAACGGGAGGTGAAGTTGTCCGGAAAGTTCCGCAACGTTCCGGTGAAGTTCCGTGGCAAACGGGTGAGCCGCATCAATGACCAGCCGGATCTCCTTTTCCCGGCAGAACCGGACCATATCCGGCAACTCCATACCACCTGTCAGCCGGATTCCGTTTACCAACTGGATTTCCTGGCTGGCGGATTTAGTAGAATAGTAGTAGGGCTTCCCTGCCTCTTCACATACTTTCACGGCATATCTGCCTTCGGTTGTACCTCCAAATATCAAAATCATAGACTCACTTTTAACAGGATGGCGCTGGTTGTTCACAGAGAGATAAGACAGTCTCCAGTAATTCTTCAATGGTTTTTACCAGCACTGGTTCTTTCCCCTGTAAAGACACCAGTATCTCTTCCCCCTGTATATTAATATAATTTTCTGATGTTATCCGGCGTGAAGCCTGTACTCCATTGCGTTGAAGGGCTTTGCGGATCATAGCATACCGGGAGCCGTGGCCAGAAAGCCGGATTTGTTTATGGAATTCGTTAACTACCCGGAACAGGCCGGTTTCCTGGTCAAAAAGGATCCCTTTACGGGCGAAGAAACGACTCAGGCTTCCATCGAGGGAGAGATCTTCCGGGGTGCCTGTCCGTATTCCCGCTTGTTTATCCATCAACCAGATCTTATCCGCGATCTGTAAGGCTAATTCCAGGTCATGGGTAGAAAGAAATATCGTTTTATTTGTTTCTCTTGTCAACCGGTGGAGTAGTTGCATAATCTCTGCTTTACTGGGAAAATCAAGGAATGCCGTAGGTTCATCCAGAAAGATCACGGGCGTCTCCTGAGCCAGTGCTTTGGCGATCATGACCTTTTGCCGTTCCCCGTCGCTGAGCGTATGAACCATCCGGGCAGTCAGTTCCTCGATCTTAACAAGAGAAATGGCCTGCCGGATCACCTCTTCATCCTTCGGGGAAGTCGTTCCCCAGAAACCAGTGTACGGACTACGGCCTAACCGGATTAATTCTGTCACTGTCATATTTTTGATATCCAATCTCTCTGTCAGTACCACACTGACCACCCGGGCCAGTTCTTTCTCTTTATAGGAACCTATCTCTTTGCCCTGGATAAAGATTTCTCCGGAAAGTTTTGGCTGGAAAGCGGATAATGTCCGTAGCAGGGTAGATTTTCCCACTCCGTTTCCCCCTAACAGGCAGGTTAACTCTCCGGAGAAAATAGTGGACCGGATCTGTCCGGCTACTACTTTCTTCTGTTTTTTCGAGAGGTAGCCAATAGAAAGGTCTTTTATTTTAATCGTCTCTTCCTGCTTTTTCATACATGTTCATTTATTTCATTTTTCCGTTTACCAAAGAGGAAAGGGATCACGATCGGAGCACCGATCAGAGAAGTCACCGAGTTGATTGGTAGCGCTCCCTCAAAACCGGGTAAACGTGCAATCAGGTTACAGATCAACGCCAGTGCTCCACCTGTTAGCGTGACAGCAGGAACCAAGAGGCGGTGATCAGAAGTCTGAAAGATGGTGCGGCACAAATGGGGAACAGCCAGCCCAAGAAATACGATAGGTCCGCAATAAGCCGTTATAATGGCAGTCAGGATACAGGAACAGGAAATCACAGACAGACGGGCTTGCCGGATATTTAATCCTAAGTTCCGGGCATAACTTTCACCTAATAACATCAGGTTTAATGTTTTGATCAGTAGAAAAGAAAGAGGAATCAATAGGAACATGATCCCTACAAAGGTATAGACCTGATTCCCGGACACTTTGGAAAAACTTCCTAATCCCCATATAACATAGGCTCTTACGTCTTCATCATTACTAAAGAATTTCAGAACTCCGATAATTGCTGTGGCAATATATCCGATCATCACTCCAATGATCAGTAGAATTACATTTCCCCGCACCTTCCGGGAAATAGCGATAATAATAGCCATTACCAGCATCGCACCTGTGATCGCAGCGACCGAGATTGCTACTTCCCCGAAAAAACCTAATTTACTAAGCGCTGTTGAACCAATTGTCCCGGATAACAAAATGATAAAAGCGACTCCTAAGCTGGCTCCTGAACTGATCCCTAATTCGGATGGGCCTGCCAGAGGATTACGGAAAACAGTTTGCATTTGTAATCCGCTTATGGATAATCCGGCACCTGCTACCAGTGCTGTCAGGGTCTGCGGAAAGCGGGATTTCCAGATGATATTTTCCCATACGACTGGTTCTTCACCTATTCCCCATAGGATATTCCAGATAGCATGTATTGGAATAGAGATCGTACCCAGGACCAGATTCAACAGGAAGAAGATCAGAATAGATAGCAACACCGGGATGAGTAGTAAAAAGGATCGTTTCATAGGTTTATTTCAACAAGTCATAATAGACAGGAATATGTTCAGGCAGTAGAGTAGGATGGAAGATCTGGATCAGGTCTGCCAGGACAACTTCCGGTTCTACCGGAGTATTTTCGTAAAAAGGTTTTTGCCGGAGATTGCAATAGATGACCTGCTTTTCCTGAAACGCTTTAAAGTCTGCATACCGGGCATCGCTCTGCCGGAGTGCTTCATAAGTGAATTCTCCGTTAAAACTGTTGACTACCCGCCAGTAATCCACACCGGCCGCTTCTGAATAAACCGTTTCAAAATCAACATAAAATCCTCCGGAGTTTGTATCGTTCTTCCGGAAATAATCTCCTCCTGCATCCCTGAATAACTGAGCCAGGTAGCTGTTTCCTCCGACAACATACCAATTCCCGGAATGCATCTCTCCACTCACTACGGCTGGACGGCTATCTGTAGAAGCTGCCAATGCTTTCAGGGAATTATATTTTTCTTCTATTTCTCCAAACAGTTTTTCCGCTTTTTCCTCCACTCCTAATAACATGGCAGTAAATTTGATCCACTCTGCCTGTCCGAGCGGAGAGGTCTCTTTATAGCCAAGAAAACTGACCAGAGGAATATCCAAGTTCTGGATTGTTTCATATCCTCCCCGTTTAAAAGGAGAGACTAATATGATGTCAGGATCGGATGCCAATATCGTTTCTGTATCAAAATTGCCTTCAATACCAATTTTGGAAGTAATTCCCTGCCTGAGTTGTTCGTTCATGCGGGAATTGAAAAGAAAACGGGTGCTTGTAATACCCACCACTTTGTCCAGTTCCTCTAATTTAATAAAATTCGAAAGCTGGAGAGAGGTCATACAGATTACTTTCCGGACAGGAACCTCAATCACTTCATATCCGTCCGGAATTCCCGAAACCGGTTCGTCACGATCTACAAAGGCATATTTATAGATCACATCACTTTCCCCTACCGGATCCTCTATATCTACTAATCTGTAACCAGGAAATTCCACTATTTTAAATCCCCGGGCGTAGCGGATCTGTTTAGTCTGTCCCTTCGAAGAAGGAAGTGTTTCCCTGTTCACTTTTGTATGTTGATTGACACAACCGGAAAGCAGACAAAGTCCAAATAGGATAAAAAAAGACTGTATTTCTGTTTCATGTTTTTCAAGTGGGTTAGGGGCGAATGATTAATAAAGAGAAATAGGGAAAAGCCCGTTCGAGGATTTGACGGTGATCTGTGGTATAGAATTCTTTCTCTTTGACCCCTACATTTTCAAAGTAGTGAAAAGTATGGTCCGGAAGTTCCCTCATGACCTGCTTGATCACCGTTTCACACTGGGAGGTTTTCATGATCACCAGCACTTTTCCTTCCCGGATCTCTTTTAACAGAGACTCGAATGCAATGACTCCCGGTATTACCTGTAGTTGTTCTTCCTGCTTTACCAGATGGATACCGGCTGTTGCCTCACAGGCAATAAAAGCAGGTATGCCCGCTATCTGGCTGACAGGGATGTGACGTTCCCGTAATTCATCCATAATATAATGAACGGAAGAATAAAAACCGGCATCTCCTTCCACAGTAACAGCGATCCGGAGGCCTTCCTGGTGTTTTTGAATGATCCTATGCGTAATTTCCCGGTACGCGGGACGCGCAAATTCCCATTTTTAAC
>Ga0192240_10177_pt1 | contig 30762 bp, 21 predicted proteins | sample Koala_Koa27_H3_FD_131237 | JGI IMG/M metagenome (GOLD analysis project Ga0192240, IMG submission 131237) | Enriched cells from koala feces incubated with labeled cellulose particles, San Francisco Zoo, California, United States - Koala_Koa2-7_H3 ...
ACGACCGCCTCTACCAGATCCTGCCCGGAAAACCTCAGAAGCTGTTCCTGCTGATCGGTGCCAACGATGTCTCCCACGACCTCTCTACCGATAGCATTGTTTCCCTGATCACACAAGTAGTAGATAAGATAACTTCCGGATCGCCGCAGACCCGACTCTATCTGCAAAGCCTTCTGCCCATCAACGAATCGTTCGGACGCTACCAACGGCTTACGGGCAAAACCTACCAGTTTCCAGAGATCAACCAACGCCTGGAAGCCCTGGCTACCCAGCGAGGCATTACGTTCGTCAATCTCTATCCCCTGTTCACCGAACCGGAAACAGACATCCTCAGAAAAGAGCTTACCAACGACGGTCTACACCTGACAGAAGAAGGATACCGTATCTGGAGCAAGGCACTGAAACCCTATCTCTGATCTCCCCGGGGGCAGTTATTTAGACTGTCCCCGCTTTTTACGCTATATAGGGAAACTCACTCCAGCCCGGTGTAACCTTCCTCATACTCTATCCCCAATTCATATTCAGGTATTGCAAAACGACATGCCTCTGCCGGGTCGTTGTAAAGAAGACACTTATACAGATAAGCAGAATTCATCCTTCATTGTGTGTAAAGTAGTCCAATACCCTGTAGAGACGCACGGCGTACGTCTCAGCATACCGAATGGAAATATCTCTCATCCGATGGAAATACACCTACCCCGTGAAATGCCTTTTTTGTTGGACCTACACCGCGGAGACGCACGCCGTGCGTCTCTACACAGGATAAAAGAACCTGAGATATACAATGCATCAGGAACCCTTACTCCTATCTTCACATAGGATATCGTTTCCCGGATTGATAAAATCATCCATTTCATCGATTGTTTTTGCAGAATACATCTGAAACCGACTTCATAACTAAACTTTATATGGCGAAATATCTCCTGAGATACAGGTGTACCGTTACCTGATGATCCCGGCTCCCGGAAAGTACACCGGTAGATCTAACCCCCTAAGGACTTTTGTCTAACCTACTTTCCTCAAAGCACTAACCCTGTTTTCCTTATCCTTTAGTTGGGCCCGCAGTTGCAGGCCCATCGGTTTACAATTGAAGACCGATCGGCCCGCATCTGTGGGCCGATCGGTCTGAATATGTGGGCTCAACTAAACGACAAAGAAAAGATGTTTAATGGGGCAGGGATATGTGCTTAACTAACAAAGGTAAAGTGGTTACGGAAAGAGCCACCGTGAAGGCGTGAAGGCGTGAAAGCAGGTGAAAGCACAAAAACACACGTAGCCTTCACACGTAACACAAACAGATACAGGTACATACCTGAGCTTGTGAATGCGTGAAGGCTATTATGCGAAAAATGTTATGTAGAAAAGTCCGTATGAGAAGGATGTACAGATACCCGGTGCTTTGCAACATACATCTACATACCTCCTGTACAACTCCTACCATACCGGGAAAACCAACCGACCAACTACGTTACCGGCAGGCAGATCAGTTGGCTATGCCGCTACCGCCCGTACCCTGTGTCCAGGCCTCGATCCTCGCGCTGACCTGTATGGGAACTTGCTGTACACTGATGGTCCAGGTATGTTCCGCACCTGCTTCAAATACCGTACCTGCCGGCACATACCAGGTATAAGTATCCTCTCCCAGCTTGAATTCAATATACCATTCCCCGGTACTGGTGGTGGCATCAGGCAGAAGAATAGCTTCAAATCTCTTACCGTCTGTAATCATCTTCATATGACAATATAAAAACCCGCTGTAGTTAGACAATTCTCCTGTATACAGATCAAAATACGCCGTGGTATTTATACCATGAATTTCCACAGTCAGACCAGACAGATCATCCAACCCTAATCCGGGAGTCGTATTCAGAATGAGTCTGGACAGTTGATGAGAGAACACAAGGTCTACCTGAGGATCCGTCTTATCATATCCCGCGGTGTTGGTACGGTAACTATTGGTATAGAGCAGATCGATCGCTGCCTGATCCTTCTGAGTAAATACATCCACCGGATAGATCCCATCATAAACGTTATACCTCTGGTAAGGATAGTAAGCCAAAAAATCAACTTTCCGTGTCTCATCCACCGGAAAATAGATATCCTCAGATCCCTGGGCAACACTGAACGTACCGTTTCCGTCTTCAGTCCAATATTTTACATTCCACACATCCGGAAGGAGATTGGACGTCCCGTTATCTACCATAAAAATACCTATGGAATCTTTGGCATTCCATGTAGTTCCCGAGGCACGGCTCTGTGTAGTCACCTCCTGACTGCCTTCGTCCATTCCGGCCCAAAACCGGGCCGCCACCGGAGTAGTATCCACCGCGTGTTCTTCCTGATTGCAGGCAGTCACGAGCAAAGCAGCTAACAGATAAGCAGCTAAGTCTCTTAATTTGTTCTTGTACATCTTCAACATTTTTAGAAATTTACGTTATATATGGTTCTCTATATCTTTCATTTTTTTCTTTGCACAGAGCTCCCGTAAGTGCTCTGGTCCCACTGATCTCTCCGCTCCACGTACAGTTGTTCATGAGACCTATGCTATAAACAGGTTCTTTCTGCCCGTAAACTACCGACAAAGATCCGGATGGTGTGCCATACCATCCTCATTCCTGTCAGCAACGGTATAACTCAGGACCTGAATGTCCGGTGCAGAGGCAACCGCTCCGGAGGCCTGCTTCGAACGACCGGAAGCAGAAGTGTCAACGATGGTAATCTCCCAGACATGGATCTTCCCTGGCTCGAAATCCATATCATCATCCAGCTTCCAGGTAAAAGTGCGGTCATCCTCTGTGACAAACCTGACCTCCCGGCCAGGCGCTGTACCCGGGATCAGAATGGCTTCATACGTCGCGTCATAAGAAGTCTCCGGAGAGTCCCATCTCCACATAGAGATCGTCTCGCTATCATGAATTAATGTATCTCTGAATGTGATCCCGTCTGCCAGAGCGAGATCGGCACAGTAGGGCACCTTGTATACTTCGGCACTCACACGGGAAAAGTCCGTACCTTGCATACTGGTATCAGCAATCAGGTTGATCTTCAGTTTACTCATCACATGCCTGAAAGAGAGCCGAATGGAATCTCTCTGTAGTCTGTACCTGTTTTTCTCATTGTCGCTGTAGAGAATATCTATTTTTGACCGGTTCTCCTCAGTAGACTGGTCCATCATCCGGACACCATCCAGAGGCAACACGAAATACATATCATTTTCTACCGTTTCTATTTGAGGTGTGTAAGGATAATAAGCGATAAAATCGACAGGCTCCTGATTCGGGAAATAAATCGAATCTGCTACTGTATGAGGGCGTATAGTTCCTTTATTACTGTTCGCTTCGCACCTTACCGTATACTTGCTGTTTTTATAGAAATAATTCGCCGTTGTAAGCGTCACAGACGCCTCCTTGACATAGATCCCTACCTGATCACCGTTCACCCAATGATCCCCGCCATTTGTGGTACGGGTGGCAGAAGATACGGGCAAAGAAGCGGTGAAATGGACCGGCACGCGTGCTTCCTCCGCAGGAAGGAGGTCTTCGTGCCGCGCGCAACCCGTGAGCAGGAAGATACCCATCAGCCACATATACCCTTTTGAGGTCAGCACTCTGCCACACCGCCGGGAGGCTACGCCTGCTATCCGTGAAACCATTGACCCATTGCCACCTGTATACCCGGGCAACCCATTTATCTTCCAGCTGCAGAAGAGAAAAATGAACACATTGTATATCGGACTCATCCTGTATCGTTTTTACTGTTACTTATCCCTTATGAACGGTTTATTCCTACTATCGGGTACACCTACTACGTAGCTATACCACTGCCTCCTCCACCAGTTTTCCAGTCTTCGATCGTAGCCGTAAATCCGGCCTCAACCTCCGGATCAGGCACGATCACAAGGCGCGCGGTAAGGCTCAGGGGCGTTTTCTTATTGCCATTGAAGTCTGACAGAGCAGCCGACAGGTCGCTATCGACCCGGATAGCATCTGATCCGCTACCCGCAAGGTAAAGACGCGTGCAAAGTGTCTGGTCGGTTCCGGAGATACCCAGCATTCGTACCGTAACCGACCATTTGCCGGTATCCGCGCCCTCGTCTATCCGCGCGAAGTCTAATGCCACGTCGGAAGTACCCGTATGCAGATCGTGATCTATGTCCAACTCTCCGGCCACACCGGTCAGCCATCCCTCTATGGAGAGGATCTGATCCGGCTCTACTCCTTCCGGTTCCACCACTAAGGTCAGTTGGCGTATCTGCTGACGCATAGAGGCTGTCAGTGTATGCACATGGTCTTTCTCTACAGTGACCTCCGTGGCACAGGAAAAGAACCATTCCGGCGTCGGGTAGATAAAAGATGCCTCATCCGCTTCGTTCCTGCCCGCTACCTGGGATACCCGGGCCACCGTACCCTCTACTGTGATGTGCTCCGACGGGTTGTAGATATGAACCGCGTGGGTGCCGGCTTCGAAAAGGTAATCCAGTACAGAGGTAGTCCCACTTACCTCTTCCCGGTAGTTGCCTACCTGCACTGTATAGCAGTCAGGGATCTCTATACCGACCGAGCGATTGGACCATTCGGTAGTGAGAACAATCTTTCCGTGATCCGGATGAGGGGTATAGTAGATCGGATCTTTTATATCACATCCTGTACCCATGAGCAACATACCCGCTATACCTATGGTTATTGTGTTTATTTTCATCATGCTGGATTATTTCGTTCTCATTTCCTGCCTACCTTCCACATCAGGCCGATACCTACCTGCGTAGGCCCCCACAGATTCTTTGTCTGGTTGTGTGCCTTATAGACCCGCACACCGTCGATGATACCGAATGTGTCATATTCGAAACGGGTATAGCCCAACCCCAGATTAAAGTCGACCGACAGGCATCTGTTCAGAGGAAGCTGGTAACCGACAGTAAGGCCACCCCCATAGATGTTTCCCTGATAGCCCGTATCTTTGGAGAGTACACGTGCCAGACCTCTGTAGACATTGGCTTCTCCGACGTTGGCACCCAGACCGACATATAGCTGTCGGGGTTCCAGTACATACCACCGCACTTCCGGACTGATCAGCCACATTTTCTGCACCCGCCCGTGGGTATTTCCCCAATACGCGTAGCTTCCGTCTAGTTTGATACCTATATCCTGACTCAGGCGCCATTCTACACCCAGTGTAGGTGTGAGCAGGGCATCGTAGAGCAGGTTGGTGCGCAGATACCATCCGGTCGGTACCTCACGTCCAGGCACAGGCAGCGGTCCGGGAGCCGCTTCCACAACCGGCACGGGCTCCGGTTCGGGTTCAGGAACGAATTCCACTACGAGTTCGGGCTCCGGCTCCGGCTGTCGGAAGGGTGCTCTGACAGGTATACGCAGGGTAACTACCACTTTATCTTTATGAGCCCGGCCGCTGGCATCTACATAAGGAGTGGTAAAGTTGCGGGTGATAAAATGTTCTTCTTTCAGCCCCGCGTGCACGATAAGTTCCGACTTCACGCGGTTGGCACGGACAAAAGCCAGGTTCCTGTTACGCTTGTGTTCGCGCATCGAAGCACTGTAGGCATCCACACGTAAAGGGACCCTACCGGAGGTGATCTCTTCCTTATACTCCGTGATCACCGCGTACAGACGGGTCAGTTCCTGACCGTTTCCTTTCCAGGGGATATAAAACATATCATCGCCCGGTACAAACTCAAACACACACAGTTGTACAGAGTCGGTCCGCGCGGGCTGGCTGTAACAAAAAGGTATAGTGAACAAACTCAACAGGAGAAGCAATAAGTTCTTTTTCACTGGTTTCATGAAGTTATATGTAATCAGGTTTCTTCTTGTTTGTATGATGCGGAGAAAGCACATTCCGGAGAGAAACTTTCGTTTCAAAACTATGCACAAAGAAACAAATAAGAATCCCAGGCCCTATGACACACCGTACATTATTTGTGCCACACAGTACGAAAACACCTTGTTGCCTGTTAAGCTAAATAATTGAAAGATCAACATTTACAACCAGACAGTCTGTTTTTACTACTTTCTCATCCAGCCCGCATCCTCAGGCACACCTCCCCACCTCCGCGCATAAGGGGCTCTATACCTGTTTCTGTCGCCTGTACAGTGTAAAAGGTACAGGAAGTAATGATCCCGCGCGGATCATTCTGGTATATATCGAATTGTTTACGTACTATCGAGTAAGAACCCCGCTGCTTTCCGCGGAACAGACTCTACTCTATACTACTGCATCCCTCATCAGCGTGGTGAAGAGGGGAACGGCGCTCCCCGCAAAGCGATGGAACGGATCCGAACCGCAGGTACTTTCGCTGTGATACAGCAGAAATCGTCCTTATTCGCTGACCGTTTTGCGGTATACCGCCGGACTCATGTGGTAGGTTTGACGAAAAAGGCGATAGAAGGTACGGACCGAATTGTATCCGCAAATGGCAGCGATAGCCTCAATCAGTTCATCTGTAGTTTCCAGCAACTGTCTGGCTTCTTCCTGCCGGAGGTGATTGATATATTGTTGCAGGGTTTTTCCAGTGACTGCTTTCACTGCTTCGAACAGATAAGTCCGGTTGGTAGAAAGAGCCGTAACCAGTTCGCTGGCGTTTATTTTCATTCTTGTGAAATTCTTATCTTCGACCAGATACACATGTAAACGTAAGAAAAGCTCACGCTGATTCCGGTCGCCAGGCAGGTCCGCATATTCGGATACACCCGTATTCACCGCATCATACGGGTCCAAAAGATTCGCTACAAAGTCTATAGAAGCCCGGTCAGGGAATGTCTTTTTTATCGGTTTTATCATTATGCAGTAGGGTCTTTATCTTTTCATGGCTACGTGCGGGAGAGGTGATACATTTCCCGGGGGCTGCTGGTATCTGAAACGATTCTGCAAAAGTCAAATAAAAAACTTCGCGACAAGAGACACACAGTACATTTTTTGTGACATACAGTACAAAAGTACGCAAGCAAACAAACGTGTAATAAACTAATTATCTTACATTTAATCACATACCATACGCCGATCCGCTCCCTCTTACTCACCCCACTTTCCTTTTAGAAAGAAGTTGCTGCAAAAGAAGTTTTTTTTCCTGAGCAATCCTGTTTCCCAGTTGTAAAACATTGTATCAGATCTGTAATTTTTAAAGAATCAGTGACCTGTCTCACAGGAGGAGATCCGGGTCAGGGTACAGTTCGCACAGGTTCCCGGGGATAGTCAGCAGGAAGTAAACACTCGCGTTTGGGAACCAGACCGCAGGATAGGAAGATGCTGAGAAAATAGTATCTCTCATCCGGACACTCACCTGACAAAATCGCCCAGCTTCTCCATACACATCTTCCCGGATAGCTGTCCTGTCCTTACAGGCATATACACAAAAAATTACAGGAAATGCATCTGATTCCGGATGGACAATAGGGTGTTACAGGTCTGTTTATAAATCCAGTATGTATCAGTTCGTTAATGAGTAACTCAGTTGCAAACAGTACATTCCGGGATCAGACTCTCAGGAGCCGTTGATGAGGCTTCTGAACTCACGGGGAGTCATTCCGTACCGCTCCTTGAAAAGACGATGGAAAGTAGCCCGGCTATTGAAACCGGCCTCCAGCGCTATATCCTCGATGTTGCGTTTCTCTGAGGGAAGAGCCAGCAGTTTCTTCGCATGGTTCAGCCGGAGATGGGTGATATACTGCTGGATACTCATATCGTAATACGCATGAATCGTATCGAATACATACTTTTCGTTGGTACCCAGCCTGTCGGCGATCGTCTTCCGGTTGAGCTCCGGATCGGTAAATACAGCAGGGTCTTTCATCCATTCTTTCAGGCGGATATGGAGTTCGCCCAGGCGATCGGGCTGCTCACGAGGTATATCCACAGCGATATCCTGCCGGGCCAGCTCATCCCGCAACCGTTCGTTATCTGCCTCCAGTTTTTCCTGTTCACGGATACGTTCGACCAGCGAACGGTTCTTGAAACTCAGCCTGCGCGCGTTTACCATCCCTATCCCAACAATCACAACCAACAACATCACCGCTATGCTGAACCACCACACAGTATTCCGGAAAAGGCGTCTGTCCTGTTGCTGCCGCATCTCCAGCTTATCCACTTCATATTGCGTACGTATCTCATTGAGGTGGGCCGCCATCTCTACTTTTTTTTATAGAGTCGTTCCTCAGGATATAATCCATATACGAATCGGCCGCCTCCTCATACATTCCCTGCTCGTAGTAGAGTTGGGCCCGATAGCGCAACAGTCCCAGTTTGTCATAGAAGGTGGCTACTTCTCCATATTCCCGGTCTATCCGATCGAGCGATTCGCCGGCTTGTTGGAATTTCCTCTGATCCAGCAGCCACCTGAAACGCACATCTTCGAGGGTGAATATGCCCAGAGCGGTATGGGAAAAAGAAATGGCCTCCGCCTGTGCTATATACTTTCCGGCCAGCGCGTAGTTCCTGAACCGCCTGTGCACCTCCGCGGTCGACAGATAGAAGTTGAACCGGTATTTCTCGATTACCTCAGCAACGGTATTCGAATGGTTTTGGCAATAGGCAAGAAAATTCTCATACTCCTTACATATATCCAGCGCAGGCTGCAATTGGTTGTTCTTCAGGTAGAGTTGTATAAGGAGATGATATGTATCACAAAGTATGTCTATATTCCGATCCTTATCCGCTACTACCAAGACTTCCCGGTAAGACTCAATGGCTTTATCAGGGAACTTAAGCGCAGCGTACGCTCTCCCCATACATTTCAGGGCAGTGGCGATGCCGGAACTGCTGTTGCTGTCTCTGGACTCTTTGTAAAGTTCCTCAGATAGTTGCAACGCCTCTTCGTAATGGCCCGACAGGATGTAATGGTCGGCCAGGATTACTGTCACATTCAGGTAATAGATCTCCGCCCTTGGATCGGTTCGCACCGTACGCATAAACTCCAGCGCCTGCAACGTCTCGGGCACCAACACTGAATCCGGAAGGTTGTAGTTATACAAGGCTTCTATCCATATCCCATACAGGAAAGCACGTCCGAATTCGTAGTCATCCTTCTCTACCCTGTCCATACTTTGTCTGAGGAGTTGAAGATGAAGCTCCGGTTCGTTGAGCTCATAGGCTCCATAATGTGTCATCTGATAGAGTCTGAGCAATTCGATTCCTGACAGTGTATCTGCTCCTTTCAGCAGGGAATCTATCTGTGGGGTATAGATCACCGCAGACGGTACCGGGCGAACGTTTCCCCGGGCATGTAACCGGCCGGTCCGTACGCAGGGACCCGCCAGGAGACACCAGACCAAAACAAAGGTATACAGGAACCTGGGATGTTTCATCGGATAAGAGGTGTTTGTGAATAAGAATAAAGTAGCCAGGTGTCTATGTGTTACAAAAGTAACAGGATTTTCTGATATGAAAAGGGAGGAAGCACTCTTTTTTGCCAGACTTTATGTACCATGCCCGTACATCCCCCCCCTGAGCGCAGGCAGCCAGACCTCTCAGGGCTTATCAAGGAGAGGGTATCCTCCCCCGTCGCGGCATCCGGAAATACGGTATCTGACCTCAGCAGAAAATCAACCGGCTCATTCCCGCTTCCCTACAAAGACAGAAAAAAGGCCGTAGCAAACTACCTGCTCCGGCCCTGTACGGTATATAAAATCCCCGGCTATTCTCTGTTTGTAATTTCGTCCAGAACCAGATCAAATATCAGATTGGAATAAGCAGGCAGGGAAGCAAGGTCTGTCGACGAACTGTTCTGAACACTTGCCCAGGGAATATAGAGTCTCCATCTTTCTCCTACATACATATATTGCAGCGCCCATATCACCCCTGAGCCAAATTCCCCGTTACGAACTACCACCGTAAGGGGAGCATCGAACTCGGAAGGTTTATCATCCGTAAAATTACCACTTATCCTGACTCCGTCAATGATAGATCTCTGATAATATACAGAAACAGTATCTGTATACAAAGGACGCATCCCAAAGTCTTCTTTTTCTTCCGGATTCAGCTTTTTATAGTACACATACGCCTGCTGCGCGAACGGATCTTCGAAACGATACAAGCTATCTTTCTCAGCAAGTCCGGCAGCCTGCGTTTTATATACATATTCCAGCGAGTCCATATAGAGTTCATTGGGCTCCTTCCAGTTGTCGTACCTGCCCGGCTCTTCACTCTCCTTACAAGCCGTAAAAAGGGAAGCCACCAACAGTACAACAGGGATCCAATAGATTTTCTTACTCATCACAATCAGGTTTTAAATTAACTTTTTCAATAGAGAGGTGATGCTCACCCGTTCCGCGATGATGTTGCTCAGTTCGGAGATGGCCACACGTTCCTGCTGCATGGTATCCCGGTTGCGCAGGGTCACGCAATTGTCTTGCAGGGTCTGGTGGTCCACAGTCACACAATACGGCGTGCCGATGGCATCCTGACGGCGGTAGCGCTTACCGATGCTGTCTTTCTCGTCGTACTGACAATGGAACTGGAATTTCAGAGAATCGACTACTTCACGCGCCTTTTCGGGCAGACCGTCTTTCTTTACCAGCGGCATCACCGCCAGTTTCACCGGAGCCAGCGCGGCGGGCAGTTTCATCACCACACGGGTCTCCCCGTTTTCTAATTTCTCTTCGCAATAGGAAGCCGAAACGATACTGAGGAACATACGATCTACACCAATGGATGTCTCGATCACGTACGGAGTATAGGACTCATTGAGCTCGGGGTCGAAATATTTGATGCTCTTTCCGGAGTATTTCTCGTGCTGCGACAGGTCGAAGTCGGTACGGGAATGGATACCCTCTACCTCTTTGAAACCAAACGGCATCAGAAATTCTATATCGGTAGCCGCGTTGGCATAGTGAGCCAGTTTGTCGTGATCGTGGTAGCGGTAATGATCGTCGCCGAATCCCAGCGCCTTGTGCCATTTCAGACGCATCGCTTTCCACTGTTCAAACCATTCCAGTTCACTGCCGGGACGTACAAAGAACTGCATTTCCATCTGTTCGAACTCACGCATGCGGAAGATAAACTGACGGGCCACGATCTCGTTGCGGAACGCCTTACCGATCTGAGCGATACCGAAAGGGATCTTCATGCGTCCGGTCTTCTGCACATTGAGGTAATTCACAAAAATACCCTGTGCCGTCTCCGGACGCAGGTATACTTTCAACGCGCCGTCGGCGGTAGAGCCCATTTCTGTAGAGAACATCAGGTTGAACTGGCGTACATCGGTCCAGTTCTTTGTTCCGGAGATGGGACAGGTGATCTCTTCGTCGAGAATGATCTGACGAAGCTCTTCGAGGTTGCTGTCGTTGAGTGCCTGCGCGAAACGGGCATGCAGCGCGTCACGCCTGGCCTGATAGTCCAGTACCCGGCTGTTGGTCGAGCGGAACTGTGCTTCATCGAAAGAGGCTCCGAAACGTTTGGCTGCTTTGGCCACCTCTTTGTTTATCTTATCGTCGTACTTCGCCAGCTGATCTTCGATCAGTACATCGGCGCGGTACCGCTTCTTGGAATCTTTGTTGTCGATCAGAGGATCGTTGAACGCGTCTACGTGTCCCGACGCTTTCCAGATAGTCGGGTGCATAAAGATAGCCGAATCGATCCCTACAATGTTTTCATGCAACAGTACCATACTGTCCCACCAGTATTTCTTGATGTTGTTTTTGAGCTCTACCCCCATCTGGGCATAATCGTAGACAGCGCCCAGCCCGTCGTAGATCTCGCTGGAAGGAAATACAAAACCATACTCTTTACAGTGCGATACCAATTTCTTAAAAACATCTTCCTGTGCCATTTTTCTTTTTTGTCTTTTGGGATGTGTCGTCCGCCGGATAAGCCCGGAGTGGCCCACAGCAGGCGCGCATCGTTGTACGTAAGTTGTCGTAAATATGTATAAGATATTCCCGGTCAGTGCCTTTGCTAAGAATCGTTAACCCGCTGAGGATGCCGGAAATAATCTGCAAAGTAAATCATTTTTTTGAATTAAATTCGTATTTTTGTAGTCACATCCTGCCGATAGGATGTAAAAAAGATAATTTGTTGTTAAAAAGAATACATTTAGATACGAGGAAGCTGATTCTATGAGCGATGAGATAAATGAGAAGACCGAGGCACCTTCAGGCTATCAGCCTGTCCCCACCCACGACGAAAACCTGAAACATCACCTGACCGGTATGTACCAGAACTGGTTTCTGGACTATGCGTCGTATGTGATCCTGGAACGTGCCGTACCCCATATCAACGACGGGCTGAAACCTGTACAACGCCGCATCCTACACTCCATGCGCAGGATGGACGACGGGCGGTACAACAAGGTGGCTAACATCGTGGGACATACCATGCAGTTCCACCCGCACGGCGATGCCTCCATCGGCGACGCGCTGGTGCAGCTGGGCCAGAAAGACCTGCTGGTAGATTGCCAGGGAAACTGGGGAAATATCCTCACAGGCGACGGAGCGGCTGCTCCGCGTTACATTGAGGCGCGACTGACCAAATTCGCGCTGGAGGTGGTCTTTAACCCCAAGACTACGGAATGGAAACTCTCTTACGACGGACGCAACAAAGAGCCGGTGACGCTGCCGGTGAAATTCCCGCTGCTGCTGACACAGGGAGTGGAAGGGATTGCCGTAGGGCTGTCTTCGAAAATACTGCCACACAATTTCAATGAGATCTGCGACGCCGCCGTCCATTACCTGCGGGGCGAAGAGTTCCGGATCTATCCCGATTTCCTGACAGGTGGTTCGATCGACGTATCGAAATACAACGATGGCGAACGGGGCGGATCGGTGAAGATACGCGCCAGGATCAACAAGTTAGACAACAAAACGCTGGTGATCACAGAGATCCCTTACGGAAAGACCACCACATCGGTGATCGACTCTATCCTGAGAGCGGTGGAAAAAGGCAAGATCAAGATCCGCAAGGTAGACGACAATACGGCGGCCCAGGTAGAGATCTTAGTGCATCTGGCAGCGGGGACTTCATCGGACAAGACCATCGACGCACTGTATGCCTTTACGGATTGCGAAGTGAGCATTTCGCCCAACTGCTGCGTGATCCACGATCAGAAGCCCCACTTCCTTACCATCAGTGATGTACTGAAAACCTCGGTAGACAATACGCTGTCCCTGCTGCGTCAGGAGCTGGAGATCAAGAAGCACGAATTGCAGGAATCGCTGCACTTTGCTTCGCTGGAAAAGATATTCATTGAAAAACGGATCTACAAAGACAAGGCGTTCGAACAGGCTCCGGACATGGATACGGCCTGCGAACACATCGACGGACGGTTGAAAACGTATACGAAGAAATTCATCCGCCCGGTGACACGGGAAGATATCCTGCGCCTGATGGAGATCAAGATGGCGCGTATCCTGAAATTCAACTCGGACAAGGCGGACGAAGCCATCGCCCGTATGCAGGAAGAGATCACGGAGATCAACCACAAACTGGAACATATCACCGAACACACGATCGAATGGTATGAGATGCTCAGAAAGAAATACGGTCACAACTTCCCCCGCCGGACAGAACTGCGCAACTTCGACACCATCGAAGCGGCGAAGGTGGTAGAGGCCAACGAGAAATTGTACATCAACCGCGAAGAGGGATTCATCGGTACGTCGCTGAAAAAGGACGAATTCATTGCCAACTGTTCGAACTTAGACGATGTGATCGTCTTCTACCGCGACGGGAAATACCTGATCACTCCGGTGGCAGATAAGAAATTCATTGGTAAGAACATACTCTATGTGAATGTCTTCAAACGCAACGACAAGCGAACGATATACAACGTGGTCTACCGCGACGGGAAAGAGGGCGCGCACTACATCAAACGATTTGCCGTGACCTCCGTGACCCGTGACCGGGAATACGACCTTACCCAGGGTACACCGGGATCGCGCGTGGTCTACTTCACTGCCAACCCCAACGGGGAGGCCGAAGTGATCAAAGTGACCCTGAAACCCAACCCGCGTATCCGCCGGATCATCTTCGAAAAGGATTTCAGCGAGATCATGATCAAGGGACGGCAGGCGCAAGGGGTGACGCTGAGCAAGCATGAGGTACATAAGATCAGCCTGAAACAGAAAGGAGGATCGACGCTGGGCGGACGGAAAGTATGGTTTGACCGGGACGTGCTGCGCCTCAACTACGACGGGCGCGGAGAATACCTGGGTGAGTTCCAGAGCGAAGACAGCATCCTGGTGATCCTCAACAACGGAGAATTCTACCTGAGCAACTTCGATGTGAGCAACCACTACGAACCGGATATACGTATCATCGAGAAGTTTGATCCGAACAAAGTCTGGACGGCGGTGCTCTACGACGCGGATCAGAAAAACTTCCCGTACCTGAAACGGTTTTGTTTCGAGGCTACCAACAAGAAGCAGAACTACTTAGGGGAGAATAAGAACAACCGGCTGATCCTGCTCACCGATGAAGCCTACCCACGCTTCGAGGTGATCTTCGGTGGAAACGACAGTTTCCGCGAAGCACTGATCGTAGACGCGGAAGAGTTTATCGCCGTGAAAGGATTCAAAGCGAAAGGAAAACGGATCACCACCTATACGATACAGACGGTGAATGAATTGGAACCGACCCGCTTCCCGGAAGCGAATACGCAGGAAGAAGATATTCCGCAGGAAGAACCGGAGATACTGGACCCGGATCACGGGAAGAGTGAAGGAGATATCATAGACGAGATCACCGGACAAATGAAGCTGTTCTGACTGTTAGCGGAATAGCTGTTTACGATGGACAGATTGGCATTTTTTTCAGACATACGAACCAAAGGAATGACCCTGGATCTGATCGATGAGCAGACCGGCCCTGAGCCGGGTTGGTTTTCTGATCCTCCTCTTGTATGTTCTTTTGTTGTTAGTTCTGAAATTTCACCTATATAGAAGACAGAGCGGAAAAAGGTCTATACATTTTGCAGGACACATACAGACGCTCTTAAACAAAAACCTTCAGAATGAGAAACAAAGTAACGTGTTTGCTTTTGTTGATAGGAGCATTTACCTATTCATTAACTGCCCAGACAGATGCTGCCGCCGCAGAAGCGCGGACAGATACGGTCATTAGGGTACAGACGGATACAGTCACGGTATACGTAAGCCCCGCGATGGGACGCAGCCCCGAACGCCCGGTATTAACCCGGTATGTGAACCGGGCGGTGATGTACGGCGTGGGCGCGGCCAATGTGTTCGACACGTATCTGTCTCCACAGGAATATACCGGGATAGAAGGCCGTATCTCCCGCGAGACCATGCGCATGACCCGGCTATTGGATGGAAATGTCTCCCTACAAAACTTCCTGCAAGCTCATCTATCGTATACCCACAACCATGTAGATAACAACAATACGTTTGCCGGATTAGTCAACTGGAACTACGGGCTGCACTATCAGTTCCGCATCACCGACAACTTCAAGCTGTTGGCGGGAGGACTGGCAGATATGAACCTGGGGTTTGCTTACAACCTGCGCAACGGCAACAACCCGGCCAACGCGAAAGCCTACATCAACCTCGCGGCTTCGGGTATGGCGATCTGGAGACTACGTATCCGCAACTACCCCCTGACATTGCGCTATCAGGCCAATCTGCCATTTATGGGAGTCATGTTCTCCCCCAACTACGGACAGTCTTACTACGAGATATTCACCCTGGGAGAATACAGCGGCGTGGTACGGTTTACCTCCCTGCACAATCAGCCTGCTATCCGGCAGATGGTGTCGGCCGACCTGCCGGTAGGAGGCATAAAGATGCGGTTCAGCTACCTGTGGGATGTGCAGCAGGCACATGTGAACAAGTTAAAATCCCACACCTACAGCCATGTGTTCATGGTAGGTTTCGTCAGGGATCTCTATCGCGTTTCTCCACGGGGCCAGTCTCATTTTCCCGAAAGGTTAACAGCGTATTAATGATTCAGAAAACCACAACAGATGAGATACAAATTATACATACCTATATATATAGTGGGATTCTTAGTTTTCCTGACCTCTGTCACAGGGTGCATCCGGGAAGACAAGTACAACAACAGTCCACAGGGTAACTTCGACGCGCTCTGGCAGATCATCGATGAGCAATATTGCTATTTAGATTACAAAGGCATAGACTGGGATGCCATTTATACGGAATACAACAAACGGATCACTTCCGACATGAGCCGGGAAGGGCTGTTTGAGGTATTGGGCGATATGCTGGCCGAGCTGAAAGACGGACACGTCAACCTCTCTTCGGCCTTCAACGTGGCGCGCTACTGGAAGTGGTACGAAGATTATCCGCGCAATTTCAACGAGACCATCCAGGAGAAGAACTACCTTGGTACGGACTACCGCATCGGGTCGGGCATCAAATATACCATTCTGGAAGACAACATCGCCTACCTCTATTACGGCAGCTTCTCGGATGCCATCGGCGAAGGCAACCTGAGCGAGATCCTGCAATATGTGGCAATATGCAACGGCATGATCATTGATGTGCGCAACAACGGGGGGGGTATGCTCACCAACTCCAGTACCTTAGCGGCAAGGTTTGTCAACGACAAGATACTCACCGGATACATCATGCACAAAACCGGAAAGGGACACAGCGACTTCTCCGATCCGGCACCGATCTACCTCTCCCCTTCCAGCAGCATCCGCTGGCAGAAAAAGGTAGCGATACTTACCAACCGCCATTCGTACAGTGCTACCAATGATTTTGTAAGTATCATGAAGGAGGTGGGCAAACACACGGGATTAGTAACGATCATCGGCGATCAGACCGGAGGAGGCTCGGGGCTGCCTTTCACTTCCGAACTGCCCAACGGCTGGGGCGTGCGCTTCTCTGCCAGTCCGCAATTAGACGCGGAGATGAACCATACGGAATTCGGCATCGCGCCCGACATCCAGGTGGATATGGAAGAGGAAGATGAACTACAGGGAATAGACACCATCATAGAGACCGCCCGCAAGTTCCTGAACGAATAATTCCTGCCGGATTGTTTGCCCAACCGGAAATCTTCTTTATCTTTGCACCGCTAAACCCAAAATGCAAAGCCGCGGATGTGGCGTAATTGGTAGCCGCGCCAGACTTAGGATCTGGTGCCGAGAGGCGTGGGGGTTCGAGTCCCTTCATCCGCACTGAACAGTAACTCCCTGAAGACCGGACGATCTTCAGGGAGTTACTGTTTTCAGCAGCTACCGGAAGGCAGACAGAGGAGCGCCCAGGAGAAACTGTAGCGGCTACCCGGGAGCCGACTCCTGCTATCCGGAACGCTGCCCTTCTAAGGCCAGTCGCCTGCGAACCACCAGTAACCATCTATTGCTTTGTATTCCTCAGGTACATCGTCCAGGTATTTCCATATCTCAGGGTCACTGACATAGCGTGAATGGGCCGAAACGATCACCTGTCTGGTTTTCTCTGTACCTTCCGCGGCATCCGTCGATTTGTCGCTGAAATATACATACTCCAGCGTATCGATTTTCTCTCCGTTCCATCTGTAGGTATACATCTCTGTATCACCGGCGTGTCCGTAGCCGATCCCGCGTACAACTCCTTCGGCAGGTGAAAACGTAGGATTGATAAATTCAACCCCCTCCGAGAAGGTCTTTCCATCTGCCCGCAGCAGATAGGTAACAGGCAGCGCCAAAGCCTGAAAAGCAATTCAGGTGGTATCGGCAACCTGATAGCAAAGAAAACGCGGAGACAGGTACAAGTTACCCCGGTACCATGGAAATTACCCAAAGGTGCAGAAAGACTTCCGGACAAGCTCCGGAACCCCTGCGCACAGACATACAGGGCAATGAGACGATCGACAACCGGACCCACTACCCTGTATGCAGCCTGTCAGACAAACATACGGAACGGCGCAAACACCCATACGGCACAGGTACTCCCGCATAGTATCCCGTACGTCCCGTCTGTCCTGCCTCAGAACGCCTCTTTCAGGTGCTTGTAATTATCCGCGATGATTTCTTTAAATTCTTTGGTACGGCCATGGATCAGCATCTTGTACATCATCTCCGCAAAACCCTTCATCTGTCCCAGTTCCACTTTCGGAGGCATAGCCAGCGCGTCAGGATTGGTCATGACATTCACTAAGATCGCCTGATCCGATGAAAAGGCCCGTTTCAGAGCAGGTTCGAGGTCTTTCGGATCACGCACGGTGATCCCTTCTATACCCATAGAGGCGGCTACCTGCACAAAATCGGGATTGTGCATATCGGTTTCCGTATCCAGCAATCCGGCCACCGCCATCTCTAATTTCACCATTCCGAGCGAACGGTTGTTGAAGACGATCAACTTGACGGGCAACTTGTATTGCATGATGGTAGCCAGATCTCCCAGGCACATAGAGAGCCCGCCGTCTCCGCACAAGGCTACGATCTGCCGGTCGGGACAACGCAACGCGGCACCGATGGCTTGTGGCAGGGCATTGGCCATAGATCCGTGGTTGAAAGAGCCCAGCATCTGCCGACCCTCTCCGGCATGCAGGTAACGGGCTGCCCAGACACAGGTCATACCGGTGTCCACGGTGAAGACCCCCTCTTTATCCGCCAACTGATCTACCAGAGACATCACATGTTCGGGTTGTATCTCATTGACTTTTCCCGGATGTCCGGCAAACAGGTCCAGTTGCTTGCGCACATTGCTATACCGATGGAGTTGCTTGCGGAGGAAACCGTCGTCCGATTTCTGTTCCAGCAATGGCAGCAAGGCACGCAGGGTCGTGCGCACATCTCCACTGATCCCCATATCTACTTTGGTACGGCGGCCCAGTCTTTCCGGACGTATGTCTACCTGCGCGGTCCATACATCTTCCGGGATAAACGCGTCATAGGGGAAGTCCGTGCCCAGCATCAGCAACACTTCCGAATCCTGCATGCTGTAGTAACCGGAAGGCATACCCAGCAAACCGGTCAGCCCGACCTCATGAGGCATTCCGTACTGGATGGCCATTTTGCTTTTGAACGTATAGACCACAGGAGCCTGCAACCGGGAAGAGAGCGCCACGAGTTCTTCGTGCGCGTCTTTACAGCCCATCCCGCAGAACAGAGTGATCTTTTTCGACTCATTGAGCAAGCGCGCCAGCAATTCCAGCTCTTCCTGTGAAGGACAAACAGACGATTCCACCGGGTAATTGTGGGTAGAGGTATTGACCTGCCCGCTGGCATCCTGGGAAAGATCGCCGGGAAGTCCGATCACCGAAACACCTTTGCGTGAAATAGAGGTCTGGATGGCCGACTGCAACATACGGGACAACTGTTGCGGGGTATTGGCTACTTCGTTGTAATAGCTGCAATCGTCAAACAGTTTACCGGTGTGTGTCTCCTGGAAATACTCCATCCCGAATTGCAACGTAGGTATGGTAGAGGCAATGGCCAGTACAGAGGCTCCGGAGCGGTGCGCGTCATACAAGCCATTGAGCAAATGCACATGGCCCGGGCCGCAGCTCCCCGCGCAACAGGCCAGTTTTCCACTCAGTTGAGCTTCCGCCCCGGCAGCATACGCTCCCGTCTCTTCGTGACGCACATGGATCCACCGGATCTTATCACTTTTGCTCACGGCTTCATTCACCGCATTCAGGCTATCTCCTGTCACCGCGTAGATCCGCTCTACTCCATTCTCTTCCAGGGTCTTTACCAATTGTTCAGATATTTTCATCGACATATCGTGTATGTTTTAAAGGTATATAAATAGATTCAGGCAGCTACTCCTGCTTTACTACAACATACAAATGACAACAAATGTTCCGAAAAATTTATTAATTGACAGCTGTGGAAAAAACTTTTCTGATTCATAAAACAGACAACTTGAGGTATTCTTTTTTACCTCTCTTTATCTTTCACATCCGTGCCTGAAGGGATAAGAAAAGGTTTTATCCACATCGTACCTCCAACAAATAAGACATCTTTTTAATAAAAATACTAAAGTGACACTCCTGCTGTATATACCTGAACCAAAGACACAGGGTGGATCCACCTATTTGTTTTATCGGCCAAAAACCTTACATTTGCTTCGGTAAATCCCTGTGTATATCTTTTCCTTTATAAAACCATATACGATATGAAGAAAGTTTTTTTACTATGTACCTTCTGTATGCTCCTTACCGGTATACAGGCACAACAGCCCATCGCGCTGAATAGTCCGTCAGAGGTCAGAGGCAGTTCGGTCATGGAAGCGTTCCGCAACCGCCAGTTCCTGCGCGATTATCAGGAGACCGATCTCTCTCTGCAGGATCTTTCGGATCTGCTCTGGGCTGCCTACGGGATCAACCGCGACAACGGCAAGCGCACGGCTCCCACCGCGCAGAATTCGCAGGATGTAGATGTATATGTGTGCCGGGCCGACGGCACCTACCTGTATGACGCTGCCAACCAGCAACTGGTACCGGTGAGCGGAGAAGACATACGTCCGCTATTGGAAGGTCGCAGACCTACCGGTGCTCCGGTCTGCCTGCTCTTGGTAGCCGACATGTCGCGCTACGGAGGGTATGCTCCCGATTCGGACAACCTGAAACACTATTATGAAATGGGTGCCGTGGATTGTGGCATTGTTTCACAGAATATCGGTATTTTCTGCGCAGGTGTGGGCCTGGCCACCGGTCCCCGGGCCGGTATGGATCAGGAGGGGATACGGAAAGCTCTCGATCTGCCCGGGACGGTGCATATCTGGCTCAACCACCCGGTGGGATATCCGAAATAAATACCAGGCAGACTCTATCGCGCCTTTTCTTGCGGGGGGTCGCGGAAGGTAGCTACCAACAGCCCGTAACCACAGGAGCAGAGAGATCCGCTCCTGTGGTTACGGGCTGAAGGGTTACCCCGCTCTGCTACGAGCGTCGGACTTACTTCTGCGAGTGAAGTCCCACCCTGTTTCCTTCGCTGTCTTTGAACAAGGCAAAAAAGCCCATTTGATCGCAATTGATAGCTGTTTTCGCACGGATCACTTCTCCGCCGCAGGCTAAGACGCGCCGAAGGGTCTGATCCATATCTGCGACCCTCAGATGCAGCAATATTCCGTCTGCCGCGGGATGAAAACCCGCTGCCTGGGAAATGGCTCCGACCGTTTCACCCGCTCCGGAAGAGAAAAAGGCCATTCTCTCCTCCTCACTTTCCATCACGGAAAGCGAGGTTTCCAGCACCGATCCGTAGAAACTAACGGCCCGGCTAAAGTCTGCCGCCGGGATCTCAAAAAAGGAAATTAAATGTTCCATGTAGTTACTTTTTTATGTACAAGTTCTGAAATACCCCGCAAAGGTAGTGCATAGAGAAAGGAGAAAATTGTAAAAAACAGACATTCCGCGGAAGGTGGTCTTACCTTCTCTTTAAGACTGGAAATAGTCGGAATAGGGTGCGCGTACCTGTATATATTCTTTCGGGGTGTATCCGCTAAATTGCCGGAACTCCCGGATCAGGTGCGACTGATCGTAATAGCCGCATTCACAGGCCAACCGGGTAAAATCTACCTCCATCGGCACGTTCATCCGGGAAAGCGTATACTGAAAACGTACCGTACGCAGGAACTCTTTGGGGCGTATGCCGATCTGATCGGTAAAGACCCTCTGAAATTGTTTCTGGCTCAGGCAGGTGACCTCTGCAAGATCCGTCAGTGATACCTCCCCACCCGTACGGTCGATCAATCGGACAGCCTCCGTCATCCGCTGGTAAGTATAAGGCTTCCCACCCTGGAACCGCCGGAGAAGAAATGCCTCGATCATACACACGCACTTCGCTTCATCGGGCTGACTGGTCACGTATTTTTCCAATTCCCGGAATGGCCCGTCGGAAAGTTCTTCCGCGGTGGCATGCTTTCCCGCTACTTCGTTCAGCGGGAAACGGAAAAACGCGCGGGCTCCCCAGGGTTTGAACACCACAGACAGGATACGTACCTGCTCCTCTCCGGAAAGATCTGTATAGGTTGTTGTATGACCGGAAAGGAGAGAAATGTGCTGCCAGCTTCCCTGCCGGCTATGTATGGCACCGCCGGAATAGAAAAGAAGCTGTATATGCCCGGTGGGTGTTACCCGTTCGGAGAAACCGGCACCAGCCTCCGTGTGCAACACCCAGTAGTGTTTCACATAAGGAGCGAGCAAAGGAGAAGGGGCGATCAACCGGAAATCAGACATCAGGACGCTTAGCTATTTAGGATTTACAAATGTACGATTTACGATTGGAATTACAAGGATCCATGCGTTGCATGTAGCCAAATGCGATTCTACGGCATCGCCCCCCGGCTGTAGTGGACCTGCCTTCCCCAGGCAACACCGGAAATCAGATCTTCCCAACAATCCCATTCTGTTTACCAGGGTCCGCCTGCATATATCCTGCCAGTCAGATCAAGGCAGAGCACCTCAGAAGATAAATAAAGCCGGTTTCGGCACATACCAAATTATTTTCGTATACTTGCAGTTCAAAAAATACCTGGACAACCCTTTATCTGCTTCATGAAAACACGCATTCTTTTTGTATTCGTATGTAATTTGCTCCTTTACCCCCTGCTGCATGCCTATCAGAAACCGCGGGTAGACTATATCTCCCGGGAGGTGTATCAGGCCGCCAATAAGAACTGGTCTGTGGGGCAGGATGAACGGGGAGTCCTGTACTTCGGCAACGACATCGGTTTGCTGGAATCAGACGGACGTGCCTGGAAACTATACCGCATCCCTTCTTCCCCCATCGTACGTGCCATAGCGGTAGAATCTCACCGGACCCTCTATACCGGAGGCTTCGAGGAGTTAGGCAGATGGGACCGCGATGCTACCGGCCGGCTGGTATATACCTCTCTGAAAGGTCTGCTCCCGGAAGAGGAACTGAAAAACCAGAACTTCTGGAAAATATATATCGACGGCCCACAGATCTATTTTCAATCTTTCAACGGCATCTACCGCTACAACCCCGAGGGCGGCATCACCACGATAGAAAAGGAGAAAAGTCTGATCTTCCTGCTCCGCATCAGAGACGAATACTGGGTGCAGCAAACCTACGGCCCCCTCTTCCGCCTGCGGGGAGATCACCTGGAGAAAATAGAGGGAAGTGATTTTCTGTCGGCAACTACCGTCCGCGTGATCCTTCCCTATGAGACCGATGCCTTCCTGATCGGCACCGCTTCGGGAGAGATGTATATATACGATGGAAAAGAGTTTACCCTGTGGAACCCGGATCTTGCCCGGCAGCTGGCCGGAAAAGAGTTGAATTGCGGCATCTATGCTTCCGGGCGGAAGACGTTCTTTCTGGGTACCCAGCTCGACGGAGTATACGAAACAGACCTGCGGGGAAATGTACTCAATCACTTTACCTCGGCCAATTCACTACACAACAACACCGTATTGTCGCTGTACGAAGACGCGCAGGAAAATGTATGGGTGACACTGGACCGGGGCATTGCCTACATCTGCTATCAGGAGAGGCTTAGTTACTACCTGAGCAACAACCTCGACGCAGGAGCCGTATACGGGGCTACCCTGTGGAACGATAAACTGATGATCGGTACCAACCAGGGCGTGTATCACGCGCCGGTAGACAAACTCAGCGATCAGAATTATTTCTCCTCCCTGCAACTGATCGAGGGTACGCAAGGGCAGGTCTGGTCTTTCCTACAAACAGACGGAAAACTCTTCTGCGCGCACAACAACGGCCTGAAACAGATCGGCGCGGACCTGAAAGTGACGGAACCCTATCCGGTGAACACCGGTGTGTTCCGGGCGGTGGAAACACGGATCAAAGACAGGGATCTGTTGCTGCTGGCTACTTACAACGAACTGAATGTGGTGGATAGGACTTCGGGCGAACTCCGCAAAATGGATCAACTGCCGGAACCGATCGTGCATGTCGAAACGGATCACCTGGGAAATATCTGGCTGGAGACGGTGAACCAAGGGGTGTATAAATGTCGTTTCGATGACGACCTGAAAGAGTTTCGCTACGTGACCTATTACGGACCACAGACAGACAGCCTGCTGCCGCCCAAACTTCAATTGTTCAAGTCGGGAGGGCGCATCCTGTTCTTAGGCAATGACCGGTTCTGGAACTACGACGAGAACAACGACCGCCTGACCCTCAACACACACCTGAATGACTGTTTCAAGGAGATCACTCGCCTCAAACGCGTGGTGCATATCCGCAACGAAGAGAGCTGGACTATTACAGAAACAGCTATCTACCGCTTTCGCTACGACGGATACATGGCCCGCGTACTGGACGCGCACCGGATCGGTGTAAACGGTATATCGTTGGTCAACGAATACGAAAACATCTCTGTACTGAACGATACCTTGTCACTGGTATGCCTGCACGCCGGTTTCATCCTGGCAACCACCGCATACGGAGACATTGCCGCGCCCCAACTGTCGGCACCCTTTATAGAGAGTGTACAACTGAGTGGCTACGACAAAGAACCGGTTTATCTCTCTATGGAAAAGGAGGCTCATATCCCTTGCTCCTACCAGACTGTTTCTTTCTACTATGGAGTAGATAACTCCTTTGCCGGTCCGTGGGGCATAGATCACCGGATCGAACAGATAGACGCGGACTGGAAAGAGGCTCCCGCGGGTCGCGTGATCTCTTACGACCGCCTGCCACCGGGAAGCTATCGCCTGCTGCTCCGGACATCGGACCGGCTGGGACATGAGTCGGAGCCCGGTGGCTATGCTTTTACCATCCTTCCGCCCTGGCATCGTACCCACTGGGCCTGTCTGCTCTATCTCGCGGGCAGTTGCCTGCTGTTCTACGTCATATAGATAGTAGTCCTGCGCCGGTACCGCAACCTGCATCTGCAAAAGATCAGGGCACGGGAGACCCTGTTGCCGCGTCGGACAAATGCCATACTACTGGACGAGATCGAGAAGAAAGACGCGGAACTGCTGACACAGACCTCTTTCATTATCCAGAAAAATGAGCTTATCCTGAAACTGAAAGAGATGGTGGATGAGTTCTGTGCCCGGAACCACCAGCGGGCGCTCCTGCCGCTGTATCAGAAAATGAATACGCTGTTGGCCAATCACCTCGACACAGAAGGAGACTGGAAAATGTTCCTGATCAAATTTGAGCAGAAACACAAAAGTTTCTTCAAAACCCTCAAAAGCCAGCACCCGCAACTGACCAACAACGACCTGCGTCTGTGCGCTTGTCTCAAACTAAACATGGAAACCAAGGATATTGCTTCGCTGATGAACCTCTCGGTCCGCGCGGTGGAGAACAACCGTTACCGGTTGCGTAAAAAACTGAACTTATCTTCCTCGGACAATCTGAACGAATACTTCCTGACCATCGACGGATAGATCCAGTACAAGCTACTCATACTAACCCGTTTATATTTTTCTGAGTAGTATCTGTGAAATCCCGCGAATGTTAAAAAAGCGGGGTGTGTAATCAGGGTGAATGCTTTTTTTGACCCGGATCAGACAGGTTGAATACATTTGTCACAGTCTTACCAATGCCCGCAGGAAAAACGCCGACCGTACAGAGCAGCCAGGGTCAGGGCCCGACCCCGGCTCGTGTACAGGTTAAGTACGCTCCTACGGACAAACAGTCGGACAACCTTGAATTATACATTTGTTAAACTTGAACGCAATGAAGAATAAACCACTGAAAAGTATGCTCCGGCATCGGATATCCGGAATGAAAAGTATGCTTCTGCTGGCAGTCTTTTCTCTCACCCTGCTGCCGTTGCCCGCCCAGAACAAAACCGTGACCGGTCAGGTGACCGATTCTTTCAACGATCCGCTGATCGGAGTTTCCATCGTCGTGCAGGGCACCGCCACAGGTACGACTACCGATCTGGACGGCAGATACAGCCTTTCCGTAACTCCGGATGCCGTGCTGGAATTTTCTTACATCGGTATGGTGAAACAGAACATACAGGTCGGAGCCCGGAACGTGATCAACGTAACGATGCTCGACGACGCTCAGATGCTGGCCGAAACCGTAGTGATCGGATACGGTAGCGCGAAGAAAAGAGACCTGACGGGCTCTATCACCAACATCAAGGCAGACGAGATCGCCAACCGTCCGTCCACCAATCCGCTCTCTTCTATTCAGGGAAAAGTAGCGGGTGTACAGGTGATCAACAGCGGACGCGCCGGCAGCGATCCGGAGATCCGCATCCGCGGAACAAACTCCATCAACGGATACAAACCGCTGTACATTGTAGACGGATTGTTCAACGACAACATCAACTTCCTGAATCCGGCGGACATCGAATCGATGGAGATCCTGAAAGACCCCTCTTCCCTGGCTATCTTCGGGGTACGGGGTGCCAACGGGGTCGTGATCCTCACTACGAAAAAGGCCAGAGAGGGACAGACCTTAGTCAATATCAACACTTCATTCGGCTGGAAGAAAGTCGTGGATAAGATCGCGATGGTCAATGCCGCCGAGTTCAAAGAACTGTACAACGAGCAGCTGAAAAACCAGGGACTTGATCCGTTCGATTTCAGTGGCTGGACAGCGGATACCGACTGGCAGGACGAGATCTTCCAGACAGGTTTCATCACCAACAATAACATCAGCATATCGGGTGCGTCGGACAAGCAAAGCTTCTACCTCGGTGTAGGATATACTAAGGAAGAGGGAAACATCATCCATGAGAAGTTCAGCAAGGTAACCCTGAACGCGAGCAACGAGTACAAGATCAAAGAGTATCTGAAGATCGGATTCCAGTTCAACGGTGCCCGCACCCTGCCTACAGACGCGAAAGAGGTATTGAACGCGGTACGGGCTGCTCCTGTGGCTCCGGTATACAACGAAGAATACGATCTTTATTCGGTATTGCCTCCATTCCAGAAAGCGCAGATCAACAACCCGATGGTAGATATCGCGCTGAAGGCGAACAAAGTGAAAGCGGAGAATTACCGGGCATCCGGAAATCTCTACGGAGACCTCAGCTTCCTGAAACACTTCAATTTCCGCGCGACTTTTTCTATGGACTATGATTCGCACAACAACCGCGCCTATACCCCGTTCATGCAACTGTACGACGCGGAGGTAGAGGATAAAGTAGTGACTTTAGGAAACGGCGAGACAGGCGTGAGCCAGTACAAACAGAACGAGATCAAAGTGCAGAGCGATTATGTATTGACGTATATCAACAGCTTCAACAACCATAACCTCACTGCTACCGCGGGTTTCACTACCTACTACAACTCCCTGGAAAGATTAGACGCGTCACGTACACAGGGGGAAGGACTTTTCATTGCCGATGACCCGGACAAATGGTACGTGAGTATCGGAGATGCTTCTACCTCCACCAACGGAAGCACGCAATGGGAACGGGCTACCGTATCCGTACTGGGACGTATCATCTACAACTATCAGGGCAGATACCTGCTCAACGCGTCGTTCCGTCGCGACGGTTCTTCCGCTTTCTCTTACACAGGCAACCAGTGGCAGAACTTCTACTCCGTAGGAGCTGGCTGGCTGATGACGGAAGAGAACTTCATGCAAGGCCAGAAGGTATTTGATATGCTGAAGCTGAAAGGTTCGTGGGGTACCCTGGGCAACCAGGTATTGGATACGGCCTATCCAGCACAGCCGATCTTAGAAAACAGTTCTTCGGCCGTATTCGGCAACAACATCATTCCGGGATATCAGCTGGCCTACCTGCCCAACCCGAACCTGCGCTGGGAAAAAGCAGAGGCCTGGGAAGCAGGCCTCGAAGCGAACTTCCTGCGCAATCGCCTGCACTTCGAAGGAGTGTATTACAAAAAGAACACCAAAGACCTGCTGGCGCAAGTACCGGGTCTGTCGGGTAGTGTTCCCGGTATGGGCAACCTGGGAGAGATCGGGAACAAAGGAGTGGAACTGGCTATTTCCTGGAGAGACCAGGTGGGCGACTGGGGATACAGCGTCGCCGGGAACCTGACCACGATCAACAACAAGGTAAAGCACCTGGTACAGGAGGGCTACTCGCTGATCGACGGTGACAAGAGCATCAGTTATACCATGGGCGGATACCCGATCGGGTTCTTCTACGGATACAAAGTAGAAGGTATTTATCAGTCGGAAGAGGATATTGCCCACTCTCCGACCAATACCCTGGCCACGGTGAAGCCGGGTGATCTCAAATTCAAAGACCTGGACGGTGACGGAGAGATCACCACGGCAGACCGCACCCTGATCGGTAATCCGACCCCGGACTTCACGTATGGTATCTCCCTGGGGCTTTCCTACAAGAATTTTGAGCTGAGTGTAGATATGATGGGACAGTATGGCAACCAGATCTATCGGACGTGGGACAATTACAACTGGTCGCAATTCAACTTCATGAAACAACGCTTAGGCCGCTGGACCGGTGAAGGTACATCCAACACACAGCCGATCTTAGATACCACGCATACGATCAACAACATGAACTCGGAGTATTACATCGAAGACGGCAGCTTCTTCCGCCTGCGTAATATACAGCTGGCCTATAATTTCGACAGACAGCTGATCCACAAGATCGGATTGCAGGCCCTGAAGGTGTATGTGAACGGCCAGAACCTGAAGACCTGGAAAAACAACACCGGCTACACTCCCGAGATCGGCGGATCGGCCACCGCTTTCGGTATAGATACCGGAAGCTATCCCATGCCCGCTGTGTATACATTCGGTATCAACCTGACTTTCTAACTTAAAAACATTCAGAACCATGAAAATGAAAACATACATCCTATCGCTGTTTATCGGTACGGCCGCTCTGCTGTTTACAGGCTGTAACGATTTCCTCGACCGCAGTCCGTTGGGACAATTCACCGAAGACGATGCTCCGGGCGGAGGTCTGGAAGGACAGGTATTCGGTATCTACAAAGAGATGCGTAGCTACAACATCACTGCCGGTATTCCCGCGTTTGCCGTACACCACATGCGTTCGGAAGACTCCGAAAAAGGAAGTGCCGCGGACGACGGAGCAGATATGGCGGCCATGTTCGACGATTTCTATTATGTGGCCAACAACGGCAGTCTTGATGCGTACTGGACCCATAACTACAGCATCATCTATCAGTGCAATTCGGTGATAGACGGGATCGACTCCAACGACCTGACGGATACCGCCTCACAGCGCAATAAAGGAGAAGCCCTCTTCTTCCGTGCCTACTGCTACTTCAATCTGGTGCGTGCCTTCGGAGAGGTACCGCTGGTGATAGAGAAGATAGAAGACGCGGCAGAGGTGAACGTATCTAAAACCACTGTAGATGCCATCTACAAACAGATCGATGAAGACCTGGCAACGTCAGTGGAATTGCTGCCCCGCGAATGGACCGCGGAATACATCGGCCGCCTCACCTGGGGGGCTGCCCGCTCGTTGCAGGCGCGTACGTTTATGATGCGCAACGACTGGGAAAATATGTATGAGGCGGCTTCGGAAGTGATGAGTTCCGGACTGTACGACCTCAACACTCCGTACGATAAGATCTGGACCGATGAAGGGGAGAATTGCAGCGAATCGATCTTCGAACTGCAATGTGCCTCTACCGCGGCCCTGAAAGCCGACCTCTCTATCGGAAGCCAGTTCTGTGAGGTACAGGGAGTACGTGGCGCGGGCGACTGGAACCTCGGCTGGGGCTGGCACATGGCTACCACAGAGATGGGTGAAGCCTATGAACCGGGCGATCCGCGCAAAGATGCTACCCTTCTCTATTTCCGCCGCTCGGAAGACGAACCGATCACGGAAGAGAATACCAACCAGCCTTACGGCGAATCTCCGGTATCTACAGCCTCGGGAGCTTACTACAACAAAAAAGCCTATACCGATCCGGCCAAGCGTCTGGAATTTACCCGGGGAGGTTTCTGGGTAAATATCCGTCTGATCCGCTTTGCCGACGTGGTACTGATGGTAGCCGAATCGGCCAACGAACTGGGTAAGACCGGAGAGGCATCGAACGCCCTGGAAATGGTGCGCGCCCGTGCCCGCGGAGGAGATGAAAGTATCCTGCCTAAGGTGACCGCTACCGACCAGGCTACCCTGCGCGATGCCATCCGTCACGAACGCCGGGTGGAACTGGGACTGGAACCCGACCGTTTCTACGACCTCGTACGCTGGGGCATTGCCCAGGAGGTATTGCACGCCGCCGGAAAGACCAACTATCAGGATAAACACAAATACCTGCCTATCCCGCAGGATCAGATCGACAAATCGAAAGGGGTGTTGGTGCAGAATCCGGACTATTAAAAAGAGGTATGATTTGACGATTGACGAGGTACGATTTGAAAATACAGGTATTCCCTGTTATTATCCACCTGTGGAGACGCACGGCCCGCGTCTCCGCGAGGCAGGTCTCACCCTATGGTGTATCACATCTATCAGCAACCGCGTCAGATAGGGAGGCCCAGGCCTGGTAGTTCCCCATCGTAAATCTATAGATCGTCATGCTATCCAGCTACTTTTCAGGTAACAAGAGAGATCAGCCGGGAAAAGATACTTCCCTCCGCGGATACCCTCCGCGCCTGCTTCCGGGCGGGCGCGGGTATCCACAGGTCCGGGAGAACAGACTACCCGCTGTATGTAAATATCAGTATAGATCAAACAATCAGTTATGAACAGGTTATTTCAAAGAATAAAATCAATGGTGTGTCTGCTTCTGTGTACCTGCCTGGGGGCACATGCCCAGCATAAGAGCGGAGATATGGATCGCTTCATCGACCACCTGATGAGCAGGATGACGCTGGAAGAGAAGATCGGGCAACTCAATCTGCCCGTTACCGGAGAGATCGTCACCGGACAGGCGCAGAGCAGCGACATCGCCGGAAAGATCACCCGCGGAGAGGTGGGCGGTCTCTTCAACCTCAAAGGGGTAGAGCGCATCCGGGATGTACAAAAG
>Ga0192240_10178_pt1 | contig 30682 bp, 33 predicted proteins | sample Koala_Koa27_H3_FD_131237 | JGI IMG/M metagenome (GOLD analysis project Ga0192240, IMG submission 131237) | Enriched cells from koala feces incubated with labeled cellulose particles, San Francisco Zoo, California, United States - Koala_Koa2-7_H3 ...
GTGCCTGCAGCGCCGCCTTTTTTTCATTGTAAGCGGACAGCCAGGACGCATCCGGCGTCTGTGTCGGTTTCCCTTTTTCGTCCGGCATCGTCTTTTCCCGGTACTCGCTGTCCAGTTCCAGCATCTCCCGGTAAGTCGCCGCTCCGTACTGCAGATTCGCGGAAGAAAGATTTCCACGGTATTCCAGGATCCGATGACCTCCCTGGATCCGATCATCACGATCGGCAAGCAGATGACATCCATCATCATGAAGCATCAGAAGTGTTCTGAGGTGGAGGCGAGACGGCGTGCCATTGAGATGATGGATAAGGTGGGAATTCCGCATCCGGAAGCGAGGTTTGACGATTATCCGTTCCAGTATTCCGGCGGTATGCGCCAGCGTATCGTTATCGCGATCGCGCTTTCCTGCCAGCCGAAGATCCTGATCTGTGATGAGCCGACCACGGCTCTGGATGTGACGATCCAGGCGCAGATTTTACAGCTGATCAAGGACCTGCAGAAGGAGTTTGATTACACGACGGTATTTATCACGCATGATCTGGGCGTGGTGGCAAATATCGCGGACCGTGTGGCTGTGATTTATGCCGGCCAGATTGTGGAACTGGGAACGGTGGAGGATGTCTTTTACGATCCCCGCCATCCGTATACCTGGGCGCTGCTTTCCTCCCTGCCGCAGCTGGCGCAGAAGAACACGAAGTTGTATTCCATCACCGGGACGCCGCCCTCCCTTTACAATGAGATCAAGGGAGACGCCTTTGCCCCGCGGAATCCGTATTGCATGAAGATTGACACTCTGCTGGAGCCTCCGATGTTTCAGGTCAGCGACACACATTACGCCAAGACCTGGCTGCTGGAGGAGAATGCACCGGCGGTTGAGAAGCCGGAAGGCATTCGCGATATTCATGAGAAACTAACTCACGCATTTAACATACAGGAGATTTGAACGTGCCGACATCAAACGAACAAAATAAAAAGAAAATATCGGGTTCGTCCGGCGTTCTGCCGGAGCACGGCCCTATCGATGAAAATGGCAGGGAAATCTTACTGTCAGTGAAGAATATCGATATTACTTTCGGAAAAGGCGATACCGCTGTGAAGGCGGTAAAGAACGCGTCTTTTGATATCTACAAGGGAGAAACCTTTTCGCTGGTAGGCGAGTCCGGTTCCGGAAAGACGACCATCGGTCGCGCCGTGATCCGGGTAAATCCTCTGTCCGCCGGTGAAATTCAGTACAAGGGAACCCGTATTTCCGGGAAGATTTCCCATGCGCTGGATCGGGAAGTCATCCGCAACATTCAGATGGTCTTCCAGGATCCGGCGGCATCCTTAAATGAACGTGCCACGGTGGATTATATTGTCTCCGAGGGCCTGTATAACTTTCATCTGTATGAGAACGACAAGGATCGGGAGCAGAAAGTGGAAGACATGATCAACGAGGTAGGCCTTTTGCCGGAGCATCTGACCCGTTACCCCCATGAATTCTCGGGCGGGCAGCGGCAGAGAATCGGCCTGGCCAGGGCAATGGTCATGGAACCGGAACTGGTCGTGGCCGACGAGCCGATTTCCGCGCTGGACGTATCCATCCGTGCGCAGGTCTTAAACCTGTTGAAGAAATTCCAGAATGAGAAAGGAACCACGTACCTGTTTATCGCCCACGATCTGTCCATCGTGCGGTTTATCTCGGACCGGATCGGCGTCATCTACAAGGGAAATATCGTGGAAGTGGCGGATGCGGTAGAGCTTTTTGATTATCCGCTGCATCCCTATACGCACTCCCTGATTTCTGCGATTCCGATCCCGGATCCGCAGCTGGAGAAAAACAAGGTACAGTACATTTACGATCCGTCCGTCCATGATTACAGTGAGGATCAGCCGGAGTTTGCCAACATCGGCCACGATCACTGGGTCTGGGGCAACAAGAAAGAAATTGAGGAGTACAAGGCAATCCGGGAGAAAGGGGAGCCGATCAAGGCGATCACCATCTCCAGATCCGGCGCGGGCTTAGGCAGCGGGGATCATCAGGTGGAGCTGGATAAGGCAGAACAGGAGTTCTTAAAAGCGCCGGTCCACGATACCGGAAATATCCTGTATGGAATATTGTCCTTCTTTATCCCGATACTCGGTGCGATATTGGCTGTTGCATTTCGCAAACATCTGTATCTGCGGAACCGTAAGGTTTGCAGGAAAGGAGCCATCGCGGGACTGATTTTCTACATCGTCATCATCGCGATCTTCCTGATTTTGCTGTTGCTAGTGGTTGTGTAAAGAATGTAGTAGTGTATGCTTAGGATGCGGGAGATGGCAGGAATATATTTTCAGGCGACTTTGTAGGGGCGCTTTTAGCTGAGACGAAATCCAGCGCTTACGAAGACTTAGGCGCGAAGGCTATCCTGAGCGTCTTAGTCGCAGTTAGCGATTAGTTTGTCAAAGCGTTGCCCCGGTCGCCTGAAAATATATTCCTGCCATCTCCTGCGTCCGTCTTTAAATTTTGGCTTTTATAGAAAGGAGACTCCGCATGGGACGCACAGTGAACACGAAGCGTACGCCGCCGCACCCGAAACCCGTAGAAAAAGTAGAATTGTCAGAAAAGCATCTGAAGAGGAGGCTTGTTCTGACAATTCTCTTTCTTTTGCTCGGGGCGGGGGCGATCGCCTACGGTTTTATGCGTTTTTTGTCCGGCGATGACGATGCGGGCTGGACCCAGATCGAGGCGAACGCCACATCGGATGAAATCAGCTGCAGCGAGGATTTTGTTTTCCTCTATGAACTGGGAGCAGGGGATACATCCTCTCTGGCGGAGAATAAGGTTTTAAAGACGCTCTATACGGAATTGGCAGTGGATGCATATAAGGTTTTCGACGTGGATTATACTTACGACGAAGTCGGGAATGTCTGCAGCATCAACCGGAGCCCGAATGAGATTGTGACGGTGGAGCCGGCGCTGTATGAGGCGCTGGAACTGGTGCAGGAATACGGAGACCGCAGTATTTATCTGGGACCGATATACCAGATGTACGACAGCCTGTTTGTCTGTGAGGATGATTCCCAGACCGTGGATTACGACCCGTATCAGAACAGTTATCTCATGGACTATTACGGCGAGATTGCGGCATATGCCTGTGATACGGAATCCGTGGATATTGAACTGCTGGGCGATAATCAGGTGCGCCTTATTGTGTCGGAGGATTATCTGGATTTTGCCGGGGAGAATGGGATCACGGACTATATCGATTTTTCCTGGATGACGAACGCGTTTATCATTGACTATCTGGCGGATTCGCTGATTGAGAGCGGTTATACCCATGGGTGTATCACGAGCTATGATGGATTCGTGCGGAATCTGGATGACCGGGAGGTCTCCTATTCCTTTGCGATTTACAGCCGGGACGGCAATGAGGTGGATCAGCCGGCGATTTTGCAGTACACCGGGGTGCGCAGTATCGTCTATCTGCGCAATTATATGATGTCGGAGAAAGACGCATATCACTACTACGAGATGGATGACGGGGAAATCCGGACGATGTATCTCGATCCGGCGGATGGTCTGTGCAAAAGTGCAATCAATGACCTGGTATCCTATTCGGAGGAGAAAAGCTGCGCGGAAGTGCTGCTGTCTGTCCGGGATATCTATATCGCGGAGTCATTGGATACGGACAAGCTGGATGTGTTGGCGGAGGACGGTGTTTATTCCGTTTATGTGATGGATGGTGAATTGGTATACAATGATTCAGCGCTGAAAGAGGACGTTTCAGAAGAGGAAGTTTTATACCTGATGCGCTAAGTGCGAGTTTATTTTCCGAAAAGGTCGCTGTGAGTACCTGTACGGGTTAGAGTCAGAACAAGGACATCATTTTTTCAACTCCAGTAAAGCCTCTTCTACGTCAGAATAGTGTTTTACCTTATAATCATGAGAAATACGCTCAGCTTCCAACATGGCGGCAACGGTTTCTCTGTTCGGCCTGTCAAGCTTTACTTCAAAGGGAAACCCTCCGACGCGAAGGGACTGTCGTAAAAATACATTGATCGCTGTGGTGAGATTCATGCCCAGTTCTCCATACAGAGCTTCACATTGTTTTTTGATATATTTACCTTTGGTTTTCATTTATGCGAAATCTCTCGTGATATCCCGCAGCCACTTTTTGCTCTTATAATGCCGGATTACGACGGGTATCTTCCAGAATTCATCCAGGCAGAGGATGAAGTATACCACCATGGGCGGCGCGTTGAACACAAAGGCGCTTAAGAATCCCAGCGGCACGGAGATGCACCACATGGTCACGGTGTCGCAGATCAGGCCGAAGCGGGAGTTGCCGCCCGCGCGGAAGATACCGGCGATCAGCAGGGTGTTCATGGCCTGGCCGATGACATAGTAGGAGCTGATCAGCAGCATGAGCCGTACGTAGCGGGCAGCGGTGTCGGTCAGCTCAAAAAGATACGGGATCAGCGGGGTGACTGCCAGGACAACACCGGCGGTGGCGAGGCCGATCAGGAATGTGACACTGCAGAGCCGTCCCGCCATGATTTCTGCGTCTTTCATGCGCTTCTCGCCGATGGTTTTTCCCAGCAGGACGGAACCGCCGCCGGAGAGGCCGAAGCAGAGGACCGTGCAGAGGTCGCGGACGTTGGTGGCGATGGCGTTGGCCGCAACGACATCGGAATTTAAGTGCCCGAGGATGATGGAGTAGCTGGAAAAGGCCAGCGTCCACAGGATATCGTTGGCCAGCGCCGGCAGGGAGTAGCTCAAAAAGTCCTTAAAGAGCAGAGGATTTCTCCCGAAGAGTATCCGCAGGCTTGGCCGGAATATTTTTCCGGAGAGCAGATCTCCCATGCAGAGCGCACATTCCACAATGCGTGCGATCATGGTCGCGACGGCTACACCGAGGACGCCAAGCTTCGGCGCACCGAAAAGGCCGAAGATAAATACGGCGTTTAAGAACACATTCAGGAGCAGCGCAAATCCGGAAATGATTGTGCTGGTCCGCGCGCGTTCCACGCTCCGCAGCGTACTCTCATACACGGTGGAAAAACTCTGGATAAAATAAGAGATACCGATGATCTGCAGATAAGTTACGCCGATGTTTACCAGCGTCATGTCGTTGGTGTAAACCAGCATCAGCTGTCTGGGGATCAGCAGCGCCAGGGCGGCGATGACTGCGGTGACGGACATGCCGATTTTTAATGCGATACCCATGACGGTCTGGATCGCTTTCATATCTTTTTTGCCCCAATATTGAGAGCAGAGCATCGTGATGCCGGAGGAAATGCCGAAAAAGAGTCCGGTCAGGATAAACTGATACTGGTTGGCCAGAGAGACAGCCGACAGTTCGTCCTGCCCGACAAACCCCAGCATAAAAACATCCGCGAAGTTTACGGCGCATGTCAGAAAATTCTGAATGGTGATGGGGAGTACCAGCGCAAAGAGGGCGCGGTAAAATGTCTTTTTTTTCGTTCATCGGTTTTATCCTCGTTTCTTCTGCGATAAGTGAGAATATATATAACTATTCTGGACAGTACTTCGCGCTTGCTGCGAAGTACGTCTGATGACGTAAATTATACAGGGAAAAGTCCCATCGCGCAGCGATTTCAAATGGACTTTTCATCGTAACTGTGAAGATGCTGAACAGTTACGAATATACTATAGAAAACAGGAGATTTCAAGAGGATTTTTCCTGTTATTCCGCGCGTTTTTACCCGTGAATTGAAATATATTCAGAAATTTTTCGGGAGTTCTTGCATTAAGGGAACACCGGGAGTAAAATGTAATTATTCAGAACCAGCATTTTCGAGCCTGGTTCTGAATAATTACGAAGAATTTGATGAGGCAGGAAGATCTCAAAAAAGGCGGGAGGTGCAGGATGGGTTTTTTTACAAAAAAGGAAGTCTGCCCGGTTTGCGGGAAGAAGATAAAGGGAGATGTGATTATCAAAATTAAGGACAACGTTCCGCTTTGCCAGGCATGCAGCGCACAGATCAATATGGATACGGCGTTGATCGCGGAGCAGACCCCGAAGGATATCCGGGAGCATCTGGAATACCGGCGGGCCAACCAGGATCGGGTGGATCGCTTTGTGAATACCTGGGACGAGAGGATCGGATCCTCGATGATCTGTGCGGATGAGTCACAGCGGATCTGGTACTGCACCCGGAATAAAAAGGATAAGAATCCTCCAATCCTTAATTTTGACGAGGTAGTCAGCGCGGTTTACCTGGAAAACGATGAACCGGTGGAAGAAGAAGAGAATAAGGGGATTTTCGGCGGGCTTTTTGGCGGGAAAAAAGAGCAGAAAGTGCTGCGCAGCATGAAAGTCCGTATCGAGGTGAACAATCCTTATACCAGATGTATTGATGTGGAGGCGGTGCCTCAGAATGATGTGATTAAGACCGGGACTATGTCGTACAAGTCCAACAGGCGTTCCTTTGACCGTGTCATGGATATGATGGCTGTCATGATGGGTGAGAAGGACAAGCCTGAGCCGGCGGCGGAGGGCGAACCGATGACGGGAGATGTGCCTGCAGCGGGAGAGGCTCCGACGACAGATGTCGTGTCTACAGCGGGAGAGGATTTGACGGCAGACTAGAAGCGGAAGACGGGTCTGATCTTATAGTGTTCGGATCCGGTCTGACAGGATACAGGAGAATGATCTGGATAAGAAAGCGCGGGAAAAAGTAAATTTTCCTGCGTTTTTTGCATATTCTATGTGGAAAGAGATTTTTCGGAGACGATCATGGATTTCGGACAGGAGTATGACTATGATATATTTGGAAGGCGGAGCGGAGAAAAAATTCCGTTTTATATGGCATACCCGATGCGGAACTCTTTTCTGGATGAGGAAGCGTATGAGCGGGATTGCCGCCGTCTGCAGGAAATGTATCCGCAGGACGCAAGAAAGATACAATCCCTGGTAGAACGGGAATGCGATAAAATGGAGCATGAGGGGAGTATGATGTTTGATGAGTATCCGGATCGGATGTTGTTTCGGATGCTCTGCAGAAATATTTACCGTGAATTACAGGACGATGAGGAGACGAAAAGTCCGGTGATTGACCGCGGGGATTTGTTTTTGCAGCTTATTGAGGTGATGCTGATGCAGGAGATGTACCGGAGGCGCTGCCGTTATCGCCGCTGCCGCCGCTGGTATTGAGGAAGTTTGTCACAAAAATTTCATGTGAAAACGGTTGCGAATTCAAATAAAAGGCTATATGCTAGGATACAGGGGAAACGGATATGACTTTTTTCTGCTGAAGGCGTGTGGCGGGTAATGGGCTGAATGATTGAATGGGAATGAAGAATTTCTGTAACTATTCAGGACAGTACTTCGCACTTGCTGTGAAGTGCGTCTGATAAAGTAAATAAAACATGGAAAAGTCCCATCGCGCAGCGATTTCAAATGGACTTTTCCTCGTAACTGTGAAGGTACTGAACAGTTACGAATTTCTGACATACGAGAGGATGAATGGAATGATAAAGCCGTGGAAACAGGCCATTATTTTAGTGCTGGTATTTATTGCCGGGATTTTTACCTTTGAGAAACTGACCAACCAGGAAGTGCAGGATCTGACGACAGATATGGCGGAGGCCACTCTTCCGGTTCTGTATCTGCTGGAGGGCGGGGAGCGTGTAAATGAACTCCACGGATATACGACAGAAATGGATGCTGCTTCTGTCCGGGATACGATCACTCCGGTGGAGTCGGGCGGCACTCTGTCCGTCAGTGTGGATTCCTACGGCAGCCCGGTGGAATCTGTCCGTTACGAGGTGAGAAGCCTGGATACAACCCGCCTGGTGCAGGAGTCGGAGGTTGAGAATTTGTCTGCTACGGATGATCTGGCGACGGCGGAGCTGGCAATTCAGAATCTTCTGACAGAGGGGGAAGAGTACCTGCTGATCATTGAGGTGACTTCCTCCGGTGAATCCTCGTATTTTTATACCCGGATTATTCAGGAAGAGGACAGTTATATCAGTGAATGTATTTCTTTTGTGAAAGAATTTCATGAAATCACCATGGATAAAGACCGTCAGAGTGAACTGGTCAGTTATATGGAACCGGATGCGTCAGCGGACAACAGTACACTGCAGACAGTGACAATCAATAACAGTCTCTCGCAGGCTTGCTGGGGCGATCTGGATGTGGCTGAGGTGACGGAGCCGACGGCTTCCATAAAGGAGTTAAATGACAGCTATAACGTAATCCTGCTGACTTATATCATGTCTTCCGAGGATGAGTCGGGTGAGGCGGAATATTACAATGTGGAGGAGTATTACCGCGTCCGCTACGGAACGGAAAAAATGTATCTGCTGAGTTTTGAACGGACGGTGGAGGAGATTTTCCTGACAGAGGGCAGTGCGATTGACGGCGACACACTGGTTCTCGGCATCCGCTCCGCAGATGTAGATTTTATCGCGAATGAGACGGGCACCGTGGTCTGTTTTGTGCAGCAGGGGGAGCTCTGGAGCTATAACACCGATACGAACCGCCTGGCGCAGGTTTTCAGTTTCCGAACAGAGGGGGAGATGGATGTCCGGGAAAACTATAATGAACATGACATTCGGATCATCCGTGCCAGTGAGAGCGGCAGCGTAGATTTTATTGTGTATGGATATATGAACCGGGGGGAACACGAGGGAGAGGTTGGTATCAGCGTCTGCCATTACGACAGCACGACAAATACGGTAGAGGAGCAGCTGTTTCTTCCGACCACGGTATCGTACCAGATTATGAAGGAAGAGATTGGCCGGGCGATGTATATTTCGGACTCCGGCATGTTTTACCTGGTGATGGGCAGTCAGGTTCACTGCATTAATCTGTCGACGCTGAAGGATTCTGTCCTGATTTCTGGTCTGACTGAGGATAATTATGAGACCTCGGAGGACGGCAGGTATCTGGCCTGGACTGAAGGTGACGCGGCAGAAGCGGTTACGCTGCACCTGACAGACCTGGAGTCCGGGGAGACCAGGGATATTAAGGCGGAGGACGGGTATGTGATCTGTCCGCTGGGATTCCTGGAATCGGATTGTATTTACGGACTGGCAGACAGGGAGCATGTGTCGGAGGATGCATCGTTTTTTGCCATGGACAGTATCCGGATTGTGGATTCTTCGGAGGATGATCTGGAAGTGCTGAAAACGTATGATGCCGAGGGGACATTTGTGACGAATGTGACCATTGAGGACGGCAATATTTATCTGGAGCGCGTACTTTACAGCGACGGGGTTTATGTTGAAACCGAGAGCGATACCATCTACAACCGTGATATGCAGGAGGAAGAGTCTGTATATGTCTCGGAAATCACATCCGATACGAAGCAGACGGAAGTGACGCTGCAGCTTGCGCAGGAGGCTTCCGGGACGCTGAGCCTGCTGACGCCGAAGCAGATTCTTGCGGAGAATTCGGTGACGCTGGAGCTGACCGGAGCCGATGCGGGAAATGCGTATTATGTCTACGCGAAAGGGAAAGTATTGCTGGGAACCGACAGCATTTCAGACGCGGTAATCTGCGCGGATGAAAACCGCGGCGTGGTGGTCGGAGAGGATCAGACATATCTGTGGAAGCGGGCAAAAGCATCCTCGCAGTCTCTGAGTGTGACGGCAGGGGAAGGCAGCTCATCCCAGGCAAAAGCGATTTCTATTCTGCTGAAGCTGGCCGGTGTGTCGGCGGATGCGGATGCGCTTCTGGAGGAAGGGGAATCGGTATATGAGATCCTGAGCGGGGCCGTTTCCGACAAAATGGTCTGCAATCTGACCGGATGTACCCTGGAGCAGACGTTATATTATGTCGGTACCGGGACGCCGGTGTACGCGGTGCTGGACGGCCAGGCGGTACTGATCACAGGTTATACCGACAGTATGGTTACTGTTTATGACCCGCTGGACGACGACAGTGAAACCAGGACGCTCACCGCGGCGACGGAAGAGTTTGCGGAGAGCGGGAATGTGTACTATGTCATTTATTGATGATACCAGGGTCAAAAGGTCATGAATGGAGCAATCCGTAGTATCATCATAAGTCACGGAAGAAGGGCAGACAGATCAGGTGTCTGCCCTCTTTGCCGGTTACAGATCTTTAATTCTCACAGAATTCTTCTTTCCTGGCACAGTGCAGAAGAAAATGATATCTCATCTGCGCTGATTTCAGCTGATAGATATAACAGTCGATCAGATCCGGATCCAGGGCATGATCCAGGTTTTTGTATGCGCTGTCCAGATCAATCTGTGTCTGCCGGATTGCCTCCGCGATTGATAACGTCCGGGGCGGTTTCGGACTGGAACTGATGAAATGTCTCACGTTTCTTACCTCCGATCTCAGGGAAAAATCAGGCGATTGCGAAACGATTGAACAGTACTATCAGCAGTTTCGCAATTACCTGTATGGAAAAATTATACTGTTATAAGTATAAGCATCCTGCCTGAAAATATGCATGCTCCATTCGTCCGGGTTTGCTGTCGGATGCTGCGCCGAAAGCAGGGGAAGCAATCCGGAGTATCCTGCCTTTTGCCGCCTGAATCATCTGATGTTGCCGCCGGAAAAACGAGTCATAAAATTGCACAAAAATAATATATTTCAGTAGGAAGAAAAAGGGGATAAGCGTATGGATACAAAAATCGGAATTCTTGTAATCATCGGTGTCTGCATATTGATTCTGCTGATCGGTGTTTTAAAGAAAAAAGGAGCATTTTTGCTGAATTTTGCGACCCGGACAGTGGTTTGTTTTATTGTGGTCTATTTTTTAAATTCTTTTCTGGAATCGCGGGGGTTGGATATCGCAGTCGGTTTTAACCTGATCAGTCTTTTGACACTCGGAAGTCTTGGTTTTTGCGGGATGGCGGCGCTTTACGGGATTTTATTTCTTCAGTTATTGTGAAATTGCACAATGCAAAAATCCCGGCAAAAAAGGGGTATGGACAGAAAAAAATGGTGGAGTATAATCCAAATCACCCGAAAAAAGGATGGAGGTGATGCGGATTGGAAGCTGGATTGTGATATATGTTTCGCTGCTCGTACTGTTTGTGGCTGTTGTGTCAGATCTTTGTTCCGGGAAGATTCCGAACCGATGGATCTGTGTGGGGTTTGCCGCAGCAGGGGTGCTGATGGTATGGCCGGGATTATCCTTCGGATGGACAGGTTTTTTGTCCGGGTTGGCGATTCCGCTGCTGATCGGATGGATCCCGTTTCGTATGGGCGCCCTGGGAGCCGGGGATGTCAAGCTTATGATGGTCATCGGCTGCCTGAATGGCGGAAGAGAAATTATCTACTGTATTTTTTTATCTTTCCTGCTTGCTGCAGGAATCTCTCTCGGCAGATTGCTGAGTCTCAGACAATTCAAAAATAGTCTGATAAGTTGTATTCGATATTTTCAAGGTATTTTTCTACAGAGGAAGATTGCACTGTACCCGGAAAGGGGACAAAAAGGACACACGATTCATTTTTCTATGGCAATTTTCGGAGGATATGTGATGTGGCTGGGGGTGAACACATGCAGATTCATACTATGATGCTGGGCGGATTGGAGCCGTCTTATATGAGAAAACTGGCATTGTATCTGGGATCGCGCCTGGGAGAACAGGTGGTGATCGGAGTGGTTGACAATCCGGATGCCTGCGAGGATGCAGCGAAAGATACGGTCTGGCTCGGTTCCGGGCAGTTTCTCTCGGAGATCCGAAAGCGCGGAGATGACCGGCGCTGCATTCTCCTCTCGGAGGAGAATGAGGCGGACGGAAGTGTTTTCCGTTATCAGTCCTGTGAAAAACTGTATCAGAAAATTATGTTTCTGTACCGGCAGATGGAAGGAATAAAGCCGGAGAGCGTTGCGCGAAAGCAGAAGTGGATTGTATTTACCTCAGACCAGACAATTTCCTCGCTGATGGCTTTTTCCGTAGTCTTTGCACAGATTCTGGGAGAAATGGCAGGGGTGCTGTATCTTAATTTTTCTGAGTGCAGCGGGATGGAGCGGGTGTTTCTGCTGGATGAGGGGACAGATCTTACGGATTTGCTGATGGAACTCAGGGAAAATGGCGCGCCGGGGCTGGATACCAGCGTGAGAAGGATGTCGGAGATGGACTATGTGCTTCCGCCTGTCAATCCGATGATATTGCATGAGATTCGGGAAGAGGATATCACGCGTCTGATTCAGGCTGTGGAACAGCGTGCTTCCTATCAGTATGTGGTGGCTGTGTTGGGGACAAGCTGCTGCGGAATCGAGCAGATTTTTCGAATGGCTTTTCGAATCTTTCATCTGACAGGGCGGGATGGTCTGGCGGAATGCAGCAGACAGGAGTGGCAGAGGTTTATCCGTCTGTGCCTGAGGGAACGTCAGATTCCGGTGGAACAGATTGTCCTGCCGGATGTGGAGATGGAGGCTTGCGGGGAGCATCTGATCCACGAGTGGATAGAGGGGGAACTGGGACGGATCGTCAGGAATTATCTGGCAGGAGATGAAAGGAAAAGACCGGATGAGTGAAGACATGCTGAAAGATGCGTCAGGAAAAGCGGAGAAATGAATTATGGCCGAAACCAGGGGAAGGAGATCTGTGAACTATGGGGGACGAGCATTGGCAGGAAATAAGGGAACAGCTTCTGGATGAGATGGATATGACCAGGGAAATCTCTGACGAGGAGTTACTGAGTCATATTGCGCGGGGAATCAGCCGGTATGCCAAAACGCATCTTCTTTCTCTGGAAGAGCGGTCGGACTATCAGAGGCACATTTTTAACTCTTTCCGCAAGCTGGATGTGATCCAGGACTTGCTGGATGACGATGAGATCACGGAGATCATGATCAACGGCCCGTACCATATTTTTTATGAGAAAGACGGACAACTTTACCCATGGGAGGGCGGCAGTCTGACGCCGGAGAAGCTGGAGGATGTGATCCAGCAGATTGTCGGGAGTGCAAACCGCACGGTCAATGAGGCTCAGCCTATCGTGGATGCCAGACTGGCGGATGGCTCCCGGGTCAATGTGGTGCTGTCTCCGGTGTCTGTTGACGGGTCTGTGGTGTCCATCCGCAAGTTTTCACGGGATCCCATGACGCTGGAACGGCTGATTGAGCTGGGATCTCTTTCGGAGGAGGTGGCAGAATTCCTGATTCTGCTGGTAAAAGGAGGATACAACATTTTTGTTTCGGGAGGAACGGGTTCCGGAAAAACCACTTTTCTGAATGCTCTTTCGGCGTATATTCCGTCCGGACAGCGGGTAGTGACTATCGAAGATTCCGCGGAGCTGCAGCTGAGATCGGTGTCTAATCTGGTAAGACTTGAGGCGAGAAACAGCAACGGCAGCGGATCCCGGGAGATCACTATCCGGGATTTAATCCGGACAGCGCTGCGGATGCGGCCGGATCGGATTATCGTCGGCGAGATCCGGGGCGGAGAGGCGCTGGATATGCTGCAGAGCCTGAATACCGGACACGACGGATCGTTATCCACCGGCCATGCCAACAGCAGTGAGGATATGCTGTCGCGGATGGAGACGATGGTTCTTATGGCTATGGATCTTCCGATGGAAGCGATTCGCAGACAGATTGCTTCCGGGATCGATATTCTGGTTCATCTGGGGCGGTTGAGAGATAAGAGCAGAAAAGTTCTGGAGATTTCAGAAATTGACGGCATCCGCAACGGGAAAATAGAACTTCGCGCTCTGTATCGGTTCCGGGAGACAAAAGAAATGGAGGAGAAGATCTATGGGGTATGGGAGAAAAAGGAAAAACTGCAGCACGTCGGCAAACTTCAGGCTGAAGGCCTGGCAGAGGAATATCAGAAATTCCTTTGCCGGCAGTAAAAAAAGAGGCGGGATGTATCATACTCGTCTGCCTCCGAAGATACTGCTGCGGGAGGTTCTGGCCGGCGGTCTTCTGACAGTGGGGACGGCATTTGTATTTTACCGTTCTGTCTGGGCTATGATGCTGGGAGTTGTTCTGATACCGTTATACGTACGCAGCCGGAAGGAGCGGTGGCGGCAGACATATATGCAGAATTTACAACAGCAGTTTATATCGGGGATGCAGATGGTATCCGGATCCCTGGTCGCGGGATATTCTATGGAAAATGCGTGGAGAAGGGCAGAAAAGGAATTGATCTCGCTATATGGGGCGGAAGCGGAGTTTTGTGTGCAGATGCGGTATATGAACCAGAGGCTGGCTATGAGTGAACCGTTGGAGAAAATTCTTCTGGACTTTGCTGCGGAGAGCGGTGTGGAGGAGATCCGGGATTTTTCCGAGGTGTTTTCCTACGCGAAAAGAAGCGGCGGAAATCTGACGGAAATTATCCGCTCTGTGACAGAACGAATGCAGCATCGGGTGGAGATTCTGACGGAAATTGAGACGGCCGTGGCTTCAAAAAAGATGGAACAGAGGATGATGAACCTTCTGCTGCCGGGTATCCTGTTATTTGTGACGGTCAGTTCACCGTCTTATGTCAGCACGCTTTACCATAATGTTCAGGGAGTTCTGGTGATGAGCATTTGTCTCGGAGGGTATGTGGGCTGTATGTACTGGTCAGAACGAATTACAGATATAGCGGTGTGAGAGACATAATCGGATAATGAAAAAAAGATTAAAGACGAACAAAAGATGTAGAAAAAATATGCTGAAATCCCATAAGAAATCTGTCCTGATTCTTGCGGTGTCTGTTCTCCTGAGTGTAGGAACAGGGCTGCGGGATCAGGCGGATATGGGAGAAATGCTCGGAATTGCGGAGCGGGAAGAGGAAGGCGGAGACACCAGGAAGCAGACATTCTCTTTTCAATTACAGAGATCCGGAGAAGACGATGGGGACGACACAGATGTCCAGAAGCAGATTGACGACGAGGAACAGGAGCTGGAACTGGAAATTGCCGCTGTGCAGCGCAGCAGAGAGGAATCCTTTGAATTACTTGAGCAGGCTGTGACGGAGTGGGAGGACGGTTATCTCGGTGATAACAATTCCCCCAATGAAGTGTGGCATAATCTGAATCTGGTATCTGAGCTGTGTGACGGGCTGGTTCGGGTTTCTTATGAAAGCAGCAACAATACGGTTCTGCAGACGGACGGAACGGTTACTTCGGAAGCCGGAGGGAGCGAAGAAAGCGCAGAGACTGCCGGTGAGGACGGAACTCTGGTGGAGCTGACGGTCGAGTTTTCCTGCGGAGATTATGTGAGGCTTGAGACATATGCATTGCGGATTCTGCCGCCGGAGGAGGGAAGCGGGGAATGGATTTTGAACGAACTTCTACGGGAGGCGCAGGAAGCAGAGCAGAGCAGTCGGGAAGAAGCGCAGTTTTCTCTTCCGGATACAGTGGCGGGATATCGTGTCATATGGACAGGGGAACCGGAGTACAGGTGGCTGTTTTTTCTCCTGATTGGTGCGGCTGCAGCCTTTTGCCTGGAACAGAAAGATCAACAGGATGAGAAAGAGCGGCAGCGGAAACGAAAAGAGCGGCTGTTATCGGAATATCCTCAGATGGTGGATCAGTTTGCTGTGCTTCTGGATAGCGGAATGACAATCCGGAAAGCCTGGGAGAGGATTGCGGGCCGGGAACATCCGGCACGGCAGAGACGGGGAAAAACTGATGAGAAGGCAGGGGCTTATCTGGAAGAGATGAGAATCACCTGTCGGGAAATTCGGGAAGGCAGAGGAGAGCGTGAGGCATATGAGAGGTTTGGCAGACGAATCGGGCTTGCCCCATATAAGCGGTTCACTTCCATCCTGACACAGAATCTTTCCAAGGGAACAGGAGATATTCAGAGGATTCTTCACAAAGAGTCTGAGGATGCCCTGGATATGCGGAGAACCCGGGCGCGAAAACTGGGGGAGGAAGCAGGGACAAAGCTGCTGTTTCCCATGCTGGTGATGCTTGTGCTGATTCTGGCGGTGCTGCTGCTCCCCGCATTGGGGAATCTGTGATGGAGTAGAATAAGCAGACAAAATCGAAGAAATTTATGTATTGTAGTTCCTTATAATGTGAGACGTTTCCGGGGATGTCAGATGAATAATCTGTTGTGACAGAGCGAAACAAATGAGGAGCAAAAACAGACGGAAGTAAGTGACAAAGGGAATCATAATATGGAAGAAAAGCGGGAGGAGAAAAGGATGAGGGAAGTAAAGAGATTTTTTATGGAAGAGGATGGCATCGGAACTGTGGAAATTATATTGATATTGGTTGTCCTGATCGGGTTGATTCTTATTTTCAAGGAGCAGCTGACAACACTGGTGCAGAATACTTTCTCCAATATCAGCAATCAGGCGGGCACATTATAATGAAAAAAAGAGGAAGCATTACCGTATTTCTGGCCTTGCTGCTGACCATGTTTTTTTCGGCAATATTTGCTTTCCTGGAGGCTGCCCGCGTCGGCGGCTTAAAGGCTAACAGCCAGATCAGTACGATGCAGGCGCGGGATACCGTATTGGCTTCCTATGACCAAAGCCTCTGGGAAGAGTATCATCTGCTGTTCTGGCAGGCGGATGAGGGGGATTTCCCGGCGTTGGGTTCCCTGGAAAGCCTGCAGCAGTCGGCGATAGAGGGGAACCTCTCTTCCCTGGCACAGTCCGGAGACAATTATTATATGCTGCAGGTACATCTGGCCGAGGTTACCACGAATGCCTACCAGCTCGCGACAGATGAGGGAGGAGAGGCATTTCGGAAGCAGGCAGCGGAAATGATGAAAGTGGCCGTGGCGGAAACCGCGCTGCAGACTATGCTGGAATGGATTACCGGGGAGGACACTTCCGAGGAGCAGACAGATCTGGCTACCGAGGCGATTGAGACTTTGGAGACGCTGGATTCCGCGGCGGCTTCCGATGCAGCGCAGGAAAACGCTGCGGCTTCCGATGCGGCGGGAGGAAATACAACCGGGACGGATTCTGCCGGTGAATCGGCAGAGACCGGAGAGAGTGCTGCGGTTACGGAAGTGCAGATGTCAGAAAATCCGCTGGAGTGGGTGAAAAAGATGAGTAAAAGCGGCATTCTCGCCATTGTAATGCCAGAGGCGGATATTTCACAGAAATCGATTGACAGCAGTACCTGCATCGCAAACCGTACGCTGGAAACCGGGAACCTGGTTGTTTCAGAGGATATATCGACTACGGATAAGCTGTTGTTTTATCTGTATCTGGGACAATATTTTTCCGATGCATCGGAGGAGTCCGCGGATCAGACGCTGGATTATGAGCTGGAATATATGATTGCGGGGAAAGCGGAGGACCAGGCGAATCTGAAAACGGTTGTCAGGCGATTGCTTTTGATGCGTGAGGCTGCAAATCTGGCTTATCTGGAGACGAATTCCCAGAAACAGCAGGAGGTAGCGGCGATTGCAGCCGTGTTGGTTTCGGTGGTGGGACAGCCGGAACTGGAGCCTCTGGTGCAGCAGGGACTGCTGGCGGCCTGGGCCTATGCGGAATCCGTCAGCGATGTCCGTATCTTGCTGGAAGGCGGGAAAGTATCTCTTGTCAAAACGGCAGAACAGTGGCACACGGATCTGGGCAGTCTGTCCACCACCGTCTATGCGACGGAGGGAGATCAGCAGACAAAAGGACTTTCGTATGAGAATTACCTGCAGATGCTGATGTGGCTTACCTCAGATGAAAAACTGGCGGTAAGAGCCATGGATATGATTGAGAAAAATATAGATGTACAGATGGATCAGATGGTTTGCCGGGCAGAGTGCGCATACGTATACGAGGCATACCCGCTGTTTTGGGGATATGTCACACTCGGAAGTGATTCGCTGGGAACGCTTCAGTTTCAGGACGAATCAGATATCAGTTTTATAGAATAGAAAACGGGAAGGAGGCGGACATATTACAGTGCTTTTGCTGAAACATAGAATACAGAACAGGTCTCTCAAAATCTTAACCAAATCTCTCTCAAATCCTATGCGGAAACGATCTGATCCTGTACCTCCTGTTATACCAGACACTGCACATGCAAAAGCACTGCAATGTGTCTGTCAGAAAGCCAGTTTTACTGTGGAAGCGGCTTTTATACTTCCCCTTTTTCTGTTCGCGGCGGTAATCGTGCTGGGAATGTTTCCGATGCTGAAGATTCAGATTCAGGTCAATGCCGGCTTGCAGTATGCTGCGCGGATGGTGGCTGTTTCCTGGCAGGACAGTGAAGATAACCACGAATCTCTGTCATTGGCAGAGGGGAAGATACTGTTTCGCACTTATATGAGTGAACATGGCTATGAGGAGTCTGTGTTGAAATACGGTCTGGCAGGTATTTCCCTGCTGGGTTCAGATCTGTCCGGTGATTATGTTACGCTTTCTGCGGATTATCAGGTGCAGCTTCCCATTTCTTTCTGGAAGCTGAGTTCACTTCCGGTGAGTCAGTGTGTGAGTATGAAAAAATGGACCGGTGCCGCTCAGGACGAGGCGGACGGAGGAGACAGCTACGTCTACATTACTCCGGAGGGCACGGCATATCACAGCAGTGCAGAATGCAGTTATCTGAAGCTTTCGATTCGTGCGGTTTCGGTCTCATCCGTAGGCTCTCTTCGCAATAAGAGCGGAGGTATTTATTACGCCTGTAGCTGTTATGAGGGCGGTTCCCTGGCTTATATTACCGATTATGGCACACAATATCACGGTGATCTGAGCTGCAGCGGACTAAAACGGACGATTTACAAAGTGTCTCCGGATCAGGTGGGCGATCGGCATGCCTGCTCGAAGTGTTACTGATATACAGGCTGCGGAGAGGCTTTTTGAAGCTACGTTTCGCGTATTAGCCGATGCGGGATTGACATATTATTTTGTGACAGTTTTTTTGGAGAAGGAGCGGGAAATGGAGCGACTGGAAGCATGTATATTGCTTGGGTTTCTGGCAGTGTTTGCCTGGATTGATTGCAGGAAAAAAGAGCTTCCTTTATCTCTGCTGGGAGTTTGCGGGGTGGTGGGAATAGTATTTTCCCGCCTGATCTTTGATCGGACGTGGAGTGTAATTCTGGGAGGCGCATGTGTGGGAGGATTTATACTGTTGTGTTCCCTGGTGATGAAAGAAAGCGTGGGTTTCGCTGACGGGATTCTTTTTTGCGCATTGGGAACGTATACCGGGATGTGGCAGACTTTACTGCTCCTGTTTGGAGCGACGGCGCTCTGCGGCCTGGCCGGAGGATTTTTACTTTTGACAAAAAAGTGTACGCGAAAGGAAAGTCTGGCGTTTGCACCTTTTGTACTGGCAGCGTTTGTAGGGGAGATGATTTTATGTTGATTCAGTTAAAGAAGCCGGTATGGTTGCGAGAGGGAATCGGGGACAGAATATCGGGCAGAGTCTGGTACAGGGGATCCTTTACGGTCGAAGCGGTTTTTCTTTTTCCTGTTATTGTATTGCTGCTGGCTTTTATACTTCACTTATCGATGGATTGGTATGGGAGTGTACAGCAGGCGGCCGCTGACGTGGATGTGCTGCGGGAGCTGGATAGCAGATCTCTGTTTCTGGATCAGAGCACGCTCCGGGAGATCCTGGATATTCTGAACTAACAAGGGGATTAGATTAATGAAAACAGAATTTATAAGAACTGCAAAAAAGAGTTATATGATTGTAAAAGAGGCGGATTATCCTTTTGAACAGTATGAATTGAAAATGATCCAGCACAATGATATTCCCTGTCTGCTGCAATTTCAGGTGATTATCACAGATGGAACAGTGGAATATTGGTATGACGTGACCGGTATGCAGTCTTTGGAAAAGCAGTATTCGTTTGACGCGGTTGGGCAGGCGCAGCTGCGTACATTATTGCAGAATCTGATAGAAATGAAATCCGCGATGGAGAATTATCTTTTAGATGACGGCAATATCTGCTTTTCGACCTCTTTCATTTATTATGATCGTTTTTCTGGGAAACTGCGGTTTTGTTATATTCCGGGTCTGAGGGAACAGAATCTGTCGGGATTGCAGGGGCTGTTTGAGGAGATTTTGCAGCAACTGAATCATGCGGATCCGGCGGCGGTCAGGGTGGGTTATGATATGTATGAGCGGTGCGTCCAGTCGGAATTTGTGATTTCAGATTGCGTGGAATGCCTGCGATTATGTCGGGAGGAAATGGATGGGGAGGCTCAGAATCAGCTAAAAACAGGTCTCTCGGAACCGTTATATCAAAAGGAGGAAAACAGAGATGAAAATACCCGGCTTGACAGGAGCGATCTGTCAGACGAGGAGGGGGGGTATAGAGTTTCTTGTGGATACGCCCGTGCAAAAACGAGGACGACGAAAAAAGACAAAGAGGGGGGAAAAAGAAAAAAATTGATTACGGAAAAATCCTGGAAGAAGAGCAGAAAATTCTCTATGCGGCGGAGAGCCTGGACGGTAAGGGAAAGACTGAACTCTTCTCAGAGGCAGATGTGATAAGAACATGGGAACTGGTGTACAAAGGGGACGGTTTGGAGAGCGATCTGCTGATGTCAGATTTTCCGTTCCTTGTCGGAACCGACAGCCGGAAAGTGATCGGAGTTATGCAGTCCCGGACGGTCAGCCGTGTGCATGCCGGGTTTTCCCTGCAAGGGGAAAAGCTGTTTCTGGAGGATTATAATTCGACGAACGGGACATACCTTAACGGGAAACTTGTGCCGATGAATACGCCGACGGAGGTGCATGAGGGAGACCGGGTTGTCTTTGCCACGGAGGAATACGCTGTATATTGCAAAAGGTTATCCGGTGCGATTTCACGGCGGCCGGAAGAGCATTGATTTTTTCCTCCTTATTCTTTATACTGGAATGGTAAGGAACTGCTAAGGATTCATTTCGCATATGACAAGTCGGCTATAGAGATGAATCCTTTTAAAGTTCTAAGTGCCATCAGCCGCCGATCATGGAAGAGATGGCGATTATACCCTGTAACCCGGAATAGAAAAGATGAGGAGGTTCCGACATGAAAGATGATAACTGTATTTTTTGTAAGCTGGCCTGCGGAGATATTCCGACAAATGTAATTTATGAGGATGATATGTTTACCGTCATTTTAGATGCAGATCCGGCCACACGGGGGCATGCGCTGATACTCCCGAAACATCATGCGGCAAATATTTATGAGCTCCCGGATGAATATGCGTCCAAAGTGTTTGTGCTTGCAAAGAAGCTGGCGGCAAAGATGACGGACATCCTGAAATGCGATGGGTTTAATATCGTGCAGAATAATGGTGAGGTGGCCGGTCAGACGGTATTTCACTTTCATATGCACCTGATTCCCCGTTATAATGGGGATGGAAATGAAGAAAAGCTGGGCTGGAATCACGCGGATCTATCCGCGGAGGAGATTGCCGGGATATGTAAAGAACTGGATATGAGAAAAGAGCAGATGTAGCGGTTCCGGAAGTATTGTTTCTTTTTGCTACGTGTTTGTCAAAAACTGCCGGAGTTGCAATGAGGGACAGGAAGAAAGCCGTCCTTATATATAAAGGCGGCTTTTCTCTGTCCGGCATAACATCCGGTATAGTATTTGCGATGGTGCTCCGTGACATCAGGAGAAAATGAAGCTGACTGTGAATGAATGCTTTTTTATATCATAGGAAAGATCTTGATGTTGTAAAGCGTTAAAGTTCCGACTTTCCTATGATAAAAAACACTCCGTGAGGATGTACCCGCGGGGCGACACTTTATTTGTTCTTCCGGAGTTCCTCGATCAGGTCAATGATGATGTCGATGGCATTTGCTTTCTGGCTCTCCTGCATGGCCTGAACATAAGTCCGTCTGTTCTCCCAGACGGTGGAGATGGCCTGTGCCAGGGAATCCTCGGAGAGATTCTCCTCCTCCAGGACATAGCTGAAGCCCTGTTTCCGGAAAGAGTTGGCATTCAGAATCTGATCGCCGCGGCTGGCTGCTTTTGACAGCGGAATCAGGATGTTCGGCTTGCAGAGCGCCTGCAGCTCGCAGATCGCGTTCGCTCCTGCGCGTGAGATGACCAGGTCTGCGATGGAAAAAAGGTCTGCCAGTTCTTCGTTGATGTATTCATACTGTACATAACCGGTTGTGTGATGAAGGGTGGGATCCAGATTCCCCTTGCCGCAGAGGTGGATAATCTGCCAGGATTGGAGCAGGGTGGGGAGAAGCCGTCGTACGGCTTCATTGATTACCTGGGAGCCCTGGCTCCCTCCGATGATCAGGATGACAGGATGCTCCTGTGAAAAACCGGTATATGTATAAGCTTTTTCCTTATCTCCGTGCAGCAGTTCCTGGCGGATCGGTGAGCCGGATACGATCGCTTTCCCCTCCGGCAGATGTTCCAGTGTCTCGGGAAAATTGCAGCATATTTTGCTGGCGGATGGAATCGCCAGTTTATTTGCCAGCCCCGGAGTGATATCGGACTCATGAATGATCACAGGAATCCTGGCGTGTCTGGCTGCAAGTACCACGGGCACGCTGACAAAGCCGCCTTTGGAAAAGACGATGTCCGGTTTGAGCTTAAACATCAGTCGGCGTGCCTGCGCATAGCCTTTGACTACCTTGAGCGGGTCTGAAAAATTCTTGGGATCAAAATATCTGCGGAGTTTTCCCGAAGAGATTGCGTAATAGGGGATATTTTCCTTTTCAATCAGCCCTTTTTCAATGCCGTGGTAGGAACCGATGTAAGAAATCTCATAGCCGAGTCCTTTTAATCTGGGCATGAGAGCTATATTGGGGGTTACATGGCCGGCCGTGCCGCCGCCTGTGAGAATGATCTTCTTCATGTGTATGTCCTCTCGTATCTTTGTGAAAATCATTTTTTCTTACTTATTTATAGTATACGCCGGGAGAGAAAAGTCAACAATCTTTTTTTGAATCGAAACTTTTTGTCGCAACTTGCGGTGAAAAGTGAGTCTGTCCATCTTTTTTTTGCGGGAGGATTCTGCTACACTTAAGTGGCAGAAAGGAGGAATGGCAATGGACACGGTAATTCAGTTGGCTGTATCATGGTACAACCTCTACAGAGACGAGTTTAGGCTGGGTTTGCTGGTGTGTACCTTCTTACTGATGATAATCACATTGGCTGCTGTGAGAAGATGCAGAAGACAGATCAAAGAGCTTACAGAGAAGACGAGGGAACTGACAAAAGCAGCTCTGAGCCAGGATGGCAGACAGGTTCGGCGGGAGGCGCAAGGGAGGTATATGGCGCCAAAGCCGGCGGGAGACGCACAGGTAACGGCTTCGAGGAAGAATGAAGAAGTTTTCGGAAGTGTGATACAGGAGATTTTTCCGTAACTGTGAAAGTGCTGAACAGTTACATTTTTCTTGAAATACAGGTGTGCGTTTGATACAATATCTTCTGTAGGCTGAAGACGAAAATACATATACAAAGGAGCAACATATGGGTAAGATTACATTTGATTACAGCAAGGCGGCTTCTTTCATCCGCGAGGAAGAAGTGAAGAACATGGGCAGGATTGCCGCGGACGCGAAAGACCTCCTGCTCTCCAGGACCGGTGCGGGCAATGATTTTCTGGGATGGGTCGATCTTCCGACAGATTATGATAAAGATGAATTTGCCCGGATTAAACAGGCGGCAGCGAAGATCCAGAGGGATTCGGAAGTGCTGGTGGTGATCGGCATCGGCGGATCCTACCTCGGAGCGCGGGCGGCGATTGAGTTCCTCCGCCACGGATTTTACAATAATATTCCCGCTCAGATGCGCCAAACGCCGGAGATTTATTATGCGGGAAGCAATATCAGCGGCGCATATTTAAAAGGCATTCTTGACGTGATAGGGGATCGCGATTTTTCCGTAAATGTTATCTCCAAATCCGGCACTACGACGGAGCCGGCGATTGCTTTCCGGATTTTTAAGGAGAAGCTGGAGAAAAAGTACGGCAAGGAGGAAGCGGCGAAACGTATTTATGCTACCACAGACAAGGCCAGAGGAGCATTGAAAGTGCTTGCCACGGAGGAAGGATACGAGACGTTTGTCGTACCGGACGACATCGGCGGACGGTTTTCCGTGCTGACTGCGGTAGGTCTTCTTCCCATCGCTGTCAGCGGCGCTGATATTGATAAGCTGATGGCAGGAGCCGCGGCCGGACGGGAGCTTGCTCTGAATCAGCCTTTCGAGGAGAATGATGCGATGCAGTATGCTGCGGTCCGGAATATTTTGCTGCGCAAGGGTAAGACAGTGGAGGTGCTGGCGAACTATGAACCGAGTGTTCATTACATCAGTGAATGGTGGAAACAGCTGTACGGCGAGAGTGAAGGAAAAGACCAGAAGGGTATTTTCCCCGCATCCGTAGACCTGACCACTGACCTGCATTCCATGGGCCAGTTTATCCAGGATGGCGCGCGGATTATGTATGAGACGGTACTGGCGATCGAGTCACCGGCGGAGGCTCCTGTGATCCAGGAGGAACAGGCAGATCTGGATGGCCTGAATTATCTGGCCGGCAAAGATATGAATTTTGTAAATGACTGCGCGATGAACGGCACGATCATGGCGCACACTGACGGATCTGTGCCGAACCTGCTGGTAAAGATTCCGGCTCAGGATGAGTATTCCCTGGGACAGTTGTTCTACTTTTTCGAGTTCGCGGTTGGCGTAAGCGGATATATCCTGGGGGTGAATCCGTTTAATCAGCCAGGCGTAGAGAGCTATAAGAAGAATATGTTTGCATTGCTCGGTAAACCGGGGTATGAGGACATGCGGGAAGAGTTATTAAAACGCCTGTAAAACGGGTTGAATTGTTAAAATGCATGTAAAAATTTAGCAGGTGCGAAATATGGAAAAATGGGACGAAATACAGTTGCTCGTCCCATTTTTTTGGTTAAAAAGTCGTTGTTTTTGGGTCGCGCGCCCATTTTTTAAAAAAAAGTATTGACATCCGATGATATCGTTGTTATAATTTGCGAACAGTCTTATAACAAATCTGTAACAAAATAGAATAAAATGCGTAATATAAAGACACGAAAAGTTAATTCGCAGGTTTGGAGCAGACAAGTAAAAAACAGGTTTGCTGTTACAGCGAATCCATCAGGAGGTTACATGAAGTTCAGAAAATTGGTTTTTGAATGCGGACTCATCGCAGCTTCAGTTGCAGTCATATCCGCCTCATCAGCCGTTTCTGTCAGCGCCGCAGAAACTGCCGCTGATACGGAAAATACCGGATCGGAGCAGGATGAGACGGAAAACAGTGAAACAGATCAGAGCCCGCAGGAAGTTTCCGGCGAAGTGTCGGAAGAGGAAGTCTCTGAGGAAGAGATTTCCGAAGAGGAGAATTCCGGAGACGAAGAATCGGAGGAGAAGACATCGGAAGGGCAGATGTCAGAGGAACAGACATCAGAAGAGACATCCGTGTGGACAGATAAATTGCTTGTAATCGTAGAAGAAGATAGCAGCCTGAATATCCGCAAGGAGCCGAATACAGACTCGGAGATAGTCGGAAAAATGTCCAGAGGCGCGGCTGCGGAGGTCGTGGAACAAGGCGAAGAGTGGAGCAAAATCGTATCCGGAGAGGTAGAAGGATATGTGTGCAATGAATATTGTGTGTTTGCTAAGGAAGCGGAGGTACAGGCTGCTGAAATCTGTGCAACAGAGGCGACTGTGACAACAGATGGCGTCCGCCTGAGAGACGATGCCAGCACAGACTCCGCCATATACAAAGTGTTGGAGGAGGGTGAATCACTGACGGTATCCGATGACGCAGAGGAGATAGAAAGCAGCTGGGTTCAGGTTCAATATGGCGATGACGTGGCGTACGTGTCTTCTGATTATGTGGAGGTGGAGCTGGCGGTAGGCGAAGCTGTGAGCATGGAAGAGATTTACGAGCAGCAAGCAGCGGAACAGGCAGCGGCGGAACAGGCAGCAGCGGAGCAGGCAGCGGCAGAACAAGCTGCTGCGGCAACAGAGTCTGCCACCGCTCAGAATTCTTCTTCCGATAGTACCGCGGTAAGCGCCTCTTCTGATGATCTTGCGCTTCTGGCTTCCATCATTTATTGTGAGGCCGGTGGTGAGTCCTACGAGGGGCAGCTTGCGGTAGGCGCGGTGGTGATGAACCGTGTAAAGAGCGGTTCATTTCCGAATACGATCTCGGGCGTGATCTATCAGAGCGGTCAGTTTTCACCCGCTTCCAGCGGAAAACTCTCCCGTGTCCTGAGCAACGAAAGCGCAACATCCAGTTGCTATCAGGCTGCGCAGGCCGCGATCAACGGGGAAGACAACACAGGCGGCGCACTGTATTTCCATGCGGGTTCCGGAAACGGGACCGTGATCGGGAACCAGGTCTTCTATTAATTCTGGAGCGGCGGTGCCCGGACAGGAAAGTTTTTAATATATAGATAATGATACAGAAACCGGTATGCGGTGGCTGAAGTAAAAGGCCGTGGTTTGCCGGTTTTTTCTATTACAGGAAATCTGTGAAAATGCGTAATGGAGAGACTGTAATTAAGAAAAAAGGGTGAAAGACAGGAAAAATAAAAGAAAAATAATAACGAAAATATAGCCGGAGACCGGTTTTTTGTTGTAAAAACGGAAAATATATAGTATAGTGAGACTATCTGAAACGATCACGGACACGGACATACCGGGAGGAGGAAGCATGGGATTTTTAACCGATGTACAAACTTTATGGCTGGTACTCTTTGTGGTGTTTCTCGTAGCGGAACTGGTGTCTCTGGGGCTGACATGCATCTGGTTTGCCGGCGGGTCACTGGTGGCGCTTCTGCTCAGCTTTACGAGTGTTGGTGTTTATGTACAGATTGCGGCAGCTATTGTCGTATCCGTGGTACTGCTTCTGCTGATCCGGCCGTGGGCAAGGGCGCATTTTAACAAAGACCGAGAACGAACGAACGCGCAGAGCCTGATCGGGCAGACCGCCATTGTGCTGGAGGAAATTGACAACATCCACGCGCAGGGCAGGGTTCTGATCCGCGGACAGGAATGGTCGGCCCGCAATGTGGTTGAGACGGAATGTATCCCGAAAGACACTCGGGTTACCGTGCAGGCGATCAGCGGAGTAAAGCTTATTGTGAAGAGAGGAGAGAAGTTATGATTATTGCTGTTATCATTGTTGTTGTCATTATCGTGATCATCATCGCGTCCTGCGTGAAGATTGTACCGCAGGCGAATGCGTTTGTGGTGGAGCGCCTGGGCGCCTATCAGGGCACCTGGGAAGTGGGACTTCACTTTAAGATGCCTTTTATCGACCGCGTGGCCAAGCGTGTGCTTTTAAAAGAGCAGGTGGTCGATTTTGCACCGCAGCCGGTGATCACAAAGGATAACGTTACCATGCGGATTGACACGGTCGTATTTTTCCAGATTACAGACCCCAAGCTTTTTGCTTACGGTGTGGAAAATCCGATCATGGCTATCGAGAATCTGACGGCTACCACCCTGCGCAATATCATCGGCGATCTGGAGCTGGATGAGACGCTGACATCCAGGGAGACGATCAACACCAAGATGCGGGCCTCCCTTGATATCGCGACCGATCCGTGGGGCATCAAGGTCAACCGTGTTGAGCTGAAGAACATTATCCCGCCGCAGGCGATTCAGGATGCGATGGAGAAGCAGATGAAGGCGGAGCGTGAGCGCCGTGAAGCGATTCTCCGGGCAGAGGGTGAGAAAAAATCCACCATCCTTGTGGCAGAGGGTAAGAAAGAATCCGCCATTCTTGACGCGGAGGCTGAAAAGCAGGCGGCGATTCTCCGGGCAGAGGCAAAGCGTGAAGCTACTGTGCAGGAAGCCCAGGGTCAGGCGGAGGCTATTCTGAAGATTCAGCAGGCCAATGCAGACGGTCTTCGTTTCCTGAAAGAGGCGGAGCCGGATGCTGCAGTGCTGCAGATCAAGAGCCTTGAGGCATTTGCAAAAGCTGCGGACGGCAAGGCGACCAAGATCATTATCCCGTCTGAGATCCAGGGGATTGCAGGCCTGGCGAAGTCTGTAGTGGAAGTTGCCGCGGATGCAGAGTGACAGGCTGGCTGCGGGTGGATGTGAGTTAACTGCGGAAGCTATATTTGTGCTGCATGACAGTCGTTCAGAAGAGACGACGCGTTTTCCGACGGATGCAATATCAGAGGATGAGCGAAAAATACGGGGGCTGCTTTCCGGAGCAGCCCGTTTCGCATATGCATGAGGCATTTGATGAAATTCATGTTTGAAAGAATATATTGAAGTCTGGTAACTATTCAGGACAATATTTCGCGCCTGCTGCGAAGTACGTATAGTGAAGTAGCTTACACAGGTTTGATAAAAAAGAATGGAGTGTGACAGAATAATGGATTTAAAAGGGAAAAATTTTTTGAAACTGCTGGATTTTTCGTCGGAAGAGATTACATATCTGATTGATCTGGCTGCAGATCTGAAAGAAAAGAAAAAGCGGGGGATTTTGCATGATACTCTCCGGGGAAAGAATGTAGCGCTGATTTTTGAAAAGACGAGTACCAGAACCCGCTGCTCTTTTGAGGTGGCGGCGTTCGATCTCGGCATGCATACGACATTTCTGGATCCTTCCGCGTCCCAGATTGGGAAAAAGGAGAGTATTGCGGACACGGCGCGGGTGCTCGGGCGGATTTATGACGGCATCGAGTATCGCGGGTTCGGACAGAATATCGTGGAGGAGATTGCGAAATACGCGGGAGTTCCGGTCTGGAACGGCCTAACCAACGAGTTTCACCCAACCCAGGTGCTGGCAGATGCGCTGACAATCCGTGAACACTTCGGACATCTGAAAGGAATCAAGCTGGTGTATGTGGGTGACGCGCGTTATAATATGGGGAATTCCCTGATGGTGCTGTGTGCAAAGCTTGGCATGCATTTTGTGGCGTGCACCAACAAAAAATATTTCCCCGATGCGGCGCTGGTAGATACCTGCCGTGCGATCGCGTCTGAGACCGGTGCGGTCATCGAGCTGACAGAGGATGCCATGGCCGGCACAAAGGGAGCGGACGTCATTTACACGGATGTCTGGGTTTCCATGGGCGAGCCGGATGCGGTATGGGAGGAGCGGATTCGTGATCTGACGCCGTATCAGGTGAACAGAGCATTGATGCAGAATGCGGGAACGCAGTGCCGTTTCATGCATTGTCTTCCGGCTTTCCATGATCTTAAGACCACGATCGGAGAACAGATCCATGAGAAATACGGTCTGGATGAGATGGAAGTGACGGATGAAGTGTTTGAGAGCGCTCAGTCGATTGTTTTTGACGAGGCGGAGAATCGGACGCATACGATCAAGGCGGTTATGCAGGCGACACTGGGATGAGAGAGAAAATACTGCAGCTTCTGCGGGAGAGCGACGGCTTCCTTTCGGGGCAGGAAATTTGTAAACAATTCGGCGTAAGCCGGACAAGCATATGGAAAGCAATCCGGCAGTTAGAGGATATGGGATACGAGATTGAGGCGGTGCGAAATAAGGGTTACCGTCTGTGCTCGGAACCTGATCTCCTGACGGCGGAGCGCGTGCAGAAGTATCTTCATACAGAGTGGGCCGGCAGACGGCTTATTTTCCTTGATTCCGTGGACTCCACGAACAATGAGGTGAAGCGCCGGGCAGAGGCCGGAGCCGAACAGGGGCTTCTGGTCATCGGCGAACAGCAGACGGCGGGGAGAGGCCGGCGCGGCCGGGCATGGGAATCCCCGAAAGGCGACGGGATTTTTATGTCGCTCCTGTTAAAGCCGGATATTGCGCCCGTGCACGCGTCTATGCTGACACTGGTTATGGGTCTGGCGGTTCGGGATGCGCTGGTGGCACTGGGCGTATCGGATGTGCAGATTAAGTGGCCGAATGATATTATCTGTTCCGGAAAAAAGGTTTGCGGCATTCTGACAGAGATGAGTGCACAGATGGATTACATTAATTATATTGTCATCGGAGTAGGGATTAATGTGCACAACCGCGATTTCCCTGCGGAGGTGGAACATATGGCGACTTCCGTGTTCCTCCAGACCGGAAAAAAGATCTGCCGTGCACAGCTTGCGGCGGAGTGTATGCTGCAGTTTGAAAAATATTACGCGGTGTTTTTACAGACAGAGAATATGAGCGGTCTTCTGTATATATATCAGATGCACCTGGTGAATCGCGGCAGGCAGGTGCGCGTGTTGGATTTAAAAAAGGATTACACCGGCGTGGCGCGCGGGATCAACGCAGACGGAGAGTTGCTGGTCGAGACGGAGGACGGGCTGCGAACTGTCTCCGCGGGGGAAGTATCGGTCCGCGGGGTCTACGGATATGTATGATACAAGGGGACGGAAGTCAGCAATCGGATGCTGGCATCCGGGTTGCTGACTTGGGGACCCGAACAAACATGAGCATGAAGCACGATAGTGCGGAATGCGAATGGTTGTAGGATTGCGGAGCACATCGTGCGGAGCAATCCGTAGTATCATACATACTTGTGTAGGGAAAGAAATAAATGAAAAAATGCAGGATTGCGTAAGCAATCCGTAGGTATCACACATATCACAACAGGGATATAATGAGGTAACAATCATGAACGGGGAAGAAACCATACTCTGCGCCTCCAGCGCCTACACGAAACAGTTTTATCTGAACCCGGAGTTTGAACGTTTGCCGGAACAGGTGCGCGACGAACTGAAAATTCTCTGTGTTCTCTACACAGAGGATGTGGGTGGTGTTCTGGTGATGAGATTTGATGAGGAGGGAAGCCTTCAGCTGGAAACTTCGTCGGATGAGGGAGACCTGTTGTATGATGAGATCGGGAGTGTTTTAAAGATCAGGCAGATTCAGAATACAAAGGCGGATCTGCTGGAATCTCTTGAACAGTATTACAGGATGTTTTTTCTGTCATAGCAGAAAGGTTTT
>Ga0192240_10179_pt1 | contig 30638 bp, 33 predicted proteins | sample Koala_Koa27_H3_FD_131237 | JGI IMG/M metagenome (GOLD analysis project Ga0192240, IMG submission 131237) | Enriched cells from koala feces incubated with labeled cellulose particles, San Francisco Zoo, California, United States - Koala_Koa2-7_H3 ...
TCCGCAAAGCTTTTAATCCAGCCCTTGACGCCTTTCTTGCGTATTCCCGCTGTCTCCACAAGCACAATGCTCATAACAGCCAGGGATGCGGTCACATTCAAATCCTTAGTAGGCGACTTAAACCCAAACAGCCCGATCATATTGGCTATCCCGATGTAAAGCACCACTGTGATCAGGTATGGTATGTAATCCTTCCCGTCCTTGCCCAGCAGTCCTTCGAAGAAGTCATAAATAAAGGATATGCCGCTTTCCAGCGCCGCCTGCTTATTGTTAATCTGTCTGACCTTCAGGCCATGGACCAGAAGCAGGGATGCCGCCATAAGGACCGCCATGATGATCCATGTGACCACGACCGACTCAAGTATGGGTATGCCGCCAAACAGCGGTATGGTAAACACCACATTGCAGTTAAGCTCCTCCATCAATGATCCTACTAAATCACTCATATCTTCCAACCCCCTTTCTCATCTCTTATGCATTGCCCTATTATAGTCACTGTATTTTATAATTTCAAATACATATTATTTATAAATTAATAATATTAAAGTTATGGAAATTAATATTCAACAAGAATATATTAAATTTCAACGCATATTTGTGCTATTTTCAACTGCACCCTGTTTCCTTCTTTATACAATTTTAACTTTCAATTGAAATTTTGTTATAAACGTACAAAAAACTCCAGAAAATTATATGCAGATGTAACCGCCTACCCCGGAAGGCCCGGCCGCATTGTATCATTCTATGAACCATCCTTGCCATTCAGACCTTAGGGTGTGTTTGAAAATTGCTTTCCGTCCGCTGTACATCCCGCTTTGTGGGAGATTCGGGGCGTGCAGACGGTGGGAACGGATTGCCAGACTCATCACAGGGAAACAAGAAAACAAAAATTCCCTGCAAGACATACATGTGCTCCTATGCACTTCTGTCCGCAGGGAATGACACAATCCCCATGATTACATGATTATATGATATAAAAAAGCATCACTATCTACTTATAATAAACAACGGTCAGGTACTGGCCCGCATGGATGGTATCTTTCTTAAGACTGTTCATCTGTCTGAGCTGGTCCACATATTCATGGGTGCTCATGGAACTTCCATCCTTATACTGATTGGCAAGCTCCCACAGACTGTCCCCTTCCTGTATCCGGACACTCTTATAGTATGGCGTGGCCGCACTTTCCTCTTTTGCCATGGAGGTAAACATAGTACGCCCCATGAAAATGGTGACAAATAACAGTACGGTAAAACAGGCAGCCACTAACTTAACCATTAACTTTCTCATATGCAACCTCCCCAAGGCGGTTCCGTTATGCGCGCGGTACAGAACGTGTGTTCTTTTGTATGTATATAATATAGCACCAGAACACATGTTTGTCAATGGCTTTCCGGCAAAAAAACGAACAAAGGTTTGCATTTTACCCGAACATATGTTACTATAAGAATAGAAAATGCAGGAGGTTGAATATGGCTCAGGATAAAATTACTTCTAAACAGCAGGAGATATTAGAATACATAAAAGAAACAATACTTAAGAAGGGGTATCCGCCCGCTGTACGTGAGATTTGCGAAGCAGTCCATTTAAAGTCCACATCTTCCGTGCACTCCCACCTCTCAGCACTGGAGGAGAAAGGCTTCATACGGCGCGACCCAACCAAGCCAAGGACCATTGAAATCCTGGATGACACCTTCAATTTCAACCGCAGGGAGATGGTCAACATCCCTCTGATCGGTACGGTGGCTGCCGGGGAACCGATCCTGGCCGAGGAACGCATTGAAGATTATTTCCCATTCCCGGCAGAGATACTTCCCAACGCCGAGACCTTCATGCTAAAGGTAAAGGGTGAGAGCATGATCGGAGCCGGCATCCTGCCCGGTGACCAGGTCATCGTGGAACAGCGCCCCACCGCACTGAACGGTGAGATTGTGGTGGCAATGATAGATGACTCCGCTACCATAAAACGTTTTTACAAAGAAAAAGGCCACTACCGCCTGCAGCCCGAGAACGAAGCCATGGACCCCATCATCACGGACCATGTGGAGATTCTAGGCAAAGTGATTGGCCTAATCCGTATGATGTAATGATTCAGATTTAATGATTTGTATATAATGATTTATAACTTAATATTTTATATTTTATAATTTATATTTTAAAAGAGGGCTGCATTCCTGCAACCCTCTTTCCTCTTTTTCAGCCCTATCGCGACTATCCTTCCTAACAGCATATAACAAAAAAGCAGGATCCTGCATCCCCACAGCCATCTGCCTTCACACAAGCCAAATCATCCATGAACTATAAGGAAACGGGATACAAAACCCATATCCCAGCTGCCTTCAATACACAGCAAGGGAAGAGGGAGGCTGAGGGAGGGTGCAGACCGTTGGGCCCTCCCTCAGCCTCCCTCTTTCTTTGCGTCACTCTCCGCTATTACAGTTCCTCAACATCCACAAACGTCTTCCCGTCCCTCCAGATTCGTTCCAGATCATAGAAGAGCCTGTCTTCCTTACAGAAGATATGGACAATCACATCCTTATAATCCATGAGAATCCAGTTTGCATTCTGGTAGCCCTCAATCTGTTTGCACTCACAGCCCTCTTTGCCCAGGATTTCTTCCACGTTATCCGCCATGGCCTGCACCTGGTTGGGGTTGCTTCCATGGGCAATGATGAAGTAATCAGCCAGGACCGATACGGGCTGGATATCAATGATTTTAATATCCTCCCCCTTTTTATCGCTCAGGGCCTTATATGCCAGTTTAACCATTTCCTTTGAGTTCATTGCTGTCTCCTTTCAGCCTCTTAAAATATTCATATGCTTCTATGGTCATAGGGTCAATGTTTCCGCCCTTTTTATCCAGATATTCCAGGGTTCCGGACAGGATGGCGTACATGGTGCCATCCAGGTCCTCAAATGCCATTTTCCGTATGATTGGAAGATTTTCCGCCTTATAACGCCTTGGCTCGATATAATCCGCTATATAAAGGATTTTATCCAGGGTGGTCATATCAGTTTTACCGGTTGTATGGCAGCTAATGGCATCCAGGATTTCCTGGTCCCTTATCTGATACTTATGCTCTGTCAGCCAGGCGCCGTACTTTGCATGAAGCACCGGCAAGGCCTTTAACTCGTCCTCTGTCACTTCAATCCCGTGTTTCAGGCATTTCTTCAATATTATATCATCGGAATAACGTTTCCCACAATCATGCATCAGACCGGCCAGTTCCGCCTTATCCATATCATAACCATAGCGCATGGCCAGGTTCATACAGGTAAATGACACACTCAGTGAATGTTCATAGCGCATAGGGTCCAGTTTTGATTTGAGATTTTTCCTCAACATCATGACCTGGCTGCATTGTGTTTCCATATAATCCTCCTTACCCATCCTTATGCCTGCCTTACTGCACAGGATGGGTATACAATCCATGGGACCTGATGTATTCCTCCACCGGCTCCGGCACCAGACCGCTGATTGGGAGCCCCGCCGCCACCGCGGACCTGATTCCCTCAGATGACACATCCATCTGCGGACAGTGGATTGGGTAAATCACAGCGCCGTACTTATGGGAAAGGTAGGCAATCTGCTCCTCCATGGTCCTCTGTCTTTTTTTGTATGCCCTCCCAGCCACCAGAAGCACGGCCTGTCCCATTACCTGCTCCGGATGATACCAGTGTTCGATTTCATACAATGAATCAGCGCCTATTATAAAATAGAACCCGTCCTCACTGCGTTCCTCTTTCAGGAGTGTGAGGGTCTGGGCCGTATAGGTATTGCCCTCCCGCTCCATTTCAAAATCCGAATACAGAAAACAGGGGATATCCGCGATTGCCAGCATGACCATGTCCCGGCGCATCTTCCCCTCCGTAATCCTATGATCTTTTTTGTGGGGCGGTGTCCCGGAAGGCATGAACCAGATATGTTCCAGTCCGAATTCCTCATATGCCTGTTTCCCAAGTTCCAGATGACCGTTGTGTATGGGGTCAAATGTCCCGCCCAGAATTCCTATCCTTGCCATAGAAATCCCTCTCCCTTATTTTTCAGGCAGCACGATTTTACGTTTTGTCTCATCCTTTGCCGGACGGTAAAGGACAATCTTCCTGCCAATCACCTGCACAACCTGTGAATGGGTGCGCTCCGCCAATACCTCGGCAATGGACCTGCCATCGTCCAGACAGTTCTTAAGAACCGTGATTTTAATCAGCTCCCTGGCTTCCAGGGCTTCGTCCACCGCCTGTGTGATCTCAGGCGTAAGGCTGGATTTCCCAATCTGGAACACAGGAACAATGTTCATGGCCAAGCCTTTGAGATAGGCTCTCTGCTTACTCGTCATATTAACTCCTTTTACTTATAATAATCAAACTCCAGTCCATATATGCGGACCGTATCCCCTTCTTTGATACCTGCCTCTTCCAATTCCTTAAGGATTCCCGTATTCTTTAGGAATTTCTGGAAGAAATCAAACCCTTTCTCAGAATCCAGATTGGTGTATCCCAGCATCTTCTCGATTCTCGGCCCTTCCACCACATAAAGTCCTTCCTTTTCCTTGGAAACAGTATAGGGAAGGTTCCGGTCGCCCTGGTACTCAATCTCGAATTCCTTTTCAAATACAATGGTCGAATCATCCACCGTCTTTAAGAGGTCATTGATATGGTAAAGCAGTTCCTTTACACCCTGCCTGCTTACAGCTGATATGGCAAATACCCGAATGCCCCTGGGTTCAAATTCAGCCCTCAGGGTATCCAATATATGATTGGAATCATCCTCTGAATACACGGCATCCATCTTGTTGGCGGCAATGACCTGGGGACGTTTTAACAGTTCCGGGTTATACGCCTCCAGCTCTTTGTTGATGGTCCGTATATCCTCCAGCGGGTCACGGCCTTCCACGGAAGCAGCGTCCACCACATGGACCAGCACCTTGGTGCGCTCAATGTGCTTAAGGAACGCATGTCCCAGGCCCACGCCTTCAGATGCCCCCTCTATAAGGCCTGGTATATCAGCCATGACAAAACCAGCGCCGTCCCCCAGGTCCACCACGCCCAGATGGGGATTCAGGGTGGTAAAATGGTAATTTGCAATTTCAGGCTTTGCATTGCTCACAACAGACAGCAGGGTGGACTTTCCAACATTGGGAAATCCTACCAGCCCCACATCCGCAATCACCTTAAGCTCTAACTGCACAAACAGTTCAGCTCCCGGCTGCCCTGGCTGGGCATATTTGGGTACCTGCATGGTCGATGTTGCAAAATGCATATTCCCAAGGCCGCCCTTGCCGCCCCGGAGAATCACCTCCCGCTGGTTATCCCCCGACATGTCGGCAATGACCTTGCCGGATTCGAAATCCTTAATCACAGTACCCTCAGGCACCTTTACGATCAGGTCCTCCGCGTCCGCTCCATGGCAGCGTTTCTTGCCGCCCTGTTCTCCGTCCTTGGCAATGTATTTGCGGATATGGCGGAAATCCACCAGCGTGTTCTTACCTTTGTCCACCTGAAAAATAACATCTCCGCCACGTCCCCCGTCTCCTCCGTCAGGACCGCCGTTGGGGACGTAAAGTTCCCGCCTGAATGACACATGGCCGTCTCCGCCCTTGCCGGATTTAATAAATATTTTTGCACTATCGGCAAACATACATAGCACCTCCTGTGGTGTTGTCCCCAACAGGATATTCCTGTTGAAGAAAAAAGAGCTCCATACGCCAAGTATGGAGCCCTTCGAAATTATTCGTTGATTGCCCTTGGATATACAGAAACCTGCTTCCTGTCTCTGCCCTTCCTCTCAAACTTAACAACTCCGTCTACTAAAGCAAATAAGGTATCGTCCTTACCCCTGCCCACGTTGTTGCCAGGATGGATATGGGTCCCGCGCTGCCTGTACAGGATGTTGCCTGCCAGTACGAACTGTCCGTCAGCCCTCTTGGCGCCAAGTCTCTGGGACTCAGAGTCTCTACCGTTCTTGGTAGAACCAACACCTTTCTTATGAGCGAATAATTGAAGGTTCATCTTTAACATGTGTTACACCTCCTTATACTTGACATTAATATATGATTTCCCGTAATCCTTCTCAATATTCCGTAATCCCAGAACAAGAGAATTCATAAGGAGCTGCGACTCAGGACTTATATCTGAAGTAAAGCGGAATTCAAACTGTACGTCCTCCTGTCCTGCCCTGCCTTCAAATTCATCTTCCGTAAATGTCTCCACCGAGTTAAAAAAGTTCAGGGATAATGCAGATACCGCGGCACAGATGATATCCTCACCTTCCTGCGCATAACCGGCATGTCCCTCCATCACGATTCCCCTGTAGATGACATTGCCTGAATCTGTGGAATCTTTTAATACGGTTGCTTTAATCATATCATTTACAATTAAGCGTTGATCTTGTCAATCTTAACCTGGGTATAAAGCTGTCTGTGGCCGTTCTTCTTATGATAGCCAGTTTTCCTCTTATACTTGTAAACGATAACTTTCTTAGCCTTACCTTCCTTCTCAACTGTTGCTGTAACAGTTGCTCCGGATACGGTTGGGCATCCAATCTGCAGCTCGCCGTTGTTAACAACCAGCACCTGGTCAAATGTTACGGTCTCGCCTGCGCCTGCGCCCAGTCTCTCTACCTTAATGACATCGCCTTCTGCTACCTTGTACTGCTTTCCGCCTGTTGCAATAATCGCGTACATGAAAGGCACCTCCTATAATCATTACTCGCCAGCTTCGGTGTTACTGCTTTTCTGCCATCGGACAAATGGACAGTATCTTAGGACCTCGCTGTGCGGCATACTTGATTATAATAGCATTTCCATCTTCTGATGTCAACAGGAATTTCCACTATTTTTCAGCTAGTGCTCCATCCGGTCAGAAACTACAGTGACAGTGCTGTATATTTTGTCAGTCTGCAAGGCGGAGGAGGGAAGCGGAGTGGTTCCTCCGCTGACTGACGCCAACGCAGCAGATGGCAAAATAGGCAGTGCTGTCGCTGTAGTTTCTGGCCGGATGGAGCACTAGTTACATTTCACGATCACATGTAATCCCAAAATGCCGCCAATCCCCGCAATATCAGCTGCGCTTCCAGGTTCCCGGTGACAGAAGGACCAGCATGGGGAACAGCTCCAGCCTTCCCGCCAGCATATCAAAAATCAGGACGGTCTTGCTCAGGTAGGACATCATGGAATAGTTGGACGCCGGACCTACCACGGACATGCCCGGCCCGATGTTGTTCAAATTGGCAGCCACTGCTGAAAAGGATGTCATGAAATCAAAATTGTCCAGGCTGATGACCAGTGTGGAAACTGCAAATATCATGAAATAAACAATGATATAGGCATTAAGGGAACGCAGCGTATTGTGTTCCAGGGGCTTTCCTTCATATTTCAGCACCTTTATGCTGCGCGGATGGATGACGGATGCCATTTCCTTTTTTATTTCCTTAAAAGCAATCATGATACGGGATACCTTCATGCCGCCGCCCGTACTTCCGGCACAGGCGCCGATGAACATGATAAGCAGCAGTATGCTCTTGGAAAACTCCGGCCACACATTATAGTCAATGGTGGAATATCCCGTGGTGGTGATGATTGAGGAGACCTGGAAGGCCGCCTGGTGGAAGGCCATGAACAGGCTTGGGAAAAGGGAGCGGATATTAATGGTGATAAGAAGGATGGCAATCACCACAATGGCCAGATATCCTCTCAGTTCCTCACACCGGAACGCATCCTTGGGTTTACGTATGAGCATGAGATAATACACGTTAAAGTTCACGCCGAACAGCAGCATGAACACGGTAATGACCCCCTGCTGGTACACGGTATAATCGGCCTGGCCTGAATTACGGCAGGCAAAGCCTCCTGTACCGGCAGCGCCAAAGCTCATGCAGATGCTGTCAAACAGAGGCATTTTCCCTATCAGGAGCAGGATCATCATCACAACCGTCATGCAGAAATAAATGGTGTACAGAAGCTTTGCCGTAATCCTTATCTTTGGCACCAGCTTTCCCACAGAAGGACCCGGGCTCTCCGCACGCATGATATGCATGTTGTAATCCCCTGCCATGGGAAGGATGGCAAGGATGAATACCAGGATTCCCATGCCTCCGATCCAGTGGGAGAAGCTTCTCCACATCAGGGATGCCTTGGACAGATCCTCCACCTTGGGGATGATACTGGACCCAGTAGTGGTAAAGCCGGAGACAATCTCAAACATGGCGTCGATGATATGCGGTATCTCCCCGCTGATGACAAATGGCATACAGCCAAAAAAGCTCAATACAATCCAGCCCAGGGATACGGTCACAAACCCTTCCCTTGCAAAGAACATCTTTGTCTTTGGTTTTTTCCTGGTACAGGCAACGCCTAACAGTCCGCAGACAACCGCCACCCCCAGATAGATAAAACCGATGTTTTCCTTATAAACAGCAGCTGTCAGGACAGGCAGCATCATAAACAGGGCCTCAATATTCATGATCCAGCCCAGCATATATATAATAATATTCTGATTCATTTCCAGCCCGCCTTTACTTCAGGATATCCTTTAAATCGTTAAGCCCTGTGTGTGTGGTTACAATGATGACCGTATCCCCAACCTGGATGGTGTCCTTGCCCCGGGGCGTGATGAATTTACCGTTCCGGTTGATGCATGCAACCAGAAGATTGTCCTTGGTCCTCAGATTCTCCAGCGCAATCCCCACAACCGGTGATGTCTCCCTTACCCTGAACTCCAGGGCCTCGGCCTTGTCCGCAACGATTTTGTATAAGGTCTCAATATTGCTTCCCATGGAATTCTGCATGGCGCGCACGTATTGAAGTATGATGTCCGCAGTAAGCATTTTGGGATAAATCACGCTTCCCAGGTTCAGGGAATTAATGACATTCTCAAAGGCAATCTTGTTTACTTTCGTAATCAGCTTGGCTTTTGACTGGCTGGCCGCGTACAGGGAAAGCATGATATTCTCCTCGTCAAAGCCGGTCAGGGATGCAAATGCCTCGGTCTGGCGGATGCCCTCCTCCAGAAGGAGCTGCTGGTCAGAGCCATCGCCGTGGATGATCATGGCCTCAGGAAGCAGTTCGCTGAGCAGCCTGCACCGCTCCTCATCCCGTTCAATGATCTTCATCTTTATCTTGGCCCCGGCCAGCGCCTTTGCAAGATAGACGGTCAGCCTTCCCCCGCCCACAAACATGGCGGAGTTAACCGTATTATTCTCAATCCCCGCCTTGTGGAAGAACTCAGCCGAATCAGCGTGGGGCGCAATGAATGAGATTTTATCCCCGCCCAGCATCACGAAATTACCGTCCGGTATCACCACCTCGCTGCCCCGCTCCACAGCACAGATCAGCACATTGCTCTTTAACCGGCTGACCACCTCCATTATCTTCATCCTGTCCAGGATGGATTCCTGGGGAATCTGGAATTTCAGCAGTTCAATCCTGCCTTTGGCAAAGGGTTCAATCTTAATTGCACTTGGGAAACGCAGCAGCCTGGCGATTTCCCTGGCAGCAGCCAGTTCCGGGTTAATGGCCAGGGACAGGTTCAGCTCCTCGCGTATATAACTGATTTCAGCCGAATACTCAGGGTTGCGGATACGGGCAATGGTATGGCAGTTTCCCGCCTTCTTGGCAATCAGGCAGCAAAGCATGTTCAGTTCGTCCGAGTTGGTGGTTGCTATCAGAAGGTCTGCCTCTTTAATCCCGGCCTCCATCTGTACCTGATACACGGCGCCATTTCCCGTGACACACATGACATCGATGCTGTCGGCCACTGCCTGCAGCGCTTCAGCATCTGAATCAATCAGCGTAATATCATGCTGTTCCCTGTTCAGCTGTTCAGCCAGGGTGGTTCCCACCTTGCCGCATCCAACGATTATAATTTTCATCTTCCTACCCCTTTTGCTCCTTTGTGTGATATTTTATGTTTAAATCTGTTCGTAAAGCGGCTTCCTGACTTTTTTCCTGGTAACCTCAACCAGGTTGAGCCTGGTCATATCAACCACCGTGGTCTTGACCGGGTCTTTTGAAACAACTTCTCCCAGATGGCGCATCAGCATATCCCTGTCCTCTTCCCGCTCCATGTCGATAAAATCAATGAGTATGATTCCAGACAGGTTCCGAAGCCTGAGCTGACGGCCGATTTCATCTGCAGCTTCCATATTAATCCTGCATATGGTTTCCTGCATCTTTTTTTTGCCTGAGTATTTGCCTGTATTCACATCAATGACAACCATGGCTTCCGTGGGCTCAATGACCAGATACCCTCCGGACTTCAGCCATACATGCTTGTTAAGGGCGTGCTCCAGGGCGGAATCCAGGCTGTAAAGCTTGGACAGGGGAAGCAGCTTATCCTCATACAGGGTCAGCTTATCCGCGTCCTCTGACTGGTATTTCCCCAGATAATCCTTAAGTTCTTCATAATAGGAGGGTATGTCTGTCACGATTCCATCCAGGGTGCCGCTGTAGGAGTCCCTGATGGCCGCGATATATCCTGGCAGGTCCCTGTAAATACAGCTGTAGCAGGTACGGCAGGACGCTTCCTTTGTCAGTTTGAGATAAATCTCCTTTAACTGCCTGTATTCCTGCAGGATCACCCCGTCCGCTGCCCCGGCCCCGTTGGTGCGCACGATAATGCCAAAGCCGCCCCCGTCTTCTGCCATGGCCTCATTTAACAGACTCCTGACCCTTGCCTTATATTGATTGTCTCCTATCTTATTGGAAAAGCCCACACCCGTCCTGCCAACGGTAAGCACACAGTACCTGCCGGTAAATGCAAGTTTTCCGGTCAGGACCGGCGCCTTTGTCTTTACCGCGTCCCGGCTTACCTGGACCACAATCTCATCCCCGGCTTTCAGCTTCCCGGAGGAAGGGGAGACAAACAGATGCTCCTTGTTTTCATCCAGGCTGTAGTAGCCTGTCCTGCCGTCGCCTATGTCCACAAAGGCAGCATTGATATTGCCAACCACCTTCTGGACCTTACCGATATATATGTCATTTAACAGGGAGGAGGAATCCTCCGGCTCCATCATAAGCTGGGTAATACGGCTGCCGGAAACAGCTGCCGTACATATCCTGTCATTTAATTTTGTTACAATCAGCCTGTCCATTACAATATTTCCTGCCCCAACTGTTCCAGTGATACAAACTCATGGCTGCCCGTTTCCTTCTGTGCATCAGAAGCCATGTCGGCATATACCTCTTCCCGCTGCACCAAAAAGGCGAAATCCGGCCGTTCCTGGCCCAGATGGGTATAATATGCATCCAGCACCAGATCCGGCTTTATATTGGAGGAACTGCCGGTGGATATTTTCATGAAAAGGGCTGGCCGGCCTTGTTCCCGGCCGGCTGTTTTTTCCGGCTGGGACGGGTCTTGTGCGGACAGTTCCTCCTGGCCCGGTTCCTCCCACCTGGCGGCGCGAAGCTCATATACCAGGGGTTTTATATCCAACTCAGCCTGTCCCCGTTTGGTCTTCTTGGTAACAATGACCTGAGGCTGTCCATAGAACCCAATCAGGCCCTCAAACCACTCCTCCTGGGTCATCCCCTCCGGCTCATAGCCAGGGCGGAAGGCAACCCTGTAGTCGGCAGCAGCCACAATGGACATGGCATTGCCTGCCGTATCAGGCAACTCCCGGTAGCTGACAATCTCAAACCCTTCCGACATGACCTGGTTCAGGCGCCGGACCATGGACCTGGAATCCTCTGTGCCCTGTACTTCTATGTCCACATATTCCCCATTGCTGGTAATCCCCACGCCCAGGGGGGCTGCAAATGACATGACCTGATGGGGGCTGAACCCGCCGCTGTAACAGATATCCACCCCTGAACGGCGGATGGCCTTCTGGAAATACCGCATCACATCCAGATGGCCGATAAATTTCATTGTACCGTGTTTTTTAAATTTAATCCGAATTTTCATATATTATCCCTTTACCGTTTCATAACAGACACCGCTGCCAAATGATTTTGCCCCGCATCCGGAACACCGCTGCCTGCAGTTAGGCGTTACCTGTTCATTGACCGCACAATTCCACTCCCGTATCAGGAACTCCTTGGTCACTCCCGCATCAATGAAATCCCAGGGGAACACTTCGTCCAGGCTGCGCTGTCTGGTTGTATAAAAGCCGATATCCACTCCGCAGGTCTCAAAGGCCTTCATCCAGACATCATTATTAAAATATTCTGACCAGGAATCATAGATGGCGCCCGAGCGGTAAGCCTCTTCAATCACAGCGCCCACACGCCTGTCGCCTCTGGCCAGCACGCCTTCCAGGACAGTCAGCTCCGCCTCATGCCAATTGTACTTAAGGCTCTTGAAATTCTTCATTTCCCGGAACTTGCCGCGGACAATGTTGGCACGTTCAATAAACTCCTCCTTGGTGCACATCCTGGCCCACTGGAAGGGTGTGAACGGCTTGGGCACAAAGAAAGAGGAGCTGGCCACAATCTGCACCTTTCCGTTTCTCCGGTCCTTTGGTATCTCATAATACTCTTCTGCTATTTTCTCGGACAGCAGGGCAATTCCTTCCATGTCCTGTACGGTTTCCGTTGGAAGGCCCAGCATGAAGTACAGCTTCACCCGGTTCCAGCCGGCCTCAAAGGCGTCCCTGGCCCCCTTAAGGATTACCTCCTCGGTCAGGCCCTTGTTGATTACATCCCTTAAGCGCTGCGAACCTGCCTCAGGCGCAAAGGTCAGGCTGCTCTTCTTAATATCCTGCACCTTGCTCATGACATCCAGGGAAAACGCGTCAATCCTCAGGGATGGCAGGGAAATATTGACCCCCTTTCCCTTAAACTCATCAATCAGGAAATTCACCAGTCCTTCCAGCTGGCTGTAATCGCTGGAACTTAAGGAACTTAGGGATATTTCCTCATGCCCTGTGTTCTTCAGCATGTCATAGGCATAATGCTTCAGGTATTCCAGGCTGTGCTCCCTCAAGGGCCTGTACACATCCCCGGCCTGGCAGAACCGGCAGCCCCGGATGCAGCCCCTCTGTATCTCCAGGACCACCCTGTCCTGAGTCACCTTGATAAAAGGCACCAGCGGCTTTTCTATATAACCCACGTCATCCATATTGCTTACAACCTGTTTTGTCACCACCGGCATGGCATGGCTGTTATTGGGCCGGAAGCTTTCAATGGTCCCGTCTTCCTTGTAGGAAACATCATAAAATGCCGGCACATAGATGCCGGGTATCTCTGCTGCCAGCTCCAGGAAACCGTGTCTGTTCCCGCCTCTTTTCTTATTTTCCTTGTACCGGTCCATCAACTCAAAATAAACGGTTTCCCCTTCGCCGATATAGAATATGTCAAAGAATTCAGCTAATGGCTCCGGATTGTAGGCGCATGGACCTCCGCCTATTACAATAGGATGCTCCTCTGTCCTGTCACATGCGTGAAGGGGAATCTGGGACAGGTCCAGTATCTGGAGCACGTTGGTGTAGCACATCTCATACTGCAGGGTGATTCCCAGGAAATCAAAATCCTTCACAGGATCCTGGGTCTCCAGGGTAAACAGCGGGATTTTCTTCTCCCTGAGTACGGGATCCAGATCCGTCCATGGGGAATACACGCGTTCACAGTATATGTCCTCCCTCTGGTTAAACATGGAGTACAGAATCTGGATGCCCAGATGGGACATGCCGATTTCGTAAACGTCCGGGAAGCACATGGCAAAGCGGATATCTACCTTGGATGGGTCCTTTTTTACCATGTTGACCTCGCCCCCGATGTAGCGGGCGGGCTGCTGGATACTTAGTAATATTTCATCATTTAAAGCTGGTTTTCTCATGGTTTTTCCTTATTTTTCGTGCTGTATGCACTGTATTTTTGATTTATGGCAAAGGCCATGCCACAATGCCTAATTATAAGGCATTTCACAGTATTAAGCAACACTATTCGGCAGAACATAATCCAGAAAAGACTATTTTGTTTTCTTGTTAAATTCATTTTATCATACATGCCTTGACACCCTCTGTCATGTTTTTGAAATAAAACGCCTATATACGCAAAGTGCCGCCTCCGGTTCCATTGCCGTCAGATATGCATATCTATTATACAAAAAGGCTGCCGGATCATTCAATGATCACACAGCAGCCATCAAAAGCGGACATAAAAAGTAGAATGACTTATAATGAAAGGACCTCAACCGCACAGCTATGTTTCTTACCTACTTTATCATAACTAATGCCGACAGCAAGAATCCTTCCGCTATACCGTGGGGTTTCTCCTAAATACCCCCCTGAACTTAAGTGCATATTCTTTATCTTTTATTTGTTGGATAGCCTCCTGAGGTGTATAGCCTACTTTCAATTCTAATATGATACAGTCCGCACTTTTGTCTCTTAGTGGATAAAAGATAAAGTCCACATATCCCTTTCCGGCCTTGTCTTCACGCTCTACTTTATAAATATCGCGTGCCGCCAGGTATACAAGATTTACGATTGCGGTTAATTCAGTCTCATTATTATAGCTTAAAAGCGGTACCTCTGTATTGTGCGCCTGCTCCAGAATCTCAGCCATCGTTTTCGTATCTCCATCAAGAGTAGCCTGAAGCATACGTCCGGACTCTTTTGCAAGATTATATACATACCCCAAAGTTGGTTTCTTCTGCAGCATATCAGAAAATTTATCCATCAGCTCTTTGTTCGGAATCGATACCTTTCCATTTTCAAAGCTTAGGAATCCATAAACCACCATGGCAGAGAATATCTCCTCCCTGGTACTGAGGTTCATCGATGTTGCCGCATATTCCCTTATTTTTATTGGGATTGACTCACCGGAAACCATGAGTGCCAGGTCGTCACGGACTGCATCCACATTCTTTTCTATATAATAGTAGATTTCATCATATGGTCCTGAACTGGTCCAATAATTCCCGAAATTATTGTTAGACAGAGAAATGACTACAGAACGGGGATTATACAAACGCTCACCGGAACGCGTATGGTAACCATCATACCAGGATTTTAAGCCTTCCCTTGTTATATGTCTTAGTCCTGTTTGTATCCTTTGATAGCGCTCAAATAATACATCCACTTCTAAAAGAAAGACGCAATCATATTGGCTGTTACAGTTTTTCCAAAACGTCTTGGCCGTGTAATGCAGATATGATTGTTCCCTTCACGCACCAATGGAAATAATTCTTCCAGCATCCGTGATTTATCTACAAAAAATGGCTTTTCTGTTTCGTTTTTATAAAGTGTGTATGCTGTTTTACTATTTAAAAAAACACCCATATATACTCCTTCCAGGTTACCTCCGGCCAAAGTATCCTAATCTGCTTTAATTTATCATAGTTCTATATATTATAACAGAATTTCTGATTAATTCCCACATTATATTTTCGACAGAATTTCTGATTCCGACTAATTACCCGGTGTTACCGGCACAGCCCGCATTCCCCCGGAAGGCCATTAATGCTTATCACATGCGCCGGGCATATAAATCAAATTTGACATACCATCCGCCATCCTCTGTTACCGTAACATCCTGCCAGTGAAAATGATTATCCTCGATTTTGGCAAAAACCCATTTTCTCCTTTCGTCCTCAATGCTTGTAAGGACGATGATACCGTCTTTCTTTCTCGCTTCAAACCGCATGATTCTTCCTGTGTAGCAATAGGCCACATCCCAGGCGTGGGTATCCGGGTTATAGACGCGGAGGGTGGTTCCGTATTCAAAGCCGGGCAAGACAATCACATCCTGTACCGCCATTCCTTCAAGAACCCATGAAAAATGCCATTCGCCTTTGATTACGTGGGAAGTGCTGTTGTCAACATAGTCAATGTTCCAACTGCCAATCAGCTTCCCGAAATAATTAAATTCTTCGGGTAATACCTCATTTTTTGCCCCGCATGTCAGGGCTTGATAAAAACGCTCCATATGTAAATCCTCCTGTTCCTTTAAACTGTTATATTCAATTTCAGTAGGGAGATTCATTTCCCCTTAACCTTAAGCCTGATGTATCTTCCGATAAATGTCCGCTGCTTTTTGCGGGTTCTGAAATGCATCATAGTCATTGCCGTTAAACGTAAAACGCCGCGCAGTAATACTTGCGGGATTTCTGCCGGTAAGCGCCTCAACGAACTCTGTTCCCACATCAGGCCTGCATTTCACATACAGCATATTTCCATCACTTCTAATGACAAAAACACCAGGGTCATAACCGGGAAGCGCAGACTCCTCATACCAGATTACCGCCATATCCGATATACGCATGACTCCGTGATAAAGCCTGCCCGGCAGCCGCAGCCAATTTTTAGTCAAAAAGCCAACATTTATAAAATCCTTCTCTTTCGTTGGGTGGGGAGTCAAAGACAGCAGAAGCGAATCTGACTGACGACACTCCCTATAGAATTCCAGAATCTCTTCTGTACTGCAGCTACTGTCCTTGGCGGTCATCTCTGCAACCGAGGCGCCGGTCTTGGTTATCAGTTTTACGCCGAATCCGGTTAGGATGATGCCCAGAAGTACACAGAAAACCGTAACTGCAATCCAGATTATATCGCTTTCATAGATAATACGGAACAGCAGATGGTTAAGCACTCCCAAAGCCAGCGCCCCAATACCCAGAATCAAAAGACCGCTCCCCTCATTTTTCATTTTACTCTTTTTGGTCAGTTCCTCCTCAGACCACAACAGTTCCGATTCCCATGCTTTTGTCATTGGTGTAATCATATCCATACCCTCTCTCTTCATAATGTTATCTGACTTTATTTCAAGTGTCTCCCTCAAGCTGTTTCAATATCAGTTACTTCAATATATAGCTCTCCGGCATTCTTTTCAATTTCCTTCCAATGCCGAATAAAAGGTTCCATCCGATTTATGGGTCAAAACATAACGGCTGCATCCAGTATCTAATAACTCAAAACCGCATGACAGCAGTGTCCTTTCAGATGCCTTATTCTCCTTGTCTATGTCCGCGGTAACCCGCCGGGCATCCGGAAAAGAAAACACCATGGCCACAAGTGATGTAATCATTTCCTTACCTAAACCTTTTCCGAGACAAGCTTCTTCTCCTATGAGGTAGTCAATGCCGTACGCCCCTGCTATTGGCAGTGTTCCAAAATCCTCATCCCTGCTGTCCTCACATTTATAGTATTGGCATAGTCCAATCGGGCTCCCCTCCCACAATACAATGAGATGGGTTAACCATTTGAATTCTCCATTGCGCTCTTTCAGTTCATAGAGCCAATCATTGATAGAAACACCAAGATGCGGTATTTCATACCACTTTTTCACATGTTCCTTATTTAGCCAACCTTCTACCAGCGATATATCCTCATCGTTCAGTAATCTTAGTTCTAACATTATCCCCTCCTGCCAAAGGCATTTAAAACAGCCTTTTCCATCTGAAATATCTATACCAGGTTCTTTTGCCATTCTGTTCTGCTTATATGGATTGATTTTTCCACAATGCCGTCATGCCGGAAAGGAAAGCCGGAGTTTAACCCTGACGCAGCCGTTCAATGATACTGGCTCCTGCTGTTCCCCGGTACAGAAGCGTTGGAATCATCATTGTCAGCAGAATCAAAAACGGATACACAACCAGCATCGGCCAGATAATGAACCGGTAAGTGAAAAACCAGATCCCACTGGCGATGGCCCGGACGGCAACCGTGGAAAAGGCAGTGCCGATCACAGCCGAGGCAATGATTGTACCAACAGCATAATATACCCCCTCCCAGGCAAGCAATCCCCTCAGCTGCCTGCCCGTCATGCCGATGCTCTGGAGCATGGCAAACTCCTTGCGGCGGGTGATGATGCTGGTCAGGACCGAGTTGACAAAGTTTGCAATCCCGATGAAGCCGATGATAATGCTCAACGCGCCGCCGATGGTAACAATCAGGGAGGTCAGGTCCTTGAAGGAGCGGATATAGGTCTCCTTCGAGTCATAGTTCATCCTCGGCTCCACATCCTCTACATAGCTGCTTAGAAATTCCTCCATGGCCTCCTCTGCGCCGTCTTTAACATTAAAGGGATAGCTGACCATGTGTGGATTCCTGCAAAGGGGAAGAAATTGTCCGGTGGGCAGATAGAAGCGGGTCTCGCCGGTATTGCGGGTCGTATCGGTGTTTTCGTTGATCTTCACCTTTGCCATCACCGTTAAATCAAAAGTGCCGTCAATGACGCTGGTCAGCCCATCCTTCGCCACATGGTGGAACCGGAGGGTGCCGCCCGGCTGGATGGCCGGATTGTCAATCACGTTTCCCTTGTCGTCACAGTCCAGTCCGTAAAGTACATAGCCTCCGCTTTTCAGCGTCTCCCAGTCAACGGTTCCCTCCACTGCTTCCATGGACTCCAGCAGGAAGTCATCCGCACCGAAAAACTGGACATAGGGATTTCCCCTTTCGTCCTTATTATAACTGGACACGGCCCCGCTCTCCGCGGAGAAGGCCTCCTCCAACGTCCTTGTACTGTACAGGCCGCCGCCGTCTAAAAAGGCCTCGTGCTGCCTGACTGCCTCCACAAAGGAGGCTGTCAGTTCCATTTCGCTGGTCTCAAACTTATAATTAAAGTAGTCGGCGGTAGAGATGACAAAATCCTTGTTAACAAACTTCGTCACATACTTTTCAATATCAAAGCCGCTGGAAAGGGTGTACACGGTATTAAACAACACCAGGCTCAGGGTCATGGAGAGAATCACCAGCAGGGTGCGCTTCCGGTTCCGCCCCAAATTAGACAGGGCCATGCGGTGGATTTTCGCGCCAACGGTGGACTTTTTGCTGATTGCACCCTTCCGCCGGAATGCCCCGGCGTCACTTTCCGTGTAGCGCACCGCCTCGATGGGTGATACGGAGCCTGCAATTTTTGCAGGCCTTCGGACGCTGATCCACACCGTTAAAAAGGCAAAGACAGCCGCTCCGATGAAGATGACGGGATTGGCGGACACTTTAACTCCGGCATCGGCCCTGTAAACCGTTCCGGCCAGCAGGAAGGGCATCAGGGCCTTTCCAATCAGGAACCCGGCCAGCAGGCCGATGGGAATACCGATTGCCGAAAGCCCCAGCGACTGCCGGTTGATGATCCGTTTAATCTGCCGGCTGGTGGTTCCCAGGGTTTTCAACTGGCCGTAGGACTGGATATCCTGGATGACGGCAATCTGAAAAATGTTGTAGATAATTAGATACCCCGTCACCATAATCAGCAGAATGCCGGCAAGCCCGGACAGGAGCAGGGCCGGGTTCCCAAGTAAATCGCCGCTCTGGCAGGCAGGGCTTACCCTTGCAATCACATAATTGCTGTCAGACGGCCTGCCGCCCATGATGTCACAGGTATATCCGCTTTCCGAAAGAAATTTCTGCAGCTTCGGCTCCACTGCCCCGCTGCCGCGGAACATGACGTAGGCCGCTACAATGCCGGAATAGTCGTTGTCCTCCGGGTAGGTATAAGCCAGCAGTTCCGAGTGGGCGTCCACAAAGGCCTTGGACACGATCAGGCGGCCCATGCCGCTTAATGTGTCTGTCTCCCAGAACCCGCACAGGGTAAAATCGGTGGCGTACTGCGTGCCCTTGATATCATATTGAAGCGTGACCGTCTGGCCGACTTCTGCCGATACACCCAGGGTCTCCAGCGTTCTGGTATCGGCCATGATTTCGTTTTCCCCCTGGGGCCGGCGTCCTGTTGTGGGGGTATAGCGGGCGAACTCCAGCGCCGTATCGTCCATATACCACAGGTCGGAGGGCCACTTTTCCATACCGGGATACTGCAGACGGTAAGAAACTGCTTTGGTGTAGGCGATTTTATCAATCAGCGGATGGTCCTTTACGTCCTCGTATACCTGGTCGCTGATGTAGTTTAAAACCGCCTGCCCGTCGCCGCCCTGCCTGCGGATATTCTGATCCTGCACGGTGTCCATCAGCCCGGAACCCAAAGTGAAAACCGCGGTAAACAAGAGGGTTGTCAGAGCAATGGCCACGCCCGCAATCACATTGCGGCTTTTCCCGGCCTTAAAGCAGCGGCCGGACAACCGTTTGATGACAGGGTCGTTATTGTTGCCGAATAAAATGTCCTTCATGTGTACGCCCTCCTTATCCTGCGATTTTTCCGTCTTCAATCCGGATGATACGGTCGGCAAGCTGGGCAATCTCATGGTTATGGGTAATCATCACAAGGGTCTGATGGAATCTTTGGCTGGTGGATTTTAACAGGCCCAATACATCGCTGCTGGTGCGGCTGTCCAAATTACCGGTGGGCTCGTCAGCCAGAATAATGGCCGGCTTTGCAATAAGCGCCCGGGCAATGGCCACCCGCTGCTGCTGTCCTCCGGAAAGGCTGCTTGGCATACTCTGAAGTTTGTCCTCCAGAGCCAGCATATGCACAACTTCCTCCAGATACGGTCTGTCTGCCTGGTCGCCATCCAGTTCCACGGGCAGAACCATGTTTTCATAGACATTCAGCACTGGAACCAGGTTGTAGTTCTGGAAGACAAAGCCAATGTTGCGCCTGCGGAAAATGGTCAGCGGTTCGTCCTTCATTTTAGACAGCTCTTTTCCCCGCACCACGACGCTGCCTGAGGTGGGGACATCCAACCCGCCCATCATATGCAGCAGCGTGGATTTGCCGCTGCCGGAGGTACCCACAATGGCGGCAAACTCCCCCTGTTCAATGGAGAGGGTCACGCCGTCCAGCGCCCTTGTGGCGCACGGCCCGGCGCCGTAGTATTTTTTCAAGTCGGTTACTTGTACGATGCTCATGGATATTACCATCCTTTCCTGCTGATGGCATCAGTTTAACGGGCAATACTCGCAGAAATGTCACAGCGGAGCCTTCACAGCCCACCCAACTATCACAATCCTGTGATAATTGGGCTTTCACCGCCTGGGCAGGAACACGGAAAAAGTGGAACCATGGCCCGGGCCGGACAATACAAGGATGTACCCGCCCTGCATGGCGATGATTTCCCGGGCCAGATAAAGGCCAATCCCAATGCCCTCTGCATCGCGCACCGTTTCCTCCCGGTAAAACCGTTTAAAGATGGCGCCCTGATTTTGTTCCGGGATTCCTATTCCCGTATCAGCAATATCAATCTTCAGGAACATTTCCTGTTTTTCGGCTGTGACGCAGATCCTGCCGCCGGCAGGCGTATATTTTACAGCGTTGTCCAAAAGGTTGAACAACGCCTCGCCGGTCCACTTTCGGTCATGGGATACGCACAGGTCTTCTTCACAATCCACACGAACCTGGATCTGCTTCTTCTCCGCATTCAGCAGTATTCCGCCCAGAGCCGCCGCCAGTGTGTCATAGATGGGCTGCTCCTTTTTCTCCAGGGAGATGACGCCGGTTTCCAACCGGGAGGTTTTAATCATGGCCTGCATGAGGAAGTCCAGCTTATCCAGCTGGCCGCTGGCCGCCTGCAAAAACTCCTTTTGCTTTTCCTCCGGGACGGGCTCCTCCAAAAGCGTGGCATTCACCATTTTCAGATTGGCAATGGGGGTTTTTACCTGGTGGGCAATATCAGAAATCAGCTCCTGCAGCTGGGTCCGTTCCTTTGCGATGCCGCGCCGGTTTTCCGCCATGATTTCATACAGGCGGACCAGGCGGTGGTTGATTTTATAGAACAGGCTTTCTTCCCCTTCTATCTCCGGCAGTTTGATGTCTCCTGCCGTCATCTCATCAAGCACTGCGCACAGGCGGTTTGAAAACCCGGTCAGCTTCCTGCGCAGGGCAGCAATAAAGATGGCTGCGCACAATAAAACCAGCAGAAGGAACACAAAGGCACACCAGACCGCCTCCATATTTTCCGTCAGCCGGTACAGCACTGTGATAAAGGTCCCGGACAGCAGCAAAAGGAGGGCGCCTGTCCAGACGCAGATTTGATTGACAGAGGGTTTTTGGACCGTCATCTGTTCATCCCTCCAATCCACAGATAGCCCATGCCATATACGGTTTTGATATATGGAAACCCGCTGCCCTCTATTTTACTCCGGATGCGGCTGATGGCGGAGGTCAGGGCATGCTCGTCCACATAATTCCCGTCCGCGTCCCATAACTTTTCCAATAACACCTGCCGCGTGAGTACAATCTGCGGATTTTTCGTCAGCACCTTCAGAAGCCGGTATTCCAGCGGCGTGAAGGAAATGGCCTGTCCGTACAGGGCGGCGCTCATCTCCGTGAAATTAATCAGCAGGTTTCCATCGTCAAAGCAATCGCTGCCGGACTGCTTCTGCATCCGTGAGAGCAAGGCAGCCACCTTTTTGCGGAACACGCTGATGGGAAAGGGCTTTGTCACGTAGTCATCCGCCCCCAGCTCGAATCCCCGGAGCATGTCGCTCTCCATGTCGTGGGCTGTCAGGAAGACAACGGCAGTGTCGGGGCGGCGTTCCTTCAGCTCCCGGCAGAAGTCAAACCCGTTCCCGTCCGGCAGGTTGACGTCCAGCACTACCAGATCATAGTCCTGCTTTTCGTAAAGCGCCGTGGCCTCCGCTTTTGTCACGGCGGCGTCTAACGTGTATCCTACAGTCGAAAGATTGTAGCAAAGCGTGTTATTTAAAAGACGGTCATCCTCCACCACTAATATCCTCATGCAAAATCCCCTCCCTTAATTAAATAAGATACCAATAAAATGTCACAGAAACCTCACGGCGGATGTGTATTACCATTTTATTTTACCGTGGAAAGCCATTTCTCTCAATTCCAATTATTACTAAATGTCCCTTTTTATCTTTCAGCTTTCGTGGCAGGAATATCACGGATGGAAGTGATAGCGCGTGCACTTCAAGTTGCTTTTATCTGAAGATATTTCTTCCACCTGCGGCAGGTGGCTTATTTTTACCGTGAAACAATTATAGAGGTGAGGGGATGATTGCCCTTCACCTCTATGTGTTTGAAGATTATGGCACGGCAGTCTATCCTGTGACATGCGCTTTGGCAATGTGCAGGAATTCCTCTGCCATGTCCTACGGTTTTTCCACCATGCCATTTATGGACATGGCACCTCATGGTCAAGCCATAACTCTATATCCCGTCCCATGGCGGCGGAATCGTCCATAGGTATGTGTATCCCCTGGCTGCCGCCTTGACATGGTTCATTACGCAGCTTTCTGTCGCAGCCATAACCGGCTGCAATCTTTTCACGTAAAAACAAGGGGAATGTTTCGATAAGGTCTGCGTACTTATCTGTATGTTTGGATCTTACCACAATACAGTACCCGTATTGCATGGATACTTCAATTTCCCATATCCTGCGGGAATAGATATCCCGCGGTGATAAGGGCCGCCGGCTGTTCATCCTTTACTTTGTCATTTCCTTAATCGGCAGCAGCAGGTCAATCTGTGTATCTTCCATCTTTGCGCCATTATTCATAAGGTTGTAATAATTTAATATCTCCTCAAAGCACGGCCCATCGGCCTCTTCATATCTCCCGCTTTTACTGACCCACTCCTGGAGCAGACCCCAATCCTGAAAATTCCAGTCCCTCAGTACATGGGCGGCATACATCCCACCGCTGAACGTTTTCTTTACCAGGGGCGGCGGGACTTCCATATCCTCAGGGATTGATACCCATGCTTCATATGCGGTGGGGGTTGCCCCAACTTCCACTCTTAAATCTGCCCTGGAACAGTCAAATCCCATCCCTCTGGCATCGGGTTTCATTTTCAGCAGCTCTGTTCCGTACACAAATTTCTCAATCATACCGGTTGCTTCCGGCCCCACGCCGTATTCGGCTTTTCCCGAAAAACGGGCTGCCGCTACGGTCATTGGCGGAAGGTAAATAATCCGCACGTCTTTGTCCTCCAGCTTTTGCAGTGTCTCATTTGCTTTGTTAAGGTCTTCCATTGACGTTTCCTCCTGTAATGTGTTTTTGGGAAAGGAAATGCTGTCCACAACGGCAAAAACCGAGCTGTCTCCAAGATAATCCAGCTGCAGATTAAGATTTGCTTTTTCCTGAAGTTCCCGGACAAGACGGCTGAGTATGGATTTAACCGTTGATAACGCTGTCATCTGCTCGTCAAGTTCCCGGATATTCTGCTCAAATACGTCAATAACCCCCAATGCGCTGCTATTGCCGAATATCTCCCGGATCTGCTTTACTGGCACCCGAAGCTTCCGCAGTATAATGATTTGGCGAAGCCTCCGTATTGCCTTTTCATCATAAACCCTGTAAGCGTAATCCTCCACGCGCCGGCTTTCTATCAAGCCTATCTGCTCATAATAGCGGAGCATACGGCTTGAAATACCGAGATTTTTTGATACTGTGCCGATTGTCTGCATTTGATCCATATTGTCCACACCTTCCTTTTGATTCAGTATAAAGCACGACACGGTGTCCGTGTCAAGAAAATTTCCATATTAAATAATTGCGGCTCTTCCTGGGTTCTCCTTGACAAGTATGGTCCGTTTTTTATATAATAAAGCCAGGTAAACAATCGTTCACTTAAAAGGAGGCATAGGAATGTCTGATACAAAGGAAAAGATTATGACGACAGCACTCCGTTTATTTGCCAAAGACGGCTATGAAGCTGTTTCTGTCAGCAGGATAGCCGGTGAGCTGGGAATGACAAAAGGCGCGCTTTACAAACATTATAAAAATAAACGGGATATTTTTGACAGTATTCTGCATCGTGTATGCCAGCTGGATATGGAGCGTTCCCAAAAAGCGGGGATACCCGAGGATGATTTTGATAAAATGCCGCAGCCTTTTTGCAGCACCACAGTGGAGAGCGTTATGACTTATATGAAAGCCCAGTTTTCTTACTGGACGGAAGATGAAACCGCCTGCAATTTCCGCAGGATGCTGACCCTGGAACAGTACAGAAACCCTGAAATGACAAACCTGTATCAAAAGGTCCTGGCCAGCGGGCCAGTTAATTTTATTGAAGACCTGTTCCGTGAAATGATGCTGCAGGGAACCTGGCCGGAAGGTAGCCCCAGACAAATGGCGGTTGAGTTTTTTGCCCCGTTTTATTTATTACTGAGCATGTCGGACGCCGTATCAGGAAAAGAGGAAAAAGAAGAAGTGGCAGTTCTTTTTACAACCCACCTTGAACGCTTTGTAAAAATGCATGCCGCGAAGACGCCATGAACCCGCCAAAGGATTTAAAACATCGGGTATCCGCAGCAAATGTAATGGGAATAGGCTGATAACAGTAACCGGCTACTCAATAAAAGCATGGCTCATAATATAAAACTCTTCCTGGCTGGGCTTAAGTTTCTTTTCCATCTTTTCTAAGGTATCATCATATTTCTGTGCTTCTTCCTCAGAGATTGCCATTACAGGGCTGTCATAATAGAACCATTTTCTCCCGTCCAATTGATTGGGAACCAGTTCCTTCACCATCATGGCAGCCGGATATTTCCCATTTTCCATACAGATATTCAATTTCCTGCTGCTTTTAAATCCAAGGCCCACATAATTCATCGGGCTTCCTAAGATGACAACCACGTCATAGCCAAGCTGTATGGCCTGTTCAAAGGAATGCTCAATCATCATCTTTCCGTACCCCCTTCTCTGATACTGAGGGTCAATACTGACCGGGCCAAAGGTGAGGATTTCTTTTTCCGTTCCAGCTTCATCAACCAGCCGGGCTTTTGTATACATGATATTCCCAATGACCTGGCCGTCCAGTTCAATCACAAAGTCCAGTTCTGGTATGAAATCCTCATGTCCGCGCATGGTGTGGACCAGATAGTGTTCCGCACACCCCGGGATATATAAATTATAAAATGCCTTTCTCGTAATCTCCTCAACAACCTTGTAATCACGTTCTTCTTCATTCCGTATCGTTATCATGGCAACTGCTCCTTCATACCTCTTATTTTGGATTGGTTATCTTGTTAAGGAAAACGACCGTTTACCTCTTTGGTATTATAGCAAACGGTCGTTTACTTGTCAATGATTGCGAACCAGCTCCTGCGATTTTCCGACTTTTTTTGCAAAGCTTCTTACCACGGACGTCGCTACACCGATACTGTTTTCAGCAGGTATCCCCATTCGGATTACATTCTCCCTATATTTCTCTGAAGCATTTGCCTTAAGTTCTTTTATGATTTCCTGACTGTCCATCTGTATCCTCCATTCTGTTTTCTTTTTGTACATTCTTAACCGGAATCTGGAGCTCGGTCAGATACTTTGCCGGGTCGTTTTCATTCCAGGGGCCCCTGTGTACAATCTGGCGCACCGGGGCAGACATCTGATAACTGCTGTTCGTCTGCAGCCATCTGGCAAAAGCCAGATACGCTTCTTTGATATTTGAAAAATCCCCATATACCATGGTGCTGGCCATGGCCGGTACCGCCTCCGTCATGCGAAAACAAAACGGCCCTCTGCTTTCACCTGCTTTCTTTACAGGGGCGCATAGTTCCATGTCAACGTCCTGCTCCCGATATTCCGTATCATGATAAATGGTAAAGGTATCACCGGATATTTCTATCCCCTCTTTTCCTGCAAAAGCAGCAATCTCCTTCCATAAACCGCCCTCTGAGTAATAGTCCGGTACCGCCCTGCGCAGGGATAGTACCTGGCAGGCCGGGATGGATTTTATGGTAATATGGTAATGCAGCTCGCTTTTACTTCCCTGTATCCCTTTTTTGGCAACCGCGATTTTCATCAGTCTCTCCTGCTCTTTTTGTATGGTCTGCTCGATTTCCAGACATTTTTTATCAAGAGCCGCCAGCAGCGCATGGTCATCCATTTCCAGCGCCAGGGCAATTTCAGAAACCTGAAACCCGCTGTCACGCAGATACCGGATTCGGTCAAGCCGTGGTATCTGTCCTGCCGAATACAGACGGTATCCCGTCCACCTGTCAACCTCTGCCGGCTTTAAAAGCCCTGCTTCATCATAATATCGCAGCATCCGGACAGATACCTGTGTCAATTTTGAAAATTCGCCAATCCGAAACATCCTCTATCACCACCTGTATATGATTATACCGGATGTTTTTTATACTTCAAGGCTTTAAAAAAACTTGTATCTATGGATAAAACGGCTCTGATAATAACAAAATAAACGGCTGGAAGAAAAACATGACCATAACCACTGTTCCATATAAAAGATATAACTCACCTTTCCTGCATTCAAGTCGATCTAATTGAGGAATCATCTTTATGATCATCCTGCCAATCAGATACCCGGCCAACGTACCTGCCGCATTCGTTATCAGGTCATTAATATCGGTTGCGCGAAAGGTAAATATCTGCAGTATTTCAATACCAAGTGATGTCATCAGGCCCAACCCCACTGTTTTTATCATGCTTCTGTAAACGGGCCATAGACATGGAACAAATATACCTAAGGGAATAAAAAGCAAAACATTCAGACAGCTATTCGTTATATCAGTCAGCATACCATACAAAGGAATAAAATTATAAGACCAACCAATTTTAATCCCTGCCGCACTTGGAAAACCCACCAAAAAGCACATTGCAGTTAAATATAACGTAAAGATAATATAGGCCGCCGTCTTTTTTATGTTGCGGAAAATAAATATCTGATATAAAAAAAGAATCGGTATCAGTATCGTTGATGCTGCCGCGGTTTCTATACCTGTTGCATATATTCTATACATAAACATCTCCATATGCACATCCTGTCTCTGTACTAAATAGGTGTATTTTTTCCGGCTTTAACCGAATATATACCTCCTGCCCGGCCTGTCCAGGGAAATCCGCGCCCGTTACCATCGTAATATCCGGTATGCCGGACGCCGTGAGGAAAACTGCCACTTCACGCCCGGTATTTTCTAAAATACTGATTTTCATCCGTACTGCATGAGGCTCGTCCGGGACAGCCGGCATAACGTGTTCCGGGCGGATGCCAGCCTTAATAGACCCATGTACTCCTCTTATGGTCAGGCTGCTTTTATCCATCGGAATACGGGCATTTCCCAGGGTCAGATAATGCTGTCCGCTATTTGAAACAAGCTCCGTGTCCCACACATTCATATTGGGCGATCCTATGAATCCTGCAACGAACAGGTTCGCCGGATTTCTGTATATTTCCTGCGGCGTTCCAAACTGCTGTAAAACGCCGCCATTTATCACGGCAATACGCGTACCCATCGTCATTGCCTCCGTCTGATCATGTGTAACATATATGGTTGTTACGCCAAGTTCCCGCTGGAGCCTTATAATCTCCCGGCGCATTTCTGTGCGGAGCTTCGCATCCAGATTAGCTAACGGCTCATCCATGAGAAAAAGTCCGGGCTTTCTTATCATGGCCCGCGCAAGGGCGACACGCTGGCGCTGACCGCCGGATAGGGCCCCCGGTTTCCTATCAAGCAGGGCATCCAGTTCCAGTTTTTGTGCCACTTCTGCTACCCTTCCCTCCCTTTCCTGTCTGTCGATGTGCTGCATTTTAAGGGGAAAGGCGATGTTATCCTTTACTTTCATATTGGGATATAGGGCGTAATTCTGGAATACCATGGCGATATCCCGGTTCTTTGGCGGAACCTGGTTCACAATCCTGCCATCCATAATGACCTCGCCGCTGCTTATGCTCTCAAGTCCTGCAATCATGCGCAGCAGCGTTGTCTTTCCGCAGCCGGAAGGGCCTACAAATACAATAAATTCCCCTCTCCTGATTTCCATGTCCATATCCTTAACAGCATGGACATCGCCAGGATACCATTTGTTCACCTTGCTTATCTGCAGATTGCCTGCAAAATTCCTGTTTTCCATAAATCAATCCCCTATTAATCTTTCATTCCGGAAGATATAATGCCCTGCTCCAGATATTTCTGTCCGGACAGGAATATCAAAAGAGGGGGCATCAGCGTAATCAGTGACGCAATCAATGATACCCCGGCGTTATCTGCTGTGATGTTTGACATATATAATGACAGCGGCCAGAGCGCCTGGTTTTTCAGGAATGCCTGCGGCGCCTCTATTGCGTTCCAGTATTCCAAAAACCCCAATACCACAGCTGACAGAATGCCCGGCGCGCCCAGAGGAAGCCCAAACCGCAAAAATGTCTGAAACGAGGAAGCCCCATCCACGGCCGCTGCCTCCGTGACCGCCTCCGGTATGTCCATGAAAAAACGTGCCATGATGAATACCGGAAGCGTTGATGCCGCACCGGGCAGTATGACCGCCCATACAGTATCAATCAGGCCCAGTTTGTTCAGGACAAGATAACTGGAAACCATGGTCACCTGAAATGGCATCAGCATCAGGACAATATACAATGTATAGAGTATCTTTTTCCCGGGAAAATGAAACTTTGCAAATGCCCATGCCGCAGGTGCGCCCAAAAGGACATGGCCGAGTATGATTGGGAAAACCTGCCTGCAGGAATTCCAGAATACCGTAAAAAACTGGGGCGTATCCAATAATAATTCCACATAGGCAGCCAGTGTGGGATAACGCGCCATTACAGGCCATACAGCCGTTCCTCCCCCGCCTTTTAGGACAGGCGCAAGGTTTTCAGACAACTCAGCCCCTCCCATAAAGGTACCGGATATCAGCATCCAAAGAGGCATCCATATAAAGACCGCAATTAAAACAAGGGGCATGCCAAGAATCCATTTTTTCATATCCTGTCTCCTCTGTTCATGATTTTCTGCAGCAGTAAGATTAAAATAAATACCAGGATTGCCATCATCACAGCCCCGGCACACATTTTGTCCACATCCAGACTACCGTACCAGTTATTGAATAAATGCTGAAGCATGTAAATACTGTCGTCCGGATAACTTCCCGCAATCAGATAAGCCTCCCTGAACACCTTAAAGGAATTGAGCAGCGACAGTACTGTAATGGTAAATAAGGTGGGCATAAGATTGGGAAGCGTAATCCTTACAAACCGCTGTATGCTTCCGGCTCCGTCTATCTGCGCCGCCTCATATAATGCCGGATTTATGGCACTGAGTCCTGACAGCCACAGTACCATATCATATCCGAAATTCTTCCACAGATAAGCAAAAACCAACACGCCAAAGGCTGCCTTACTTCCAATCCAGTCAACCGGAACCATACCCCAACGTGCAAAGAATGCGTTGAGAAGTCCGTTTTTATGAAAGAACACCCGCCACAATAGCACAATCGATGCAACGGGAACCGCCATGGGTACCAGAAACGAGGTCTTGAATATGCCCCGCTTTTCCCTGAAGGAGGTCAGCATCAGGGAAACAGCCAGGGAAAAGAGTAACAGAAGCGGTATGCAGACTAAGATAAATTTTGCTGTATTGGCTGCCGCCAGCTGAAACCCATGGTTTTTCAGTACTGCCAGATAATTTTGAAATCCCACAAACCGGTCACTGGCAGCCAGGAAAAAAGAACGGCGCAGGGCATCCAGCATAGGAATCAGCACCATAATGCTCACGAACAGCAGGCTCGGCAGCAAAAACAGCCATGGCACCATCTGTTCCCGGATTGGAATACTGTATTCACGTTTTTTCCTCATCCAAACTCCTCCCTTCACGGACATCAGCGGCAAGCGTTTCTTTGAGACAGTAAAAGAGAAAATCCACACATATCCACAAACATGGCAGACAATACATTGCTTTGCAAAAGGTCATATTGTGAGCAGAGGCTATCTTCAATGAAATCAGGCAAAGCGTCAGTGTATATGCTGCACAATAAAAAATCATTCTTTTGTAAGAGCGTATGGATACCAGCATTGCCGCAGCCGCCGTAAAGGCAGAGGCGCACACCGAAAGCAGCACTGCCATACATGACGAGGTCCAAAGCTCCATATCCCGGAAGGCAGGCCCGGCC
>Ga0192240_10180_pt1 | contig 30495 bp, 32 predicted proteins | sample Koala_Koa27_H3_FD_131237 | JGI IMG/M metagenome (GOLD analysis project Ga0192240, IMG submission 131237) | Enriched cells from koala feces incubated with labeled cellulose particles, San Francisco Zoo, California, United States - Koala_Koa2-7_H3 ...
AGGATTGCTTTTGTGGTCGATGAATGCCACAGGGCGGTCACGCCAACGACAAAGAGAATACTGGAGAGATTCTTTGGCAGATCGTTGTGGTATGGATTTACCGGGACGCCCCGTTTTGCAGAAAATCCCTATCCGCAGTTGGGAGACCTGCCGCGCACGACAGAAGAATTATATGGAGAACGTCTCCACCGCTATACCATCCAAAACGCAATCCATGATAATGCAGTACTTGGCTTCCAGGTGGAACACAATGGGCCGAAAAATATATCGGATGAAACGGATGCCGGTGTTTATGACAATGAAACGCATATGCTGGGGGTTCTGGATGTAATCCTCAACAAATCTTATCATAAGCTTGGATTCCAGAATGGGAAAGGAAAGACTTATGAGGGGCTTCTGACGGTAAGTTCTATTCAGCTGGCACAGAAGTATTATGAACTTCTGACCAGAGTGAAGAACGGGGAAACGTCGCTTGTCATTGATGAAAAAATCAGGCAGGTATTACCGGATTTCCCAAAGTTTGCCATTACTTATTCAGTCTCGGAAAATGCGGAAGGCTCCCAGGTGAACCATCAGAAGATGCAGAAGTCCCTGGATGATTATAATGGCATGTTCGGGACAAAATATGATCTTGCCCAGATACAGGGTTACAACGCGAATTTAAATAAAAGGCTTGCCCGGAAAGATCACAAATTCGACAGCCGTAATGAGCAGCTGGATCTGGTCATTGTGGTGGACCGGCTGCTGACCGGGTTTGATGCTCCCTGCATGTCTACGATTTTTATTGACCGTCAGCCGATGGGGCCGCATGATCTGATCCAGGCATTTTCCAGAACGAACCGTATTTTTGATAAAAACAAAACGTATGGGCAGATTGTTACTTTTCAGGCTCCGGTGCTATTTAAAGAAGCGGTTGATACTGCAGTGAAGTTATACTCTGCCGGAGGCACGAAGGATGCGATGATGGCAGAGTGGGAAGAGGTTGAACCGGCATTTCGAAAGTCGCTGGCGGCTCTGCGTGTGGCAGCAGATACACCGGCGGATATCCCTGGGATGTCGGAGAATGAAAAGAAGATTTTTGTGAAAATATTCCAGGAATTTGACCGCTTATTTTCGCAGTTGAAATCATTCACCGTATATGATGACTCCATGTTGGACGGTTATGGCATTACCGAAGAAGAATACGTAGATTATGCCGCCCATTATAAAAACATTGTGGAAGGATTGAGAAAAGACGGAACGGATCCGGGACCAGATGGTCCGGAAGATCCGCCTTTCGATCCGGAGTATGAACTGATGGCCTACAGCAATACCAGGATTGACTATGAGTATATCATCAATCTGATCCAGAACATTGTCACATCGGAGAATTTTGATGGTGAAGTGACGCCTGAGGAGCGACAGAAAAAGATTGATGAGGTGAAACAGTATGTCGAGGAACTTCGGAAGGAAAATCCGAAGGTTGCAGACATCATGGATGACCTGATTTATGACATTGAGCTGGATGACAGGAAATACAAGGGGCAATCCATTTTAAATATTGTGGAAAACACCAAAACAGAGTGTATTGACAAGGTTATCACAGATTTTTGTCTGGTATGGTATGCATCCAAAGAAGAAGTGATGTATGCGGCAACTCACTATAGAAATGGTGAGATTCCAAATGAGAGCGCGATCAAGGCGACCATTGATTTTACCAGCTATAAGAATGCACAGGAAAAAGCACTTCCGAAATTTAAATATTATGCCAGAATGATGGCAGAACTCAGGAAAACACTGGAGGAAGAAGTGGAGCCGCTTCTGACACATTAACAGCTTGTATGTGGCGGTAATAACGATTTTAATAGTCTGTATCAGCGTAAGTAATCACAGTAGAAACAGGAGGAAACTTATGTTAAATGATATAGACAAGGATACGTTATTTCGCGAGTATTATAAACAATGGATTGACGTATATAAAAAGGGTGCTATCAGAGAAGCGACGATGTCAAAGTATCTGATGACACAGAAATGGGTTGAAAAATTAATTCCGGAGTTGAAGGTAGGAGATCTGAACCGGACAGCATATCAGCAGCTGCTGAATGACTATGCAAAGGAGCACGAAAGACAGACGACACTGGATTTTCATCACCAGTTGAAAGGTGCAATTTTAGATGCTCTGGATGAAGGTCTGATCATGAGAGATCCGACCAGAAAAGCGATTATCAAAGGAAAGACCCCGAAGGCAAAGAAGATCAAGTATCTCAACCAGTTTGAGCTTCATACGTTGATTGCAGATCTGGATATTAAGGATGAGGTGAACTGGGATTGGTTTATCCTTCTGGTAGCAAAGACGGGCATGCGTTTTTCAGAAGCACTTGCGGTTACCCCGGCAGATTTTGATTTTGCCCGGCAGACGCTTTCCATAAGCAAAACCTGGGATTATAAGGGGGATGGAGGATTTTTGCCGACAAAGAATAAGTCGTCGGTCCGTAAAATTCAGATTGACTGGCAGATTGTGGTAAAGTTTTCTGAACTCGTAAAGAACTTGCCGGAGGATGAACCGATTTTTGTGGGAGAAAACAAGATTTACAATTCGACAGTGAATGATGTGCTTGCCAGACATTGTAAGGCCTGTGGGATTTCTTTAATTTCTATCCATGGTCTTCGCCATACACATGCATCATTGCTCTTGTTTGCCGGAGTATCGATTGCAAGTGTAGCCAGAAGACTTGGCCATGCGAGCATGACGACGACGCAGAAGACATATTTACATATCATACAGGAACTGGAGAATAAGGATGTGGATCTGGTTATGAGAACACTTTCCGGTTTGTAAGAATATGAAATCATTACTTGCGCTGATTTATGATTTGCTTGCAAAGCGACTGTTGGATTATTGGCGTCGGAGCTCAAATATACATGAATGGAGGATTATCCGGTGAAAATTGATAAAGGTGGTATAATAAACGATTTTATTGAGCCGAATCGTAAGCAATATTTAATCCCTGTATACCAGCGGAATTATGAATGGTCAAGAGAACAGTGTGCCAAGCTTTTTAAGGACATATTGATAGCCCATAAAAAAGACCGGTATCATTTTACAGGATCTATCGTTTATGCACCTTTGAAAACGGAGAATAAGATAGAATATTATGTTGTGATTGACGGGCAGCAGCGTTTGACAACCATTTATATTTTGATCAAGGCGCTTATTGATATGGCAGATACAGAGGCAGAAAAGGATGCACTCTGTTCATCGGTATTTAATATTGACAAATTCAGGCGATACGGAATTGATGAGTCGAGCAAACTGAAACTGAAGCCGGTGAAAAGTGATAACCAACAGCTGATGCTGCTTATGGAAGATCATGTAGAGCAGATGGCGAAGGACAGTGGTGTATATCAGAATTATGTTCTTTTTTGTGAGTTGATCCAAGAAACTCTGGCAGCTGATGAAAATATGGGGGTCAGCAATATATATGATGAAGCAAATTGTAAAAACAATAGCTGACCAAACGATAGAATACATTCTTGGCCTGCCGAATGGATCAAACCTGACCATGTATCAGGCGGCAAAAGCAGTATGCCCGAAAGAAACAGATCAATTGGATGAAATGGATTTATATGAACTTCAGAGCACTGTGGTAGAATCTGTCAAAAAAATCGGCGTTATATTGGATTTCAGTGAACATGAATATAAATTTGAAGGGTTATTTTATAATTTGGATTTCTATGTTTATCATAAGCGCTTACAGGATCAGACGGAACCAAAGTGAATTGCAACAGATGATTTCATATGTGAGTGGTAGAGACGGAGGGGAAAACTATGCTTGGCGCAATAATTGGTGACATTGTTGGCTCGATATACGAATGGAATAATATAAAAACAAAAGAGTTTCCGCTGTTTCGTGACAAATGCTTTTTCACGGATGACACAGTTATGACCTGCGCGGTGGCAGAAGCTATTATGAAAGGCGGATCAAGGGATGATTTTATTGATTCCATGAAGGAGTATGGCCGGATGTACCCGGATGCCGGATATGGGGGAAGGTTTAGCGAATGGCTGTTTTATGATAGCCGGGAACCGTATAACAGTTTTGGCAACGGCTCTGCCATGCGGGTCTCTCCCTGTGCGTGGGTGATGGATTACGGATCTTTTGCGGGAACCGGATTGTGGCCGGTCAATGGGAGAGAACTGGCCAGGCTTTCGGCGGAGGTGACACATAACCATCCGGAAGGAATCAAGGGAGCACTGGCGGCAGCGGATGCAATTTTCCTGTGCCGCTGTTATTTCGGCGGTTATCCAGTAGACGGCAGGAAGCCGGTTAACGATGACCCTGCAGAATGTAAAAGACGCATCAGAAAATATATCGAGGAGGAATATGGTTACGACTTAAGTGCAACGCTGGACGAGATTCGCCCAACATACCAGTTTAAGGAAACCTGCCAGAATACTGTTCCCCAGGCGATCATTGCGTTTCTGGAAAGTACGGATTTTGAGGACGCCATCCGGAATGCCATATCCCTCGGCGGGGACAGCGACACTCTTGCTGCTATTACAGGCAGTATTGCCGAGGCGGCGTATGGAATCCCCGATTGGATCAAGGAGAGGGCATGGTCTTATCTGGACGAGCCGCTGCGGGATGTGCTGAACCGTTGGGATACATATGTCTCAGAAGGTGAAAGTGGGATACAATTATGAAGAATCATACAGTGGCGGAAAAGCATCCGTCGGAGAAGGTAATTTTTATGAATATGTGCATGCTGTGCGACGGGGATATGGTGCTTGCGCTGGATAAAACGGGAAGCAATTACAGCGGCACGACGTTTCCCGGCGGTCATGTGGAGGCAGGCGAGACATTTTCAGAGGCTGTTATCCGCGAGATGCAGGAGGAGACCGGACTTACAATCAAGCAGCCAATCTTAAAAGGCATCTATCACTGGTACCGCGACGGTTTACATAATGTAGGGCTGCTTTATCGTGCGGATTCCTATGAAGGGGAGCTGGAAAGCTCCGAGGAAGGACAGGTTTACTGGATCTCCAGGGAAGAGTACGAAAAGAAAGATCTTGCAGTCGGAATGAGGCGTGTGCTGCAGATTATGGATGACGATACATTCACGGAATGTTTCATGGATGTGCGGCCGGACGGCAGCATCCAGGAGCATATGTCTTGAACGGGAGGATATGATTATATGAAAAAATGCAGGATAACCGCCATCCGGGTTGCCTGTTATAAAGACCTGATGAAACAGTATGAAAATCCGATTTCCGACGCCTGTGATATGAAAGAAGGACAGGTTTTTATCGCGAATGGCTGGGAGAAGCCGGAAGGGTTTTGTGACAGCGCATGGGAAAGTATTTCACCGTTTGTTATGACTCTGGCCTGCGGCGGAGAAGATATTTATAATGGGTGGATGAAGAATAAAAAATCAGCGATGATCTCCTGCAACGATGGGTTCCGCCCGGTCAGTTTCCTGATTGAGGCGATGGAAGAGGAGGCTGACTGAAATGCAATCACCGATCATAGAAATAGATGTACATGGCTTGACAGCAGATCAGGCCGTGGACAAAATAGAAAGCATAGTAAGGAAAGCAGACCGGAGCACATACCGGATCCGGGTCGTCCATGGTTTCCACCGGGGGAACCATATCCAGAACGCCATATACCGGGAGATTGGCCATGGGCTGAATCCGAAGGTACTCCGGATCACGGGCGGGGATAACCCCGGCATTACGGAACTGGTACTCAGGGAGTACTGACCTGGTTTTCAATGAGCCGACTGACCTGATTTTGAATTGGCGTTAGGAATAGATGCCCAAGGAGAACACGAGATGAAGATTGCAGTTGTATTTCCCGGAATCGGTTATCATGTAGATAAACCGTTGCTTTATTACAGCAAAAAGATAGCCGCCTCTGCGGGATGCTTTATGAGCTTGATCAGGAAACCGGGAAGCGTATTGCAAGGGGAGAACGCATAGAAATCATACCGGCAAATTTAAGACCGGTCAGAAGAGGCGGGCTGATTTTGAACAGATGACACTGTTTGCGGATTAAATATTATTTGCAAGGATGAGATGGAAATGAAGTTATTGGTTGTTGTTGATATGCAGGAAGATTTTGTGGATGGAGCACTCGGAACGGCGGAGGCCGTGTTGATTGTTCCAAAAGTGCGTGATAAAATTTTGAAATGCAGGGCGGATGCTTGGACGGTCGTATTTACCCGTGATACCCATACAGAGGACTATCTGGAAACGCAGGAGGGGAAGAATCTGCCCGTGATCCATTGTGTAAAAGGAACGCCGGGATGGGAGATTGTTCCGGAACTTCCGGTGGAGGATATCAGAAACTGTTGGACAGAGGACTGATTATTATGGATCATCTTCGCTGTGTCGTGGAGCGAATTACATATCAAAATGAGACGAATGGGTTTTCCGTCATCAAATGCCGTGCAAAGGGATACAATGACCTGATCAAAGGCATCGGTCCGAAGTTTGCGAAACGTATTGTGCAGAAATTCGGCAAGGACACACTGGAGGTCATTGAGACAGACCCGGACAGCCTGATCCAGGTGGAAGGAATCGGGAAAAAACGGGTAGAGCGGATCAAGAAAGGCTGGCAGGAGCAGCGGGAGATCAAAAATATCATGCTTTTTCTGCAGAGCAATGATGTCAGCACTGCCCATGCCGCACGGATCTATAAAACCTACGGAAACGATAGCATTAAAATTGTGGAGGAAAATCCGTATCGTCTGGCGGATGATATCTGGGGAATCGGTTTTAAAACTGCCGATCAGATTGCGGCGAAGCTGGGAATCGAAAAGAGCCGCTTCATTCGTCTGCGGAGTGGGATACTGTATACACTCAATAAGCTGTCAGAGAATGGCCATTGTTATGCCGTCCGGGAACAGTTGATCGGTACGGCAGCGAAGCTGTTGGATGTGGATGAGCCGGAACTTGAAATCACGCTGGATGAAATGATGCGGACTTCCGATGTGATTATTGACAAGGTGAGCCCAGCGGCAGACAAAAGCAATGAGGTTCAGGAAGATGCCATCTACCTCCCTCCGTTTTATTTTTCTGAGACCGGGTGTGCAAAGCGTCTTCTGAAATTACTGGCATCGGAGCGCAACACAAAGTCCTCTCGAGGCAGATGTCCTGATCCTGGATGAGTGTTCCATGATCGATATCATGCCTGGAGAAGTGGCATAAGATTCCGAAAGGCAGTGAGCTGACGGAAGCGCAGCAGGAGTATGTCGTAGATGTATTGATGGAGTGGATAGAGCGACAGATGAACGGCTCAGGTGTAAATAAATAAAGGCGATGCTTTGTCGGAGTTATCCAAAGAAGAAGCGGCGAAGTCAAAGTACCTGATGACACAGAAATGGGTTGAAACACGGATCCCGTATCATTGCCGCCACAGCCGGAACATCTGTACATAAGTACAGTCTTCCGGGAGGGTTGGATTGAATTAATGTTTGTTTTGGCGCTCCCGGAATCGTTCCGGATACAAAAACAGCGAGACAAAGAACCTCGCATACCGCAGATAAAACCGGAGGTTCCTCACTCCTTTCGTGTTTGTGATGGAAAGAGCCAGGTTCACAAGGGGAATCCTGTGGTCATAGGCCAGATACCTCATCTTCCAGGTGGTCGGGCCGAACTTGCTTTTAAACCGATAAAGGTTTTTAAAGTCGTACCCGAAATCCATATTCTGGTAGATGGCGTACATCAGTCTTTCCACCCAGTTTGTATCCGGCTTTGCGACGTCGATCCCCGCAAGCGGGGCAATGTTCAGGCTCACTTCCTCCACACCGTCCTCTTTCATCTTCATAGCCGCCGAAATGATCGCGTGCTCCATCGCTCCGGTCAGGCCATCCGGCCTGCGGTACATCACATCGACGCAGTAGCCCTTGCCTTTGCGGTAGGGGAGGAAGGACAGGACTGTCTGCAGATTACTTTCGGAATCCCTGGTGATAAAATATCGCCGGCCATAAGGCTCTTCAAAATGCAGGTCACCGATAGAGTATGTAAGCTTCAGTTTTTTTCCCGCAAACCATTGCTCCTCGAGCGCCGCAATTTCACGCTCCAGGGGAATGTCCCTGGTCTCCTCCGGGCGGTATTCCTCCAGAGTGACGCCTGCACGGTTCAGTTTTGCCGTGTTTCTCCGCAGGGCGCCTTTTTTTCCGCCGGAGAGGGAATAATTCTCCAGATCCAGGATTGCTTCTTCCCCGTATTTCAGGACACGGATCCCTTTTTGCCGCAACAGGCCGGCGATACTGGCGCTGACAGAATTAAACACCGGCCGGTATCCGTTTTGTCCGCAAAAATCCAGGTACTCATCCAACAGCTGATCGATATTCTCCTGCCTGCAAGCGGGGTCCCCCTGACTCATGATCTTTCCCCGTGAAAGCGTGTAAGGGATCACACCGCAGACTTTTGTCCCGAAAAAGAAACGGTTCTCATTGTTCAGGCAAAGACAGTGCTGGGAATCATCGCCATACCTGCGGATGATCCGGTAAGCCTGCGTCAGTGCATCCGGCCGGGAATTTTCACTCATATCTATTTCACATCCTCTGACGTGTATCGGAAACGAAAGGTTCAATCTGATGCCACCTCACTGATTTGTTCCTCAAAAAAATTGAGGATGTAGCGCACCGACAATTCATTCTGCTCCTGCCATGAGATCGTGGCTTTCCCATCGCGGTTCGACAGGGAATTGTACGCTGCGAATCCCTGATGGTTGGCGCCCCTGATCATAATGGTAGCTGAATCTTCCGGCAGATGATTTTTGAATCCATCCATCCTGTCATTGTTCATAATGCCGTCATTTTCGGCAGTGATCCGGATGGCGGAGATATCCAGCCCCGACAGGTCAACGGAAGCATATGTCGCCAGCAATGCCACTCCGATGACACGATCCGGCTTTGCGGCTGCAATCCGGCTGGCCGGCATCCCGCCCAGGGAATGCCCGACCAGGATCCATTTTTCCACTTCGGAGTGGGATTCTATAATCTCCATTCCGTGTTTTGCACCGAACGCGCTCATCTGGAACGGCTGCTTCGGGATCACCACGGAATAGCCTTCTTCGTGCAGCAGGTTTGCGATATAAGCATAGGCCCGCTCATCCGTCTGTGCGCCTGTAAACAGGATGAATCCGACCCTGCTCTCACCATAAAACCAGTAATCACCGTCGACGACTGCCATTTTTTCAGCAATTTCCTGTGCCTCCGGAAACGGCTTGTTGTAATAAAACAGAACGCTCAGAATAAATACCGCAATTCCTGCTATTATGATGAAAAATAGAATCATTCGCGTTCTCCTTATTTTTCGAATTTATTTCTAAGGGGATCTTTGACATCGGAAATTCATCCTTGACATGCCCCGACAACCTGTTGTACGATTAATTATATCTGCATAAAGAGGAGACATCAACCGTCAATTTCTTTTTTAGTGTCGGGTGATCTGTAAAAAGGAGAAAATGGGAGCATTTTTCTCTGTAAAGGTTCTGGTAAACTTTATACTGGATAATTGCTGCAGATTGTGTTATTGTAAAACGGTGTTGTACATTTCATGGCAGAAAGAAGAGATTTTATGCAGACATTTCTGGTATGTATGCTGGCCGGGATTGCGGCAGGAGTCGAGATTGGATTCGCGGGTGTGTCGGCACCGACAATTATCGCGCCGGTTCTGATTGCCTGTCTGGGGTATCCGTGGTATGAGGCGGTCGGAATCGGTCTGACTGCGGAAGTGCTTTCCACAGTGTCCTCCGCTTATGTGTATAAAAAGAATCAAAAAGTAGATTTAAAGGGCGGGGTGCTTATGGTGTCCTGCGTTCTGATTTTTACTTTTGTCGGAAGTTATTTTTCCCAGTATCTGCCGAATTCCGAGATGGGGTGGATTACGGTCATTCTGTCGCTTGTCATGGGGCTGCGGTTTGTCCTGAATCCTTCCGGTAACAGAACACAGAAATTTATAGAAGGAAAGGCTTCGCTCCGGGTGGTTCTGTCCATTCTGGTGGGATGTTATATCGGGTTCTGGTGCGGGCTGATGGGTGCGGGCGGCGGCATGATGATGCTTTTCGGCCTGACCTGTGTGCTGGGGTATGAGCTGAAGATGGCGGTCGGCACCAGTGGGTTTGTCATGGTATTTACTGCTCTGATCGGTGCGGTTTCTCATTTCTATTATGGGGAAGTGACGGATTATATTCCTGCTGTGATCATATGCAGCATTTTTACCCTGCTGGCTACATCTGTGTCTGCACGGCTTGCCAACCGGATGAGCGCGGTGAAAACCAGCTATTTTACGGGAACGATTCTTCTGGTCCTGTGCGGGGCGATGATTATAAAAATGGCGGCGGGGCTGTGACGACGCCCCGTCATGCTAATCTATTCTTAAGTCGGTATAATGATTAAAGCGACAAAAGGGCATGATACCTCAGATTGCTGCACAGCATAAGTTTGATTACAGAAATCGGAGATTTCCTACGTTGTATAAGTTCGATCACAGAAATCAGAGATTTCTTATCTCACTTATATCTCACTTATCCACAAAAATCGTTTTCATTTCGGATAAATTACCTGAGGAGATGTACATGAAAAAAGAAAAAAATACGATATACATATGGGTGACTGTGATCACGATAGCGGCGGTCATACTGGCGCTGTATCTGGGAGCTGCTTTTTATTTCCGGGGTCATTTTTTTCCGAATACTACTGTAAACGGGATGGATTACAGTTTAAAAACGGCGGAGACTTTAAAGGAGTATAATGTGGAGCTCGGCGACACGTATCTTCTAACGGTGTGCGACCGGGACGGGAACGAATACACGCTGCAGGGAACGGATTTTTCCTACTCTTATGTGGACGTCGGGGCGGAGGAAGATCTGCTGGAGGGACGAAATGAGTTCGCCTGGCCGGTGGAACTGACAAAGGAGCATACTTATACCATGGAGGCGCAGATACTGGAGCTGGATATTCTGAATCAGGCGGAATATGAGGCGCCGCAAGACGCGGCTCTCACTATTTCAGACGACGGCCTCTACGAGATTACACCGGAGACTTATGGAAACACGCCCATCCAGGAGGAAGTGGTGAATGCCGTGACAGCCGCGGTGGATGCGGGGCTGACGGAATGCACGCTGCAAGATGCGTGCTATGCGGCGCCGGAGGTCACGGCGGAGGACGAGCAGCTGAATCAGGCGTTGGAGCAGCTGTTGTTTTACCAGAATGCGGTAATCCGGTACGAGATTGAGGGTGCGGATGAGTCCCTGTCCGCGAAAGAGATCGGGGAGATGCTGGTAATCGGGGAGGACTATTCTGTATCCATAGATGAGGATAAGGTGGCGGTTTTTGTACAGACCATGGCTTCCGCTTACAATACGTATGGCGATGTGCGCTCCTTTACCACAACGCAGGGTGACACGATAGAGATCGGCGGCGGAGATTACGGATGGGTGATTGACAAATCCGGTGAGGCGGCGCAGATTTTAGAGGATCTGGCGGGAGGTGAGCCGGTTACCCGGGAGCCGGTCTACGAGCAGACAGCGCAGGTCAGCGGCCTGGACGATATCGGAGACACCTATGTGGAGCTGGATTACACGAACCAGCATTTGTATTATTATGAGGATGGTTCGCTGGTGCTCGACTGTGACATCGTTTCTGGAAAAATTTCCAACGGGGATGGTTCGCCGGACGGGATTTTCAAGATTGTATACAAGCAGAGCCCGGCTACTCTGGTGGGAGAGGATTATGCGTCGGATGTAACGTATTTTATGCCGTTTGCCTACAATGTGGGGATCCATGACGCGAGCTGGCGAAGTTCATTCGGCGGCAGTATCTATGTCAACTCCGGATCCCATGGATGCATCAATGTGCCCGCCAGCGCAGCGCAGGAGCTGTACGGGCTGCTGGAAGTGGGGACGCCGGTGGTGGCATATTACCGCGAAGCTGTGAAGCTCACGTCAAACAGCAGTAAGATTTCCAATGCGTATTCCTATGCAGGGGATTGAGCGGGATAGGGAAGTTTACATAACCATTAAAAAAGCCGGAGTCCCGTTGCATTCGAACGGCTCCGACCTCTTTTTATGCAGATTTGTGCGATTCCGGCTTCCCTTTATACAGATTTGTACGACTCCGGTTTCTTCTTATGCAGATTTATGTGATGCCAGCTTTTTTTGTCCTTTTCTGTGCATCAGCCCGTAAATAAATCCTCTGTTCTCCGGGTTCATGCGCAGGACGCGCGGCAGGGGGATGCATCCCGCTGCAAAGCACACGGCGGCCATCCATCCCAGCTGATCGATCGGAAAGAAAATGACGGTCAGGGCAAGCGCGCCGAACGGCTGCTGCAGGATCGTTCCCAGCAGAGCGGCCGTCACGACGACAACGCTCAGAATCTGGCTGGTTCCGAGCAGTGAGGACAGGCCGTATCCGATACTTAAGCCGGAAAAAATAACCGGAAAGAAATGCCCGCCGCGCCAGCCGGAATCAATGCACACGTTAGTCAGAAACAGCTTTACGGTACCGATCAGGATCAGCAGCCAGGGCGTATATTGATAGTATTCATACTGGATCAGCTGAATATCGCTGCCGCCGGAAAACATGGTCATAGGGAGCGCCGTCCCGATCAGACCGAGAATCAGACCGCCGAGAACCGCGCTGAGAATATCCGTTTTTTTGTGCGGAGTTTTCCGAAAAACCGGGAGGTCAGCTGGCGGAAAATTAAAAACAGGTAGCCGGATCCGATTCCCGCCGCAGCCAGCAATATCATGGAAATACGGTCTTTTATGTAAATTTCTCCGGAATCCAGATGAGGGATCATAAATGCGCTTCCAAACAGTTCGTTCATCAGCAGATAGACGATCAGCGCAGTCACGCCGGTTGCCATGCCCATGGTAATCTGCTCCGAGCGTTTCCATTGCGGGGGAGGCACATCATCCCGAAGACGGCTTGTAGCACAAAACAGGTTTTTCAGCATCCTGAGGAACATATATCCTCCGGAAGCACCCGGATGTTCCGCCAGGCAGGCCTGTATGGTGTCTCTGGCCAGGCCAAACTGTGCCATCGCCCAGAAACAGAGTCCCAATAGCAGGCAGACCAGCCCCGATTCCGGTCCGACTGCCCCGCCGAAAAACAGGGAGAGAAAAGCGGCAATGACCGTAATGGGCAGATTTTTAAACGGATAATACCCGTTATCATTCACACGTCTGACGGCGTCCGCCATGCTTTCCGGGTAGGGCCCGTAAAAATGGTGAAAAATGCCTACGACCAGGCCGCCGGCCAGGCACATGACGAGTGTATAATGTCTGAAATTAATATAGGAGGGGATGCGATCCCAGATAATCGTGACACCTACGTTGGTCAGCTCGAGGTACAGCCAGATAAAAACCGCGATCAGCGCTCCGGTTGCCGCTGCGAAACATAATTCGAGCGGTCGATGATTTTTTTGCTTTCTCATTTTTCCACAATGACCTTTTATCATGGATTCTTTTGTTCAATGTCGTTTATGACTTTAGCTCGAAACCGGGTGTTTGTCAACAGGAATGTTTTAGAAGCGCGAACAGATCGACCCTTGTATTTCGTAAGCATTCTCTGTGCATATCAAAGTGTACCGATAGGAAAAATACAAATTGTATTCACGGAAAGAATATGCTATGATTCCGTCAGGAATGTATACTCTCCGGGCGCGCTTGAATGCATGTGCTTGCGAATGGATGCATTCCGTGCGGAGTGTGAAAAAGAAATATGTCAGCAGAGAGCAGAAAGAGGGAAAACGATGAATCTTATGGTTTTGGCAGATGAGATTATAGACGGCAGGAGATTGACCCGGGAGGATGACCTTGCCCGGCTGGTTGATTGCCCGTTGGAGGAACTGTGCCAGGGTGCGGATCGGATCCGCGCGCATTTTTGCGGAGACAAAGTGGATCTCTGCACAATTATCAACGGAAGAAGCGGACAGTGCGGGGAGGATTGCAAATACTGTGCCCAATCCTGTCACAACCATGCCGCGATCGAGACCTACGGTTTTCTGCCGAAAGAGGAGATTGTGCAGACTGCGCTCGCGAATGAAAAGGAGGGAGTGGATCGCTTTTCTATCGTGACAGCGGGACGATCCTTAAGCGGTGAGGATTTTGAAAAGGCTCTGGAGGCTTACCGGGAGATGAGTAAGCGGTGCGGGCTGGAGCTCTGTGCTTCTCACGGTTTGCTGACATCGGAGCAGTTTCGCAGACTCCGCGAGGCGGGGGTTACCAGTTATCACGCGAATATTGAGACGTCCCGCAGATTTTTTCCGTACATCTGCACGACACATTCGTTTGAGGATAAGCTTGAGACGATCCGCCGGGCGCAGGAGGCGGGGCTTTATGTCTGCTCCGGCGGCATTATCGGGATGGGCGAGACATGGGAAGACCGGCTTGACATGGCGGTCACGCTGTCGGGTCTGCATGTCTGTTCCATTCCCATCAATGCGCTGATGCCGATTCCGGGGACGCCGCTGGAGGGCCGTTCCCAGTTGGAGGAAAAGGATATTTTACGGACGATTGCACTTTTCCGTTATATCAATCCGGAGGCGAATATCCGCCTGGCGGCAGGCAGGGCGTTGCTGGCCGGGTCCGGAAGGATTGCGTTTGAGTGCGGCGCCAGTGCGACGATCACCGGCAATATGCTGACGACTGCAGGGGCTTCGACAATAAAAACGGACCGGGAGATGCTGCAAAAGCTGGGGAGGGAAGTATGTTAGATCAGTTTTCCCGGACGGAGCTGCTGCTCGGCAGGGATGGCATGGAAAAATTACATGCGGCGCGGGTGGCGGTATTCGGCATTGGCGGCGTGGGCGGCTATACCGTGGAAGCCCTGGCGCGAAGCGGTATCGGCACGCTGGATCTGATTGATGACGACAGGATCTGCCTGACGAACCTGAACCGTCAGATTCTGGCTCTGCGTGAGACAGTAGGAAAATATAAGGTGGATGTGGCGGCTGAGCGGATTCACGCGATCAATCCGGATGCAGTCGTTCATATATATAAGACGTTTTATATGCCGGATACGGCGTCGCAGTTTGATTTTTCACAGTATGATTATGTGGTGGATGCCATCGATACCGTGACCGGAAAGCTGGAGCTGGTCATGCAGGCGGACATAAGCGGGACGCCGATTATCAGCTGCATGGGGGCGGGAAACAAGATGGATGCCTCGGCGTTTGAGGTCGCTGACATTTATAAGACGAGTGTGTGTCCGCTGGCCCGCGTCATGCGGCGGGAACTGAAAAAGCGCGGGATAAAGAAGCTGAAAGTGGTCTATTCCAGGGAACCGGCGATGGAGCCGGTGGAGGATATGACGATCAGCTGCAAGAGCAACTGTATCTGTCCGCCTGGTACTGCAAGGAAGTGCACACAGCGGCGGCAGGTGCCGGGCAGCAATGCCTTTGTGCCGGCTGTTGCGGGACTGATTATTGCCGGGGAGGTTGTGCGGGACATTGCCGGGTGAAATATATGCGCCGGGAAATCCGGCAAATGGTATTATGAATCAGGAATAAAAGTTGCGTTTTGATGCAAGTAAGGAAACATCGGAAATCCGGTACATGGGTGTGTATATATGAATGAAATAGAAATTGCAGAATTGCTGAAGATAGATCCGTCTGACCGCTTTGTCATCGACATCCGCCCGGCAGAGAATTATGGCGGCGGGACGATAGAAGGGGCAATTAATATACCTCTGGCGTGCATTCCGGGCTGGACGGATGAGCTTAAGGAGAATGGTGAAAACCAGATAAATGGGATGAAAAGAATCGGTGAAAACCGGATGAGTGAGGCGGGGAAGACGATTTACGTCCTTTGCCACACCGGCGACCAGAGCAGGGATGTCGTAGATGAACTGGAGGAAGCCGGATTTTTGGCTGTCAATGTAAAGGGCGGGTATCGCGCGTTCCTGAAATATCAGCTCTCAGAGCTGATGGAGGCGCAGGACGCGCAGAATGTGCAGCAGGAAGAGCGTGAAAAAATCGAGCGCAGCCTGATTAAGAAGTTTCGTAAACAAATCTGGCGGAAATTTACGAAAGGAATCAATGAGTACGACCTGATTCAGGATGGGGATAAGATTGCCGTCTGCATCTCCGGCGGGAAGGATTCCATGCTGATGGCGAAGCTGTTCCAGGAATTGCAGCGCCATGGGCGGGCGAATTTTGAGCTGGTTTTCCTCACCATGAATCCGGGCTATAACGAGGAAAACTGGAGGATTATTCAGGACAATGCGAAGCTTCTGGGAATTCCGCTGACTGTTTTTGAGACGGAAATTTTTAACACGGTGGCTACGATCGACAAAAATCCCTGTTACCTCTGCGCCCGGATGCGGCGGGGGTATCTCTACTCCCACGCGAAGGAGCTGGGATGCAACAAGATTGCCCTGGGGCACCACTTTGATGATGTCATTGAGACGATTCTCATGGGGATGTTTTACGGCGGGAAAGTTGAGACCATGATGCCGAAGCTCCACAGTAAGAACTTCGAGGGGATGGAACTGATCCGTCCCATGTATCTGATCCGGGAGGAGGATATCAAGGCGTGGCGGGATTACAATCGGCTTATGTTTATCCAGTGCGCCTGCCGGTTTACCGAGAACTGTGCAAGCTGCGGCGGCGGGCAGTCTTCCAAGCGGGAGGAGATGAAAGAGCTGATTGCGCAGCTTCGGGAAAAAAGCGAATTCATTGAAATGAATATCTTCCGCAGTGTCGAGAATGTGAATCTGAAGACGATTATCGGGTACACTAAGGATGGCGAAAAATATCATTTTCTGGATGATTACGACCAAAATATATGAGGGAGGATGAACATGAATATTTCTGTCCGTGAAAATTATCGTTACGCCCTGGCCTGTCCTACGAGCATGGGGGTTCGCATCACGCCGGAGAACCGGATGGCTGTTCCGAACAGCACGCGGTTTTACATGCAGGCCACCAGTGCGGAGACCAATGTCTTAAATGTGTCGTCCTCTCTGGGGTATCCCTGTCTGGCCATGACAAAGTTTGTGGAGGGCAGCCCGATCTCAGCGTTCATCCAGTCTCAGCTTCGCGCACGGAATATTGACTTTGAGGGCTGCCAGGTGCCGCAGGGCGGCCCCTGGGGGTATCGTCATCAGTTTAATATCGCGGATTCCGGATTCGGACTGCGTGCGCCTCGTGTCTGGAACGACCGAGCCGGGGAGGTCGGACGGATGCTGAGTGCGGAGGATTTTGATCTGGAGCGCATTTTTTCCGTTGATGGTGTGGGTATTCTGCATATCTCCGGCTTGATCGCGGCGATGAGCCCGGAGACGACCCGCTGCTGCCTGGAGATTGCTCGATATGCCAAAGAGCAGGGGACGCTGGTGTCCTTTGATTTAAATTACAGGGCGAGTTTCTGGGAAGGACGCCGGGAGGAACTGGCGGCGGCATTTGAGGAACTGGCTTCCATCGCGGATATTCTGATTGGAAACGAGGAGGATTTTCAACTGTGTCTCGGTTTTCAGGGACCGGAAGCAGGGGGAAAGGATGTCTCATCCAAAACAGAAAGTTTTAAGGAGATGATTTCCCGTGTGCGGGAGAAATATCCGAATGCGAAAGCTTTTGCCACAACGCTGCGCCAGGTGATTTCCGCAAACGAGCATCTCTGGGGTGCGATTTTGCTGGCGGACGGAGAGTGGCAGGTGGAAGAGCCCCGCCCCATCCAGGTGATGGACCGGATCGGCGGCGGAGACGGGTTTACCGGAGGTCTTCTTTACGGCATTCTGAAAGGATGGCCCGCCGGGCAGTGCCTGCAATTCGGGTGGGCGTCGGGTGCGCTGGCCGCATCCGGCCTGAATGACTATGCGGAGCCCGCAGATGAAAAACAGATCTGGGACATTTATGCGGGAAATGCCCGCGTGCAGAGATAGGAGGAAAAGGCGGCTATGAAAAAAGCAGATATCGGGCTGATCGGCCTGGCGGTTATGGGGGAAAATCTCGCGATGAATATGGAATCCAGAGGATTTACCGTATCCGTGTACAATCGCACGACGGCGAAAGTGGATGCGTTTATCTCCGGACGGGCAGCAGGAAAACAGTTTATCGGATGCCATACATTGAAAGAACTGGTGGACAGCCTCAAGCCCCCTCGGAAAGTTTTTTTGATGGTGAAAGCCGGGGAGGCGGTCGATCACATGATCGAGGAGCTTCTTTTGCTGATGGAAAAAGGCGATATCATCATTGACGGAGGAAATTCTCATTTCCCCGACACCATACGCCGCACGGAATATGTGGAAAGCAGGGGACTTCTCTATGTGGGCACCGGCGTGTCCGGCGGAGAGGAGGGCGCCCTGAAAGGACCCAGCATGATGCCCGGCGGAAGCCCGGAGGCCTGGCCGTATGTCAAACCGATCTTCCAGTCCATTTGTGCGAAGGCGGAAAACGGCGCTCCCTGCTGCGACTGGGTTGGCGAAAGCGGCGCCGGACATTTTGTCAAAATGGTGCACAACGGCATCGAGTACGGTGATATGCAGCTGATCTGCGAGGCCTACCAGGTCATGCGGGACGGTCTCGGCATGACGAATGAGGAGATGCACCGTGTTTTTGCAGCGTGGAATGAGACAGAGCTGGACAGTTATCTGATTGAAATTACACGGGATATCCTGGCATACCGCGATGAAAACGGGGAGGCCGTCCTGGATTCTATTCTGGATACTGCCGGACAGAAGGGAACCGGAAAATGGACCGGCATTGCTGCGCTGGAGGAAGGCGTTCCCCTGACGCTGATCGGGGAAGCGGTGTTTGCCCGCTGTCTTTCTTCCATAAAAGAGGAGCGGCTGGAGGGAGCCGCAAGATATCCCCGCAAGCCGATCGCTTTTGGCGGAGACCGGGAGGAATTTCTGGAAAAATTGCGGCAGGCGCTATACGCAGGAAAAATCATTTCCTATGCGCAGGGGTATGCGCTGATGCGCTCCGCCGCGCAAACCTACCATTGGCAGTTAAATTACGGCGGTATTGCCCTGATGTGGAGAGGCGGCTGTATCATCCGCAGCGTATTTCTGGAGAAGATCCGGGAGGCATATGAGAAAAATCCGGAGCTGAAAAATCTGCTGCTGGATGACTATTTTGCGGATAAAATTCAATCTTTGCTTCCTGCATGGCGGGATGTCGTTTCCTATGCGGCGCAGGCCGGGATTCCCCTGCCGGCGATTAGTTCCGCCCTGAATTATTTCGACGGATACACGACGGCAAGCCTGCCGGCCAATCTGCTGCAGGCGCAGAGGGACTATTTCGGAGCACATACGTATGAGCGCGTCGACCGGCCGAAAGGGGAGAAATTCCACACAAACTGGACGGGACACGGCGGGACGACCGCAGCCGGAACATACAACGCCTAAGTGTAAGGAAACAGAATCATATGTTTAAGAAAGGACGGAATCAGTCATGAATCTTCCCATACATACAGATTTAAGCGGAAAAGTAGCGGTGGTCACCGGAGCCGGAGGCGTCCTGTGCAGCATGTTTGCCCGCGCGCTGGCGGCGTCCGGCGCGAAAGTGGCTGCCATCAGCCTTCATCAGGAAAAAGTGCAGAAGGTCGCGGATATGATCACGGCGGAGGGCGGAATTGCCGCGGCGTACGCCTGCAATGTGCTGGACCGGGGAGCCCTGGAAGCCTGCCATGAAAAAGTAATGGCTGACCTGGGATCCTGCGACATCCTGATCAACGGCGCGGGCGGCAACCAGCCTGGGGCGACGACAGAAAAAGAATATTTTGAGGCGGGAGATCTGGATTCGGATACAAAGAATTTTTTTCAATCTCGCGCAGTCGGATGTGGAAGCGGTGTTTCAGTTGAATTTTACCGGATCGCTGCTGCCGACGCAGGTTTTTGCGCGGGATATGATCGGGCGGAGCGGGTGCAGTATTATCAACATTTCATCGATGAATGCGTATACCCCGCTGACGAAAATCCCGGCTTACTCGGGCGCAAAGGCTGCCGTATCCAATTTCACCCAGTGGCTGGCGGTTCACTTCAGTAAGACCGGCATCCGGGTAAACGGTATCGCGCCGGGATTTTTCTCCACAGCGCAGAATGCAGCGCTTCTCTGGAATGAGGACGGAACGCCCACGGCGCGCACCGGGAAAATCCTGTCCGCCACGCCGATGGGGCGGCTGGGGGAGCCGGAGGAACTGCTGGGGACTTTGCTGTTCCTGGCGGATGAGAAAGCGTCCGGGTTTATCACCGGTACCGTGATTCCCGTGGACGGCGGATTTTCCGCTTACGGAGGAGTCTGAGTATGGAATTATCCGCTTACGCACAGTCAGAGACCGGGCTTTCCAAAGAGGAGATCCGCACTCTCCTGGAAACTTCCTTGGAAGACAGAGAGTATAAGAATGTGCTGATCATCCCGCCGGATTTTACGCGCTTTCATTCCAATGCGGGCCTGATCACGAACCTGTATTATCATATGCTCCGGGAGCGGGGCGCGAATGTGGATATCCTGTCTGCCGTCGGAACGCATTGTCCCGTCACGGAAAAACAGGCAAAGACCATGTTCGGAGATATTCCTTTTTCCGTTTTTCGGACTCATAACTGGCGGACGGATACCGTGCGTCTGGGAGAGGTCCCGGCTTCGTATCTGGAAGAGATCACGGATGGACTGTGGAAAGAAGCGGTGAGTGTGGAGATCAACCGGAGAGTTATGGATCCCACCTATGATCTGATTCTCTCTGTGGGGCAGGTGGTTCCGCATGAGGTGATCGGCATGGCAAACCACGCAAAGAATCTGTTTGTCGGCGTGGGCGGCAGCGATATGATCAACAAATCCCATATGGTCGGCGCCGTTTACGGCATGGAGCGGATGATGGGGCGGGATCACACGCCGGTGCGGAAAATCCTGGACTATGCATGGACGCATTATCTGAGCCGGCGCCCGCTTCAGTTTGTACTTACTGTCTGTACCGCGGCGGAGGAGAAAATTTTTACCCATGGGTTATTTATCGGCGATACCCGGAAAACGCTGGAGGATGCCATCGCCCTTTCGCAGGAGAAAAACATTACTTTTGTGAAGACGGGAATGAAAAAGTGCGTGGTCTGGCTGGATCCTTCGGAGTTTACCAGCACCTGGGTCGGCAATAAGGCGATCTACCGCACCCGGATGGCGATCGCGGACGGCGGAGAGCTGATTGTGCTGGCTCCCGGCGTCGATAAGTTCGGTGAGGATGTTCAGGTGGACGCGCTCATCCGGAAATACGGATATCGGGGAAGAGAGCATATTTTAAGAGAGTTTCAGAAGCCGGAAAATGCCGATCTCAGGGAAAATATGGGGGCCGCGGCGCATCTGATACACGGCTCATCAGACGGGCGTTTTCGAATCACCTATGCGGTGAAAAATATTTCGCAGGAGGAGATCGAGAGTGTCGGTTTCTATTCCGCGGATTATGACCGGATGGCGGCCGGATATAACCCAAAGACTCTGCGCAGCGGATATAACTGCATTGACGGAGAAGAGATATTTTTTATTCCCAACCCGGCGTTGGGGCTTTGGATTAATGAAGAAAAATTCAGGAGGTGAGCCATGAAAGCTTTTATGGATCAGGATTTTCTGTTAAACACGGACACGGCGAAGAAGCTGTTTCATACCTATGCGAAAAACGGTCCGATTATCGATTATCATAATCATCTATCTCCCCGGGATATCGCGCAGGCAAGGCAGTTTCATAATCTGACGGAGCTCTGGCTGGAGTCGGATCACTACAAATGGCGCGCCATGCGTGCCTGCGGTGTGGAGGAGGCGTATATCACGGGGAAAAGTACGGATGATTATCAGAAATTTCAGGCCTGGGCCGCGGCGGTGCCGCGCATTGCGGGCAGCCCGTTGTATCACTGGACGCATCTGGAGTTGCAGCGATATTTTGGAATATCTGTGCCGCTGACGCAGGAAACTGCGCCGGAAATCTGGGAGCAGACCTGCAAGATGCTGCGCCTGCCGGAATTTAATGTACCGTCTCTGCTGGAAAAACAGAATGTAAAAGTCCTCTGCACGACGGATGACCCGGCGGACAGCCTGGAATGGCATGAGGCGATCGCCGCGGATTCTGCGATTTCTTTCCGGGTGCTTCCGTCTTTCCGTCCGGATCGTTATCTCTCCGTTGAGAGTGAGACTTTTCGGGATGCGGTCAGGGAACTGGGAGAGCGAAACGGCGATACTGTCAGGATCCTGGATGATCTGAAAGAAAATCTGAAGAAATCCCTGGATCGTTTTGTTCAGGCAGGGTGCCGCCTTTCCGATCACAGCCTCTCCGTGGTTTCCTACGGTAAAGGGGACGGAGTGTCCGCTTTCCGGAAAGCGATAGCGGGGGAGAAGCCGACGGAGGAGGAAATTGCCGATTACAGAGGCGATCTGCTGCGGTTTCTGGGAGGCGAGTATAAGCGCAGGAAGATTTCCATGCAGCTTCATTTCGGAGCGCTGCGCAATGTCAGCACCAGGCTTTTTAAGGAGATCGGGGCGGACGCCGGAGGAGACAGTGTCGGAACGACAGTCGGATCGGCATCGCTGGGGGCTTTTCTGGATGATCTGGATGCCGCCGGCAATCTGCCGCACACGGTGCTGTACAATCTGAATCCGGCGGACAATATGGTGCTTTCCACCATGGCCGCAGATTTTGCCCCGACGGTAAAATACGGCGCCGCCTGGTGGTTCAACGATACGCTGCGCGGGATCAGAAATCAGCTGCAGGAGCTGATGGAGACAGAACAGCTGGCGGAGAGCATCGGGATGCTTACGGATTCGCGTTCCTTTACTTCTTTCCCGAGACATGAATATTTCCGCCGTATTTTGTGCGATACCCTGGGACAGCTTGTGGAGGATGGGCTGTATCCTGATGATGTCCCGCGGTTGGGGGAACTGGCGGAGGATGTCTGCTGGCGCAATGCGGCGCGATTCCTCAGGCTGGAGTGATACATAATAAAGTAACCGTTGCGAAATAAAAATATCGAGTATTTTTACCGGGTTGTGTTTGCAGTATGGCAGAAATTAAAAAAGCAGGAGATACAATGGGATAACAGGAGGAGGCAGTTGTATGAGGAACGTAATCAATTTAAATGATGGCTGGCGGTTTATTCAGGAGGACGCCGGACTTCCGGATACGCTTCCGGAGGACTGGCAGAAGGTTGATCTGCCGCATACCTGGAATGCGGTCGACGGCATGGACGGGAACGGAAGCTATGACCGCGGAAACTACTGGTATGCGAAGACATTCGAGACTCCGCTCCAGCCGCTGGCCGGGGGAAGAGTGTACGTGGAGGTGCTTGCGGCCGGGCAGCAGGCGGCGGTGTATGTAAATGGGCAGCAGGCGGTATATCACGAGGGCGGCTACTCCGCTTTTCGCGCGGACGTTACCGATCTGTGCAATCGGAGCGGGGAAAATCTTCTGGTGATCGCCTGCAGCAATGAGTATAAGGAAAGCGTGTATCCGCACTCCGCGGACTTTGCGTTTTACGGCGGCCTGTATCGGGGCATCAACCTGATCAGCGTGCCGGAGACCCATTTTGACCTGGATTATTACGGAGGTCCCGGACTGGCGGTGACGCCGAAACCCTGTGATGGCGGCGCGATGTTTGAACTGGAGGCATGGGTGACGAATCCGGATGAAAATTTCACGGTGCTTTATTCGATTCTGGATGCGTGTGGGCAGGAGGCTGCGTCTGCGGTGCGCCCGGCGGATAATACGAAAGTAACGGTATTTGTCCCGGATGCCAAAAAGTGGGATATGGATCATCCCTATCTGTATACGGTGACCGCCATTTTGCAGCGCAGAAATGAAGCGTATGACGAAGTGTCTGTCCGTGCCGGCGTCCGGAGCTTTTCTGTCGATCCGAATGAGGGGTTTTCCATCAACGGTAAAAAGACGCCGCTGCGCGGGGTCAGCCGCCACCAGGATATGTTGTATAAGGGGAATGCTCTCAGCAGGGAGGATCATTATCATGATGCGGAGCTGATCAAAGAGATTGGCGCCAATACGGTTCGCCTGGCGCACTATCAGCACGATCAGCATTTTTATGACGCCTGTGATAAGCTCGGCTTTGCGGTCTGGGCGGAGATCCCGTTTATCAGCGTGTTTAAAAAGGATCCGGAGGCGCATCAGAACTGCATCAGCCAGATGAAAGAACTGATTATTCAGAATTATAACCATCCGTCCATCCTGTTCTGGGGCCTTTCCAATGAGATTCTGATCGGCGGCATTTCAGAAAAGCTCATTGAAAATCATAGGGAGCTGAATGACCTTTGTCACAGGTTGGACCCGACGCGGCTTACAACGATCGCGCACGTCAGCATGACGCCGGTGGACAGCCCGATGCATGGCATTACGGATGTGGAAAGCTATAATCTATATTTTGGCTGGTACGGCGGCAAGGCGGAAGATAACGGGCCGTGGCTGGATCATTTTCATGAGGTACATCCGGACATCTGTCTGGGCATGGCGGAGTACGGTTGCGAGGGGATTGTTACGTACCACGGACCGAATCCGGCCTGCAAGGATTACAGCGAAGGATATCAGGCGCTGTACCATGAACATATGGCGAAAATACTGGAGGAGAGACCCTGGATCTGGGCTTCTCATGTATGGAATATGTTCGATTTTGGCTGCCCGGAGCGCAGGGAAGGCGGTGTTGCGGGAAGAAATAACAAGGGACTTGTGACCATAGACCGTAAGACAAAAAAAGATGCTTACTATATTTATCAGGCGTACTGGACGGCAAAGCCGATGGTGCACATCTGTGGGAGGCGCTATGCGCAGCGCGCGGGTGAGACGACCCAGATCCGGGTATACTCCAACCAGCCGACCGTTGCGTTATACCTGAACGGAAAACCGATAGGAGAACAGTCTGGAGAAAAAGTATTTGTATTTACTGTGGCGCTGGAAGATGGATGCAATACCGTGCTTGCCGTGGCGGGTGCGGCAAAGGACAGTATTACACTGGAAAAAGTGGAGACCGAACCGGCCATTTATGTGCTGCCGGAGGTCAACGAGCGTAACGAAGGGGTTGCAAACTGGTTTAAGTTGTCGGGAAGTCTGGATCTGAAAGCACCGATGGAGTTCCCGGAGGGGAAATACAGTATCAGAAATACGCTGGAGGAGCTCTCCGCCTCGCCGGAAGCGCTGGAGCTGGCAGTGCAGGCATATAAGCTGGCGATGGGCGTGCCGCTGGTCCCGGGTGAGGGCGTGTGGAATGTAAAGAAACATACGACGCTGGAAGATGAACTGGCGACAGCGGGACCTATTGTGCCGGAGGGGTTCGCGGAGAGCCTGAATGCAAAGCTGATTCAGCTGGATGTTGTGCAGGAGTGAGCCTTGACATAAATGTTTTGGTTTCAGCAATGATAAAGAGTAATTTTTTCCCCTGATTAGGAACCATTTTTATTGTAAAATTTCGGGATATGTTATATGATGGTAAGAACAAAATAATGACCCGGGCATTTGTGCCCGAGAAAGGAGCGGACATATGGAGAATAAACTCAGTGATACCATGAAAAAAATCATTTTGGCGGGAATCGGGGCAGCGGCGACCACTACGGAGAAGACGAAAGAGATCGTGGACGACCTGGTAAAAAGAGGTGAGCTGACCGTAGAGCAGGGGAAAGTGCTCAACGAGGAGTTGAAGCACAATGTGAAAAAGACGTTTGAGTCGAAGCCGAGAGATGTCTCGGAGATGCTTCACGACCTGACACCGGAGCAGCTGGCAGCGTTGAAAGAGGAGCTGGCGGCGATGGAGAATGAGTCTGCGGATGAGGAAGCGGAGTAAGGGTTACGGTGAACAGCGAAGCGAAACCGGAGGAGCAAGAGCGGTGACGAGTAACAAAGGGAATCCGGCAGAGGAAAAGATTCGGCGGTAATGGAGTAAAGCCGGAGGAGTAAAAACTGTGACGAGCTAATGAAGCAAAGCGGGAAAAGCAGGTTTTAGAGTGAACAATGCAGCAGCATAAAAAGAGCAGGGACTGCGATGAGTAAAGAACCGAAGGAAAACCGACTGCGGGAGATGATGGCGGTCGTTCGCAAACACAATATTGCCAGGGGTGTGACGCCGGAGAAACTGCGCCTGATCCTGGAAGATCTTGGCCCGACTTATATTAAGCTGGGCCAGATTATGTCTATGCGGTCCGACATTTTCCCGAAGAGGATCTGCGATGAGCTGATGCGCCTTCGCTCTGAGGTTACACCCATGCCGTATGAGGAAGTGCTGCGCGTGATTGCGGCGTCTTACGGAAAAGCTCCGGGGGAAGTATTTGCGAAGATTGAGAAGACGCCCATCGGATCCGCTTCCATTGCGCAGGTCCATCGGGCGAAGCTTCTGACCGGCGAGGACGTTGTGGTGAAGGTGCAGCGTGAGGGCATTTATGAAACCATGTTCAGTGATATCGAGTTCCTTCATCGGGCGATTCGTCTGGTGCCTTCTGTCACCAGAACCGGATATGTGGATATGAATCAGGTCATCGAGGAGATGTGGAAGACGGCGCAGGAGGAGATGGATTTCCTGACCGAGGCGGACAACATGGAGGAATTTGCGCGGCTGAATGAGTCCGTCGCCTTTGTGGGAAGTCCCGTGCTTTATCGGGAATATACGACGAAGCAGGTCCTGGTGATGGAATACATCGACGGGTTTGAGGTGGATGACACAGAGGCGCTGCGGGAAAACGGGTACGATCTGAATGAAATCGGCGCCAAGATGGCGGATAATTATATCAAACAGATCATAGAGGACGGATTTTACCATGCGGATCCGCACCCCGGCAACCTCCGCATCCGGGATGGGAAAATCATCTGGATTGACATGGGGATGATGGGGCGCATCAGTCAGCAGGATCGGACGCTGCTTGGCAAGGTGATCCAGGGAGTTGCGGAGCATGATATCAGCTCAATCGTGGAGGCAGTGCTTTCCATTGGGGAGTTTCGCGCGAAGCCGAATCAGAAGCTTCTGTATGCGGATATCAGCGAATGGCTGGCAAAATACGGATCATCAGGCTTCGGCGGGCTGAACATGGGGACGGTTCTGCAGGATCTGATGGATATCATGAAAGTGAACAAGGTAGCAATGCCCCATACACTGACCATGCTGGTGCGGGGGCTTACCACCATAGAGGGAGTGATCACAGAGATTGCGCCGAACATCAATGTCGTTCAGGTGGCCGCAGCGCGGATGTCGACAAGCATCTTTCATGATTTTGACTGGAGGCGGGAGCTGGAGAATGGCGGGCAGGAACTGTATCGAGCCGTGAAAAAGGGGGCTCGGATCCCCGGTTACATCTCAGATTTGCTGCGCAGCTATATGAACGGACAGGTGAGTATCAATCTGGATTTGCACTCTACCGAGGATCTGTCAGCCTTGCCGAACCGCCTGATTCGTGATGTAGTCATGGGTGTTCTGATTGCCGCCCTGCTCATCGGATCCAGTATCTTATGTACCACGGATATGAAGCCAAAGCTGTTGGGGATTCCGGCAATTGGTGCGATCGGTTTTTTGCTTGCGATGATTCTGGCGATCGGGATATTTATTGAACAGATACGCCGCAGAAGAAGACGGCGGTAAACTTTTAATACGGGCGCAGTTGCTCTAACAGTGTCACGACATCGATGCTGACACGCAGGAGTTCCTGCGCTGTTTTTGTGTCTTTTTCGCGGATGATGCGCTCCAGTTCCGTGAATTCATGGTACAGGCGGTGCTTCTCATTATGAAAATCAAAAACCTGTGTCTGCCCCTTATGATCGGAAATCTCATAGCGGTCAATCTGATTCATCGGCATGCGGACGGTGAGGCAGGCGTTTTCTCCCTGGATGGTGGAAGCCACAGGCGCCTGGCAATCCTTGGCTGCCAGGGAAACTGCCTGAAAGGTTCCGTAATCGAGCGCTGCCACGCCGCTGGTATCGACGCCGCGCTGCATGTTGGGGAAGTAGTGCGCGTCCTGCGGTTTTCCGAACAACGCCAGAATGGCGTGGAGATTGTATACATTCAGATCCATCAGTGCGCCGCCCATGCAGGCCGGGTCAAAGGCCGGAGCGATTTTGCCCTCCCGGAAATCATCGTAGCGGGAAGAGTACTGGCAGAACTGGAAATTGACCAGGCGAATCGGGCTGAGGGAGGGCAGCTGCTCTTTCAGGGAGCGGAACGCCGGTGTATAGTGCAGACTCATGGCTTCCAGCAGAAACACCTGCTGCGCTTCGGCGTCCGCCGCCAGTTCCAGCAGCTCCTGACTATGAACTGTGGCGGGTTTTTCAACGATGACGTGCTTCCCGGCGGCGATGGCCTGTTTTGCAAAGGGGAAATGCAGGCTGTTGGGCAGAGCGAGGTAGACGGTGTCGATATCCGCCGCCAGCAGATCCTCCGCGTTCAGGAAATAACCGTTCAGCCGGTATTTCTGACATAAATCCCGCGTCCGTGCCGCTGAGGTTTCTCTCCCCATCAGATAACATTTCTCCGGGTGCAGTGAGGCGATCAGCGGAAGCACCTCCTGCACGATTTTTCCGGTTCCCATAATGCCGAGTTTCATGTAATATTTCTCCTTCTTTTATAATGAAAAACTGTATACTTACGAGTATTATATTCTTGATTCAGCAAATTTACAAGCCCATCGCCAACTCGCCGAAAAATACGAAAAATATTCTGCCAACTCGCAGATTAAATTTCCGCCAACTCGCCGAAAAATCTCTGGCGAGGATTTGGTTTTCTGAGTAACGGCGCTTTCCTTGTTGCCAAAAAAGAAAGAAAACGGTTCCTCCTTATGCTGAAAATACACCTGAAAGGGTATAATTTTATAACAAACAAAGAAAATATACCCGAAAGGGTGTGAAATAAAAAAAGAACATTGACAAAATACCCGAAAGGGTATAAAATCATACAAGTAATGGAAGAAAGGAATGCGTTATGAATCCGATTGCTGAATTTGTAAAGGAAAATAGAAAAAAGGCCGGACTGACGCAGCAGGAGTTTGCAGTCCGTTCAGGTCTTGGTCTTCGCTTTGTCCGGGAACTGGAGCAGGGGAAAGAAACCGTTCGTATGGATAAAGTGAATGTTGCTCTTGCCATGTTTAATGCACAGGCTGTCGCCGGAAAGAAGGAGAATAGATGAGCATTTTCAGGACGGCGTATGTTTATGTAAGAAATGACTTTGCGGGATTTTTATGTGAAACGGATGATGGTTACACGTTTCGATATGATGGTGAGTATTTACAAAGCGAACGGGCGTCTGCGGTTTCGCTTACTTTGCCATTGTGTGAGGAGGCGTACGAATCCAGGACATTATTTTCCTTTTTTGACGGCTTGATTCCCGAAGGCTGGCTTTTAAAAGTCGTTACGGAAAATTGGAAAATTGACAATCGGGATCGATTTGGCGTATTGCTTGTGGCCTGCAAAGATGGAATCGGAAATGTGTCCATCAGAGAGGAGCGCGCATGAATTGTCTTTGCTGCGGGAAACCGCTTCACACATCCGACGAGTCAGGTTGGCATAAAGCCTGCATCAGACGTTTTTTTGGACAGACTGCCTGCCTGCGATAGAGGTTGATGATAAAACCCTGGCTTTGCTGGCAGTGGAGACAACGAATAAAGGGTTTACCGTTCCGGGCGTCCAGAAGAAATTGTCCCTGCATCTTGTCAGTGACAGAAGTAAGCCGAGGCTGACGCTGGTGAATTATCCGACCGGCTACATTTTGAAACCTCAGGTGGGTGAATTTGAAGCCCTGCCTGAGTCGGAGCAGCTGATTATGTCTATGGCTGATCTTGCGGGAATTTCTACGGTGCCGCATGCTTTGATTAAGGGTAACAATGGATTCGCATATATAACAAAGCGCGTGGACCGTATTATTGAGAAAGATAAAATAAAGATGCTGGCTATGGAGGATTTTTGCCAGCTTGATTTGAGGTTGACAGAGGATAAATATCGGGGCTCTTATGAGCGCTGTGCAAGGGTTATTAAAAAATATTCCTCGCGAACTGGTATTGATATGGCGGAGTTTTTCATTCGCCTGATGTTTTCGTTTTTAGTTGGGAATTCCGATATGCATCTTAAGAATTTCTCGTTGATTGAGACAGCGGAAAGTTCCGGGGAATATGTGCTGTCTCCCGCATATGATCTGCTCCCGGTGAATGCAGTTATGCCGGCTGACAGGGAACAATTTGCGCTTCCGATGAACGGTAAAAAACGAAATATTCGTAAAAAAGATTTTCTGATCTTTGCCGAAACCTGCGGTATTGCAAAATCTGCGGCAGAGAAGATGATGAAAAATCTTGTTGCTATGACTCCCGGATGGATTTCCATGTGTGAAGAGTCTCTGTTGCCGCTGGAATTGCAGGAGCGGTTGGTGCGGATTATTACGGAACGGTCGGAAGTATTGCGATGAAAATGTAGTCTATCTGGAACTTCTTCGCAGGGGATATGATGTATATGTGGGGAAATTGGATAATCTGGAAGTGGATTATGAAGGGATTCGCCGAATTAATGTCCTGGATTGGTTAATGGGAAACGGAATACACCGGATGAACTGAAAGATACG
>Ga0192240_10183_pt1 | contig 30361 bp, 31 predicted proteins | sample Koala_Koa27_H3_FD_131237 | JGI IMG/M metagenome (GOLD analysis project Ga0192240, IMG submission 131237) | Enriched cells from koala feces incubated with labeled cellulose particles, San Francisco Zoo, California, United States - Koala_Koa2-7_H3 ...
ATTCATGAGTTTGGTATCTATTGCTTTGGTGATTGGTCTGGCTTTCTGTATTGAACGTATTATTTACTTAAGTCTGGCTGAGATCAATACCAAGAAATTCCTGGCATCTGTTGAAGCCGCGCTGGAAAAAGGAGATGTAGAAGCTGCAAAAGATATCGCGCGCAATACCAGAGGTCCTATCGCTTCTATCTATTATCAGGGTCTGATGAGAATGGATCAGGGTATTGACGTAGTAGAAAAATCAGTAGTATCTTACGGTGGTGTACAGGCGGGTTATCTGGAAAAAGGATGTTCCTGGATCACGCTGTTTATCGCGATGGCTCCGTCATTAGGGTTCCTGGGAACTGTAATCGGTATGGTGCAGGCGTTCGATAAGATCCAGCAGGTAGGTGATATCTCTCCGACGGTTGTAGCGGGTGGTATGAAAGTAGCCTTGATCACAACTATCTACGGTTTGATCGTTGCTTTGATCCTGCAGTTGTTCTACAATTATGTACTTTCAAAAATTGAAGCACTTACAAGTGAAATGGAAGATTCTTCTATTACTCTGCTTGATATGGTGATCAAGTACAATTTGAAATACAAAAAATAATCTGAAACAAAATGAGTAAGTTATCATATAAAATATCCTACTACGTGCTGTATGCCCTTTTCGCGATCATTCTGATTGTACTCGGAATGTTCTACTTCTCGGGCTTTGACAGAATGGTAGGTGAATATAATGCCCCTGCCCATACAGATACATTGATTTATCTGATCTATGGTATCCTGGGATTTTGTATAGTTGCCACATTGGTAGCTGCGGTGATTCAGTTCGGTACTGCACTGATGGATAATCCGATGAACGCTCTCCGTTCACTGATAGGGATTATACTTCTGGCTGTATTGCTGATTGTTACTTATTCGATGGGCTCTGTAGAAGCTATACCTACAGGAGAAGGACTTTTTACAGATCCTTTCTGGCTGAGGATCACAGATATGTTTGTATATTCCATCTATTTCTTGTTGGGAATTACTATTCTGTGTATGATCGGAAGCAGTGTTAAAAAAGCAATTTCGTAAGTAAATTACTGATAAACCAATTAAAGTAATTACAAATGGCAAAAGGAAATAGAAAAGTTCCTGATATAAACTCAAGTTCTACGGCGGATATCGCTTTCCTGTTGCTTATCTTTTTCTTGATCACAACTTCTATGGATACGGACCGTGGATTGGCAAGACGATTGCCGGAACCCCCGGATCCGAATACCAAACAAGATGATATCATTGTAAAAGAGCGCAACGTATTGCAGGTATTCTTAAACGCTAATGACCAGTTAATGGCTGGGGGTGATTATATTAGCGTAAGAGAACTCCGCAACAAGGCTAAAGAGTTTATTCAGAACCCTTATAATGATGAAAAATTGCCTGAAAAGCATGAGAAGGATATTCCGTTGCTGGGAGGTAAGGTAATGGTTACGGAAAACCATGTAATCTCTCTTCAGAATGACCGTGGATCTTCTTATCAGGCATATATGGATGTCCAGAACGAATTGGTGGCTGCCTATAACGAATTGAGAGATGAGATCTCTCAGGAAAACTGGCAGAAGAACTACAATGAACTGGACGAAGCGCAGCAGAAAGCTGTACGTGACTTTTATCCTCAGAAGATCTCTGAGGCAGAACCTAAAAACTACGGAGCAAGGTAAGAAATGGGAAAGTTTAATAAAACCGGTAAACGTGGAATGCCTGCGTTGAACACCTCTTCTCTTCCTGACTTGATCTTTACGCTGTTATTCTTCTTTATGATGGTAACAACCATGCGTGAAGTTCAATTGAAAGTAGAGTTTAAGGTTCCGCAGGCCACAGAGCTTGAAAAGCTTGAAAAGAAGTCTTTGGTTACTTTCATCTATGTAGGACAACCTACCATGGAGTTCCGTAAGAAACTGGGATCTGAAAGTCGTATTCAGCTGAATGACAGTTTTGCTGAAGTAGCGGAGATCCAGGATTTCATTACACAGGAACGTCTGAGTATGAAAGAATCGGACCAGCCCTTTATGACCGTGTCGCTTAAGATCGACAAAGATACCCGAATGGGTATTGTGACCGATATCAAACAGGCACTGCGTCAGGCGTATGCATTGAAGATCAACTATTCTGCCGCTTCACGCGATTAAAAGAAAGTTGTCTCTATATTAAAAAAGGTGACCGGAATTCCGGTCACCTTTTTTATTGCGTGTCTGATCAGAAATGATCCGGTAGAAAAATAAGTGAGCAGATAGATACACAGGTACTTATTTTTCGTTGCCGACGCCGTATACCTCCTGATAAATGGCAGACCGTACAGCTGGGAACTTCTCAGGGCTCAGCAGACCGTACACCATTAAATACATCGGGATTTCTTTACTTCCTGTCCGATAAGGGGGCTGTACATATGCATGTTCCCACAATATGAAATGATGCCTTTCGTAAAAAGCAATGCGCCTTCCGGCAATTTCCTCCGTGGGAGGTTCTACTTCCAATACAATCGGTTTGTTAAGGGTTTGTTGTAGCCATTCCAATACTTGTTTACCATATCCACCATTGCGCCGTTCAGGGTCAATAGCGAAATGCTCCACATAGAAAAAGTCGTTCAGGTCCCAGTAAGTAATAAAGCCTACAGGGACATTCTCATCCAGAATGACAGTATTGTAGAAATGCTCTTTCTGGTCGGTATATTCTCTGAATGCGGGAAGTTCCCGATACTCATCTATAGGAAAGGAGGCTACCAATAGATCTTCCATAAAACGGTAAAGGGTTTCATCCGGAGTCCGGATGCGTCTGAATGTGATCATAAGGATAATTATCTTATTTGATTCGTAGATACAGGGTCTGTACAACAGGGATGGCCTGTTCTGTGTGGTAACAAACGGGGTAGCACAAAAGTTATTTTGTATAAAACTCAATGATGCGTTTGATTGCCCGTTGACATACCGGGCAGAATGCCGGATATTCATTGGTCCGCATCCGGCAATTATCAGCAGGACGGTACACTCCTTTCACGGAATAGCCTCCGCCTTCGTATACTCCTACCGGATAGTTCTCTTTTTCCGAAACAGGCGTAGGAATGGGTATCTGTGGCGGCAGCATATTTTCCCATTTCGAGGAAAAGTCTACCAGTGTCGTAATGTTTTGCTCCCAGGGTTCTATATCCAACGGATAAAAATCACTCATGATGTCTTCTTCATAGAAATATTCATCTCCCAACCCGGCAAAGCTATGTCCGAACTCATGTACCACCACCGGTCTGAACATCGGATGATGAGCAGTAGTAAGTGTAAAAGCATTGTATATGCCTCCTCCACCATATTGGGCAGTATTTGCCAGGATGATAATATGTTCATAAGGAATTCCTGCCAATGTATGATGAATGTCCTGTATGCGACTGGTCGTGAGATATCTTTCGGAATAGAATGTATCGAAATGAGAACTGAACACTGTATGCTTCCATATATGCTGGTGGGGGATACTCACCCCGCTTTCCCGGGAAGCACTGGCCACGGCGATTACATTGAATTCGTTGGAAAGAGATCGGAAAGGCTCGTGTGTGAAGATACTCTCACAGGCTGTTTCCGCGTCCTGGTAGAAGATCTCCATTTCTTCTTCGGTATATCCTTCTGCCAATATAACCACATTGATCTTCTCTGCGGGATCTCCGTTCCGCATCAGATACCGATGCGGGGCAGGATCTTTCGTATCGATGCAACGGATCAGGATGTCTTCCGGATCGATCTCATGGTTGAAGGAAGCTGTTATTTCCCGTCGGTTGTTGTACAGAACAACTTCTATTTCTACCGGTTGAAGGGGATAAGGGACCAGAAAGGTATTTTCAAAGCTTTTTTGTGTGAGTAGCGCCTCTTCTGTCTCGATCCATTCCTGGAACAGGGAAGAGAAGGAGGTGGAATAGATGTGCATACCTGTCTCTTTGTCCTTCATTACGATCTTTCCGTTTCCCTGCAACGGGAGTTCGGACAGCCGTTTTCTACGTCCGGCCCACTGCTGTGTAGAATAAAGTCCATCCAGATAGATCTCCTGGTTAGTCGCGTTTCCGGCAAAGATATAGTCGAGCCGTAAAGTCATGTTTGTAAAACAGGCATTGAAATCCTGAGCATACAGGGCAAAGCATATCCAACATGCGAATATAAAAACAAGTGTTTTCTTCATCTTGTCTGAGGTTTGTCTTTCTACAAAGATAAACAACTTATTCAGGATTATGAAATGTAGACTGGTTGTTTTCGGTACAGCCAAGAGGTGAACAGAGGGTCGGAACGGGGCAGATCCGGACGAATGAGTGTCGGTACATACCCCTTTGTTCTGTGGTACGGAGCAGGCAAAATACGCTTTTGAAAAGAAGAATGACCGGGCAGTTTCGAAGGTACGGGAAAGCTGTGCGGAGGAAGTGATTATTTTTGTTGAAATGTTAGAAATCATAAAAGTGAGACTCCTGATTTTCAATTGCGGAAAAAAACTGTAACTTTGCATAAGGATATTGTGACGATATTCTCTGAATTTAGTATATATACTATTAATTTTGCCTAACATGGGACACCATCAACTGGATTCTTTAGACGAGCAGATCCTGAAACTAATTGCAGACAATGCCCGTATTCCTTTTCTCGAAGTAGCAAGGGCGTGTAATGTTTCGGGAGCTGCTATTCACCAACGTATACAGAAACTGACCAACCTCGGTATTCTGAAAGGGTCGGAGTTTGTTATTGATCCGGAGAAGATCGGATTTGAGACTTGCGCTTATATCGGGATCTATCTGAAAGACCCTGAATCCTTTGATTCGGTAACGAAAGCCCTCCATAATATACCTGAGGTAGTGGAGTGCCATTTTACAACAGGAAAGTACGATATGTTTATTAAAATATACGCCAAAAACAATCATCATCTGCTTAGTATCATTCACGATAAACTGCAACCTCTGGGGTTGGCGCGTACGGAGACGTTGATCTCCTTTCACGAGGCCATCAAGCGTCAGATACCCATTATGGTGGATGTCAGCGAAGAGTGATCATTTACGTATATAATCGACAAATGCGAAGGAGAAGGGATGTGTTTCATCTGCAGGATGAAACTCCCTGCTTTTTTCCTGCCATACGGTAAGGTCGATCTCCGGAAAGAACGCATCTGTCTGGGGAGCCGTAGTATCTACTTCCGTCACGTAAAGGCGGGTTGCCAGGGGCAGAGTTTCTCTGTAAATACTTTCTCCGCCGATCATAAATAGTTCCGCCTCTTCTTTACACGCGTTGATCGCCGCTTCCAGCGAATGAAAAATCTCTGTATTTGGATAGAAAAGATCTTCCTTTCGTGACAAGACTATGTTGCGTCTGTTGGGGAGTGCCCCTTTGGGGAGAGATTCAAACGTTTTGCGCCCCATGATGATCGTATGTCCGGTGGTAAGCGCTTTGAAGCGTTTGAGATCATCCGGTAGCCAGAACAAGAGACGGTTTTTGTATCCGATCGCCCGGTTCTTATCTGTGGCAACTATAATGCTGATTTCTTTCATGGGGTATAAGGAACTAAAGATTAGACGGCTACTTCACCTTTGATATGAGGATGTGGATCGTACCCTGTCAGGGTAAAGTCTTCGTATTGAAAATCAAAGATACTTTTTACTCCGGGGTTGATCTCCATACGTGGCAGGGATCTGGGCCGACGCGTCAGCTGAAGTTTTACCTGTTCCATATGATTCGTATAGATATGAGCATCTCCCAGGGTATGGACGAAGTCTCCGGCTTTCAGACCTGTTACCTGCGCCATCATCTGTAGCAACAAGGCATAGGAAGCGATGTTGAAAGGCACCCCCAGGAAGATGTCCGCGCTTCGCTGATAGAGTTGCAGACTGAGCCGTCCGTCAGCTACATAGAACTGGAAGAAGGCGTGGCAGGGAGGGAGGTTCATGTTCGGAAGATCTCCGACATTCCAGGCACTGACAATGATGCGCCGGGAATCCGGGTGGTGCAGGATACTATCTACCGCTTCACTGATCTGATCGATCGTGCCTCCCTGGTAGTCGGGCCAGGAACGCCATTGATACCCATAAATGTGTCCCAGGTCTCCGTTGGCATCTGCCCATTCGTTCCAGATACGCACGCCGTGCTCCTGAAGGTATCTGACGTTTGTATCTCCTTTCAGGAACCAGAGAAGTTCATAAATGATGGATTTCAGATGCAGTTTTTTGGTGGTGAGGCAAGGAAAACCCTCTTCCATATCGAACCGCATCTGATGGCCGAAAATGCTTAGGGTACCTGTACCTGTACGATCACTCTTGTAAACACCTTCGGTAAGCACTCTGTCCAGAAGATCTATGTATTGTTTCATGATGGGTGGAATTGTAAGCTTTGTGCAAAAGTACACAGAAAGTTTCTAAAAACAGAGGGTGTTTATATATTCCATACAGATTATTACCCGATTTCACCGCTTCTCTGGCTGGTATTTTATCCGTTGGGCCTTACCGGAAGGTTGTTGTTGCCAACGCCTGCTGTGGCTTTTGCGGATAAGATCATCGGCACCAGGTCACCTCAGTAAAGATGCGGTCGGATGATAAGCGCAGGATAGCCAGGGCCGGAACCTACACCGCAGACCTACAGGAAGGGGGTCAGTAAGTTGGCAAACCATCCGACAAACTTCTTCCAGCCGGAGCGCTGTTTCCAGTATTCATCTGTCATTTCAATACTGTGCAATTTATCTTCTTCAAATAGGTTCATCAGGTCTTGAGTGACCTGTGGATCGAAGATAAAAGCGTTGGTCTCGTAATCGTACCGCAGGCTGCGACTGTTGAGGTTGGCTGTTCCTACCGTACAGAAGCTGTCATCTATCATCATGATCTTGGAGTGATGAAAACCTTCGTCGTACAGGTAAACATCCGCTCCGCGTTTCATCAGTTTATGTGCTACGTAGAGCGAGGCGTCGGGAGTGAAGGGTATGTCTGATCTGGAGGAGAGCATGATCTCTACATGTACACCCTTATCTATGGATTTTCTGAGTGATCTTCTGATGGAGCGGGTAGGTACGAAATAGGGGTTAATGATCTGTATATGTTCCCGCGCGGCATCGATAGAGACGGTGTAGCTCTGACGAATGATCCGGGGGGTCTGGCGTGGCACACGATCTACGATAGCGATAGGTACTGTATCTGTTGCCTCTGTGTGAGGAGCCGGGAAGTAGGCTGCTCCGCCGATCTGCTGTTTGGTGGATTTGTTCCAGGTAGTCAGGAAGATCTCTTGCAGGAATTTGACCGACTCTCCTTCTATGCGAATGTGCATATCCCTCCATTCGCCGATCTTGGGTAGTCCTTCGATGTAATAATCCGTGATATTCATTCCGCCGGTATAGCCGATCTGTCCGTCTATCACTACGATCTTCCGGTGATCCCGGTGAATGGCATGATTGATATAAGGAAATCTGAACGGATCGAATTTGACGATCTCTATGCCTTGCGAGCGTATGTGTTTGAGATGTCGCTTTTTGAGTGGCTGATTGTTGGACCAGTTGCCAAACGCGTCGAACAGCGCTCTTACTTCTACACCTTCCGCGGCTTTTTCCGCGAGCAGATCGAACAATGTATTTGCGATGGAGTCGTTACGGAAATTGAAATATTCCAGATGGATATGATGATGGGCTTGTCTGATGGCCTCAAACAAGTTTTCGAATTTCTCTGTACCATTCTTTAAGATGCTGACACGATTGTGCTCGGTAACAGGTATGCCTGGGCGGTTCAGGAAATCGATTACAATGGAGTCACTGTCGGATTGGGCAAAGCCGGGAATGGTAAAAAAGAAAACAAAAGACAGAACGAAGTGTATTCTTTTCAACTGTTGACTACTTTATTTCCAAGAGAACAAAATTACAAACTACCCGGCAGGAGGGAAGAGGAGCTGTCGCAGATTTATTATTTATTAACAATGCCTGAAACAGGCATAAGCCTGCCTGATCGGTACACACCGGATAAAAGTCATTATATATCAGTGATGAACCTTTGTCAGAGAGAATAGGACGTAATCTTCTGTATAACCAGTCCGATACATACTACAACAACGATCCCTATGGTTTTCGGATCTATATGTTCCGCACCATTTTGTATAGCCATCATGAATCCTTCTCTGAACGCGTTCAGTACAAGTTCCAGACCATTGAGTGAAAAGAAAATGAGCATACCGATCACAGTACAGACAGCCGACCAGATCTGTACGATTCGTTGCCGGCGTATGGGCAGTTTTCTCATCACGCGTGATGAGAACCCGTTATCTTCTATTTCCTGACGTTTCGAGTCGAAAAAGTCTTTCAGGAGTTTATCTTCATTTTTCATCATAACCGTTTTGTTTGAGGTATGCGGCCAGTTTACTTTTTGCTCTTGACAAGTGAGATTTTACCGTACCGGCCGGACATTCCATAATTGTGGCGATCTTCTCTATGCTCAGGTCTTCCATATAGAATAACGTAATGCAGGTACGTTCAGTTTCCTTGAGCAGGTTCAATGCCTGATACACATCCATTTCCTGTCCGACATTCGTCTAGGTGGCATAGTGAGTCGCGTCTACCTCCCGCACATCGAGGCTGTTCTTCTCTTTCCGGCTACGAATATAATCATAAAAGATATTATATGCAATCCGGAAAAGCCAGGTAGAAAAGCTGGACAGGTTTTTGAAAGAAGACAGATGCGTATAAGCCTTCAGAAAAGTATCCTGCGCCAGGTCGTCGCTCAATGCTTCATCACCACAGGTCAGGTTCAGAAAAAATCGTCGGATGGGCGATTGGTATTTCTTTACCAACTGGTCAAAGGCCCTGGTATTTCTGAATACCACGACCTGTGCCACAAGTGATATGTCATTGAGTTGACTCATTCTTCCGCAGAAGAGGTAGTATCGTTAGCTGATCCTTTTTCCGGAAAGTCGTATGGATACTTTTTGTCACTGTACAGATCATTACGTGCAACCTCTTTTTCTTCTTCTTTTACGGAGGCGTAGTACCCGATCAATTGTCCGAATCCGATAAACATAATGAGTAATCCGATCGTGCCCACTCCAAATTCTCCGGTGATGGCCCATAGGAAAATAAACATTCCTAATCCTATACATATATTATTGATCCCTTTAGAGCGTGGGTTGTTGTTGATATCTGTCCTGAAAAGTCCCGGAGGAATAGGTTGACCGGTAGCCAGGGCTTGTTCGGCAATCCGGTATTGCTCTTTGCGGTTTTTGTAGCGGAAGTAATAAATAATGAATATGATCGCGACAGGAAAAATGAATGTGAATGTGATGGCAACAACAGGCACTAAAACTTCCGCATTACCATCTCTGAAGATACCTATCCGGCCATTTCCGTGGTTTCTTCCGTGTGACTCCGTATGTTGCCGGCTGGTCTCTTCGGAATACCACTTCATCGTATCTTCCGCATCCGTGGTTGGAAGAATCTCTTCCATTTCTGTAGTTGCTTCCTGGGCAATCTCCGGGGAGACTGTAGGATCTGTCTGTTGGGAGTATGCTAAGGTGCTCAGCAGAAGAGCTATGGAAAGCCCTGAAATAAATCTTTTCATACGCATCTGTTTTTGCTTAATGATATAATCTTTGTACGTTAGACGGATATAGACTACCTGAAAGTTGCAAAGAGACGAAATATTTTTGATATTTGTGCTTTAAAAGCAAATAAAAATGAACTTACCTTTCTCATTTTCAGAGGATATGCGCTCTCTTTTAGGGGAGAAAGAGTTTCTGGAACTACGGACTGCTCTGGAGCAGGAACCTGTGGCAAGTATTCGTCTGAATGATGCTAAATATAGCGTGGATAGGGAGTCGATAAGCCCCGACGGCCTGCAACCCATACCCTGGTGCAGGGAGGGATTCTATCTGGAGGAGAGATTTACCTATACGTTCGATCCGCTCTTCCACGCGAGTTGCTATTACGTGCAGGAAGCCTCTTCGATGTTTCTGGGAGAGGTGATCAGGCAGCAGATACACGAGCCTGTGACAGCCCTTGATCTGTGCGCGGCTCCGGGTGGGAAAACCACTCATCTTCTACAGACCCTCTCCGCGGATAGTCTGGTAGTAGCGAATGAAGTGAACCAGGCGAGAGTCAGAACGTTGGCAGATAATCTGCTCAAATGGGGGCGGCCCAATGTAGTGGTCACACGAAACGATCCGGCAGACTTTAAAGGACTTTCCGGTTTGTTTGATGTGATCGTGGTGGATGCTCCCTGTTCGGGCGAAGGGATGTTCCGCAAAGATAAAGGGGCAGTAGAGGAATGGAGCCCTGAAAATGTGGAGCTCTGTTGTAAACGTCAACGACGCATCTTATCCGATGTGTGGCAGGCATTGAAGCCAGGTGGATTATTGATCTATGGTACCTGTACCTACAATGTCCGGGAGAATGAAGAGAATGTGAAATGGATGTGTGAAGAATGGGATGCCCGTCCGGTGGAGGTTGTTGTTCCCCGGGAGTGGAACATTACAGGAGATCTGACAGGTTCGGATTTGCCTGTATATCGTTTTTTCCCTTCCCGTACGCGGGGTGAGGGTTTTTTTATGGCTGCTGTCCGTAAAGAGGGCAGCTTGTCGGAGGAACCGGATCGGAGCATGGCTTTTTCCGGGAAGAAGGGAAAGAAAAAGACCAGTAAGAATAAGACAACATCCCCGGGACCTGTTGCGGCAAGATCATCCATGGAGAAGGCCGGTCAGTGGTGCAGGCTCTCTGGTATGGATTATATTCCGGTTTACACCGGGGAATCGTTCGGCCTTTTTCCCGAAAGACATGCGGAGCTGCTGAACTATCTGGAGGATAAACTGCACATTCTGCAAAGAGGTACTCCTGTGGGCGAGTGGAAAGGGCGCGACTGGATACCCGCTTCGATCCTTCCTTTCAGTATATTAGTAAACACTGCTGCTTTCCCGGTCTATGAGGTTACCTATGAACAGGCGTTGATCTATTTGCGGAAAGAGGCTTTTCCTTTACCCGGGCATTTGCCCGCGGGCTATGTACTGGTTTGTTACAGAGAGATTCCTTTGGGTTTCATGAAGAACATAGGTAACAGAGCCAATAACCTCTATCCGGCAGAGTTCCGTATACGTAGTTCGTATCTTCCCGAACAGATACGTACCTTATAGTCTGCCAACTGTAAAATAAGACTAACGAAGGAGTGTGTAGAAGATCTTACACTATCCATCTGTGTTTTTTCTTTTGTGATGTAAAGTCATATATACCCCACGGGAATGGAATTCTCGCGGGGTATATGAGGATAAAATTTGGATATACCGGTGAGGTCGTCAGGGTTTGATACAGGAGATATGGCCCTGCTCCCGGGAGTATTCTATCCATGCGTGTCATAACTCACTACTGAATATCTTCGCCAGCGTTTTCTGGTATTGGTTTTCCAGTTGAAGGTAAGTTTCCCGGCTCTGGTATATTCCGCCCACTTCTATAAAGTATTCGATCATACTGATTTGTCCTCCGTCCAGCGCTTTCCGCAGGAGAGTGAGGTCGGACTGTGCTTCCAGGGTTTCTTCATACTCCCGCATGATCTGGTGCAATTGGATTGCCTCCTGATACAACTGATCTATTTCCGAACGGATGCGTATCCGGGTATGTTCCCTTTGCAGATCCACACTCAAACGTTCAGCTTTCACCGAACGTACTTTCCCGCGATTCTCGAACAAAGGAAAAGAAAACCCTACGACTACTCCGTTGAAGGGTTCGCCTGACTCTGTATTCCGGCGGTATCCCAATTCAAGTCTGGGAAACCATCCGGCCTGGTTTACTCTCACTTGCTGACGCATCCTTTCGCTTTCGTTGTTCAGCGAGCGTAGCAACGGATCTTTTTCCACGATTTCTCTCCTGAATTCTTCGTAATTGCCAGGTAGGTCTGCCCGGGAATACTCCAGGGCGGAGATCTGAATAGGTATGTCTCCATTCATCGCTTTTAATTCCTGCAACTTCGTATGCAGAGCGGTCTCGTTCAGGGTGGATTCTGTTTGGATATTCAGTAGCTCCAGGTTGATCTTATTCCTCTCTAAGATATTGGCATCTCCAGCCTGTAGTTTTTTCTGGTATATCCCGGACAACTCCTGCGCGTTGTTCCGGCGAATATCGAGCAGTTCCTGTTGCCGGCGTAGCAGAATAATATCCAAACATAGCTCCTTGGCCTGCAACAGAAGATCACGTCGCATAGACTCGGCTTCTGTATCGTATACAGACCTTTTCAGGCGATTCAGTTTGTGGCGTGAAAAGTACGTCGCAGGGAAGTCGAAACTTTGTGCTATGACCAACTCGCCTATGGTATTGTTCTTATCTTTGTTGTTCCACAGATGTGCGTAAGAGAGGGTGGGGTCGGGCAGGTTATTCTCTGCCCGGGCTTCCAGTTTTTTCGACCTTGTGATCTGTACATACGCCTGTAGCTCTTTGTTGTTACGTTCTATGCTTTGCAGTACCTCCGCTATACTCTGTGTCCTGGATTCTGCACACAGGAACAAAAGTGTAATAAGTATAAGTAGTTGTTTCATCTTTTCTGAGTTTATTTCCGGATTTCTGCACGTACATGCCTGAAAGCCGGGAAGTGGATTATATCTCTGTCGGTTCTTCTGCTGTTCTCTCTTTTCCGGATTCTATCCACAGATATACAATAGGGACGATGAATCCGTTCAGGAAAGTAGAGGTCAATAGTCCGCCCAGGATTACCTTTGCCATGGGACTCTGGATCTCGGTGCCCGGCAGATCCCCTGAAACAGCCAGTGGTATCAGTGCCAGAGCAGAGGAGAGAGCGGTCATCAGGATGGGGTTGAGCCTGTCTAAGGAACCTCTGACTACACTGTTATATACAGATAGTCCTTCTTCCCGTAAACTGTTGTATCTACTGATCAGCAGCATACCGTTGCGTGTGGCGATGCCGAACAGGGAGATGAAACCGATGATGGCAGGTATACTGATCTCTCTGGTGGTGAGCAGGAGCGCGAATACTCCGCCGATCAGTGCCAGCGGCAGGTTGAGCAGGATCATTCCCGCCTGTTTCGCATCCCGGAATTCGTTATAGAGAAGCAGGAAGATAACCAACAGAGACATACAGGATGTCAGTGTCAATACACGGCTGGCAGCTTGCTCACTCTCAAATTGTCCACCGTATTCGATGTGATATCCTTCAGGAGGCTGAATGTTTGTTTCAATTTCATCCCGGATGTCGTTGACCACACTTCTCAGGTCACGATCCGCGATATTGGCAGATATCACGATCTTGCGTTTCACATTTTCCCGGCTGATGGTATTGGGTCCCATCGCGGAGGTAATATCCGCTACATAGTTCAAGGGCACTTTCTTCCCGTCTTGTGTATCCAGTATGAGATTTCCTATCTTTTCGGCGGCATCCCTGCTGCTGTCTTTTACTTTGACGGTGAGGTCGAAGTTCTTTCCTTTTTCATAGACCTGTGATACTACCTCTCCGGCCAGGCAGACATTGATAAATTCGGCGAATTCGGGCAAACTGATGCCATATCTTGCCAGTAGTTCCCGTTTCGGGCTGATCCTGAGTTGAGGACGATCGATCTGTTGCTCTACATTCAGGTCGGCGATCCCTTCGATCCCTTCGATGGTGTTGCGTATCTCATTCCCCAGCCGGAACATCCGGTTCAGATCATCTCCGAATAGTTTAATGGCAATATTTGCTTTGGTTCCCGAAAGCATCGCGTCGATCCGGTGACTGATGGGCTGACCAATCTCTATATTAGCTCCCGTAAGTGTACTCAGTTTTTCACGGACTTCCGCGGTGAGTTCACCGCGCGAACGGTGGGTAAGTTCGAAAGGAGCTTCGATCTCGGACACATTTACTCCCAGCGCATGTTCGTCTAATTCGGCTCTTCCTGTTTTTCGGGCCACAGTCTGTATCTCAGGAATACTTAATAACAATTCTTCGGCGCGCCGGCCGATCTTGTCACTCTCTTCCAGAGAGATCCCCGGCAAGGAACCGATATTTATTGTAAAAGATCCTTCGTTGAAAGGAGGCAGAAAGCTCCGGCCCAATGTGAAGAAACAGATCAGAGCCACAATGAATAGACTCAGAATGCTGCCCAGGGTCACGATCTTGTGTCTGAGCACCCATTGGAGGGCTTTTCCATAGATACCTCGCATCCAGGTGGCAAGGAAGGAATCTTTCAGTTGCTTCGCTGTACGCTCCTTACCCAGGAGATAGCTGCAGAGTACCGGGGTAAGGGTCAGTGCCACTACGGTAGAGGCACACAGTGCTACCATAAAGGCAATGCCCAACGGTGCCAGCATACGCCCTTCCATACCCGATAAGAAAAAGAGGGGAACGAAGCTGGCAATAATAATGAGGGTGGAGTTAAGAATAGGCATACGTACCTCTTTGGATGCAAGAAAAATAACTTCCGGAACAGGCAATTGCTTTTCTTTCGGTCTTTCTTTATTCTCCCGCAGGCGTTTGTATACATTCTCCACATCCACAATGGCATCATCTACCAGGGACCCGATGGCAATGGCCATTCCTCCCAGGCTCATGGTGTTGATCGTAAGTCCCAGGTAGCGGAGGGTCAGTATGGAAACCAGAAGAGACAGAGGCAGGGTGACTAAGGAGATCACTGTGGTACGTACATTGGCAAGGAAAAGGAAAAGTACAAGGACAACGAATACACCTCCTTCGAACAGCGACTTCTGTACGTTCCCGATGGAACTTTCAATGAACCGGCTTTGACGGAAAATGTCGGTGGAAATCCTGACATCCGCAGGCAGGTTTTTCTGTACGTCTGCCAGAGACGCTTCCAGTTTCTCTGTCAGTTCGATGGTACTTGTGGCTGGCTGTTTGGTAACAGTCAGCAGTACAGCTGGTTTTCCACGTTCCGATGCCGTACCCAGTTTCGGCGTTTTGGCCCCGACAGTCACCTCACTGATGTCTTCCAGCAGTACAGGATAGGTGTTTACCTGCTTGATCTGCGCTTTACCCAGTGCCGTTACCTGATCCGTAGAGAGGGCTCCACGAATGATGTATTCATTTCCATATTCATAGAGTACTCCCCCGTTGGCATTCAGGTTCATGTCCCGGGTAGCTGTCATCACTTCATCCAGGCTGACCCTGTAATGTTTCATCCGGGCCGGGTCGAGCAGGATCTGATATTCCTTGATATCACCTCCCAGAATAGCTACCTGCGCCACCCCTCCTGTAGATAACAGCCGGGGACGGATGATCCAGTCAGCTAAGGTTCTCAGGTCGATCATAGAGGTGGAATCGGCAGTGAGACCAATGATGAGCATCTCTCCCAGGATGGATGATTGAGGGCCTAATGTGGGTTTGCCTGCGTTGGCCGGGAGAGATTCGCTCACTACCGCCAGTTTCTCGGAAACGATCTGACGCGCGAGGCAGATATCCGTATCCCAGTCAAATTCTACCCAGACCACAGAAAAGCCGGTTGTAGAAGAGGAACGTACGCGCCTTACCCCGATAGCTCCGTTGACGGAGGTCTCTACCGGAAAAGTAACCAGTTGCTCTACCTCTTCCGTAGCCATACCATTGGCTTCCGTCAGGATGACTACGGTAGGGGCGTTCAGGTCCGGGAATACATCCACTTCCATCCGAAGGGCGGTATATGTACCTCCTATCAGTAAAAGGAGAGCAGCAGCGAGCACAACCAACCGGTTGTGAAGCGAATAATAGATAATTTTATTCAGCATAGGATGTTCTCTCCTTCCTTAATGTTCATGTGTATGTGCCGGTAGCGCGTTGGCCGCGGAAGCCAGTTTCAGTTGATAGGCTCCTTCCGTTACTACCCGGTCGCCCGCCTGAATACCGGAAAGGATCTCTACCCGTTCTCCGTCAGCTGCACCCAGGGTCACTTCCTGTTTTTTATATTCTTCATCAAAGATCTGTATATAAACGAAGAAGTTGTCCTGCTCTTCTGAAAGCGCGGTACGAGGTACGGAAAGAATGTTTTCCATGGGAGAAGAAAGCAAGTATACTTCTACAAACGAGCCGGGAACAATATCTTCCCGGTTGTCAAACTCGAAAGTAACCGGGATGTAATAAGAATCTTCAGCAGAAGTTTTTCCATACGAGAGAAGTCTGCCGTTGTAATTCTGCAACGCGTATACTTTGTTGTCGTAAGGAGTACTGAAATTAGCGGAATGTATGGTGCGCAGCGAAGCATAGTATTTCTCCGAAACTTCCGCGCGCAGGAATAATTTCCGGTTCTGGGTGATACTGACCAGAGGCTGACCCACTTCCACATACTCTCCTTCTTTCACAAAGATACTTTTTACAGAACCCTGTATGGGAGAGAGAATGTTCTGCCCGTTTCGGGTATGGTTCCGCGCTACGGTCTCATAGCTGATACGGGCATTCTCAAACTCCTGTTCGGCTTGTGCGAATTCTCTTTCAGATACGATCTGGTCAGCTACGAGTTGTTTCAACCGTTCGTATTCCCGCAGAGATACTTCGTAGGCTACCCGTGCTTTCTGTATCGGATCTCCTTCCACGATCTGGTCTGAAGAAACAGTCAGCAAAGGAGCTCCTTTAGCGGTAGTCATGCCTTCGGTCAGGCGTTGGCGGAAGGAAACAATTCCTGCTACAGTAGCTACTGCTGTGGCCTCTTCTCCCTGCGCGGGTATGATTTGTCCGCTGGTCCTGATCACTTGCCGGAAACTTCCCGGTTGTATGGTGGTCACTTTCACTCCAGCTGCTATCGCCTGTTCTTTGGTGAAAAGAATTTCATCTCCACTGTGTGCTGTATTTCCGTGTGAATCTCCTTTTTTCGTATGTCCGCTATGACCGTGTTCCGATTGGTTGTGTGAATGTGCGTGATTGTGGTCATGGTCACATCCGACGTGAGTAGGAGACTGTTTCTTCTCTGTCGGGTCATGACCTTCGTGGCTGTCACGCGGATGTGCTTTGTGATTGCAGGCACCCAGAACGAATAGTCCCAGTACTCCTGCTAACAGGTATGTTTTCATTGTAGAAAAGTTATAAATCAGGTGTGTGTTATATAAAGATAATGTGGTACCGGAATTACCTGAGTTCAGTTTCCGGTTGAGATAATGAGATTTGTCTTTCCAATGAATGACAGGTCTCGCTTAGGAAAGGATACAAGGAGGGGCACGAAGGCCTGTAACACGTGTGAGGAACGTGCCATGCAGGGATTCAATATAAATAAAATCGTCAGCAAATGTCTTTTCATCGGGTTGGGTCAGTATCCGCAACAACGGTTCGGTGAAAAGTGTGACGAAAAAATGATAGTGAGGATGTCCGCAAGGGGATTTTCCGGTGAGTTCCGGAGTATAGATACATGTCAGACATTCATCGCCGCAACACGCGTCCTGATGATGGTGTTCCTGATCGTGAGAATGTTGGTGGTCGTCACAACAGGTTTGCGTGGTTACATCATTCTTCAGACAGATCGTTCCTTTTTCATGATGATGATGGGGAATGACAGGTACAGTCAACATAAGTATGCTGACCATGCACAACAGATAGGAAATGTACCTTCTTTTTTTCATCCTCTGAATATCAGACTACAAAGTTAAATTATATTCTTTTGAAAAGCAAATCAGGACTCAGAAAGTCCGTTTTCGCTTGAACTGTTTTTCCACGGAATGTTCCGGAAAACAGAAGGTAATGAGTGTCCATACATATTATAAGGCGTAGGACTACCCTTTTGTTGCCTGAGGTGCCTCATTTCTATGGTAGCATAAGTGTATTTACACGATAGATTAGGGCAAAGACACAGGAGAATTAAACTCTTTTTCTTTATGGATTAGTTGGGCCCACAGTCGCGGGCCGATGGGCCCACAACTGTGAACCGATCGGCCTGCGACTGTGGGCTCATCGGCCTGCAATTGTGGGCCCGATTCATGTTACTGAAAAAAAGACTTAAGATACGATGCAAATAAGATTATTTCCAGGGAGAAAAGCGGTTAAGAAAGCCGTCTTTTGCCTGTCAGCCATAAAAAAGAGACTGTCTCAACATTAGGAAAATGAGGATATATTCAGTGCTTTCAGCACGTGCAGACACCTTTATTCCCTTACAGAGGTAGAAAACGGATAAATTCTAAAAAATAAAAGCTATTTTGAGAGAACCGTTCTTATGAGGCGATATACAGAGGCAATTATTTCTCCAATTGGCTGAGAGAATCGAGTTTCTTGGTTTCGAGGAATTCGTAAATACCACACAAGTGTTCCTTTACTTGTTTATAACCGAACTCATATACTTTGGTAACCAGTCCGTCGAGGAAGTCGCGGTCGTGAGAAACAACGATCAGGGTGCCATCGAAGTCGGCCAATGCCTGTTTGAGAATATCTTTTGTTTTCAGGTCTAAGTGGTTGGTCGGTTCATCCAGGATAAGCAGGTTGACCGGTTCAAGCAATAGCCTGATCATGGCCAGGCGGGTACGTTCTCCACCGGAGAGTACTTTTACCTTTTTGGTAGACTCTTCTCCACCGAACATGAAAGCTCCCAGCAGGTCACGGATCTTGTTACGTATTTCTCCTTTAGCTACATCGTCGATGGTCTGGAATACAGTCAGATTCTCATCCAGTAAAGAGGCCTGGTTCTGTGCGAAATAGCCAATTTGTACATTATGTCCCAGGGTCAAAACTCCTTCATGGTCAATCTCTTGCATGATACATTTGACGAGGGTAGATTTTCCTTCTCCGTTCTTCCCGACAAAAGCTACTTTGTCTCCACGTTCTACAGTCAGGTTAGCCTGGCTGAATACCAGATGCTCTCCGTAGGTTTTTCCTACATTTTCCATGATCACCGGATAGCTGCCCGAACGGGGAGATGGCGGGAATTTCAACCGTAAGGCAGACGTATCTTCTTCATCTACTTCAAGTATTTCGAGTTTTTCCAGCATCTTCACCCGGCTTTGTACCTGCAGGGTCTTGGAGTAGGTACCTTTGAAACGTTCGATAAACTCTCTGGTCTCAGCGATAAACTTTTGTTGTTCGTCGTAGGCTTTCTGTTGCTGTTCGCGACGATTTTTGCGGAGCTCCAGGTATTTGGAGTAATTGACTTTATAGTTATAGATACGCCCCATGGTCACTTCGATGGTGCGGGTAGTGATATTATCTACGAATTTCCGGTCGTGGCTGATCACGATCACTGCTTTGGCACTGTTGATGAGAAACTCTTCCAGCCATTGGATCGAATCGATATCCAGGTGGTTGGTAGGCTCATCCAGCAACAATACATCTGGCTTTTGCAGAAGCAATTTGGCCAGTTCTATGCGCATCCGCCATCCGCCACTGAAAGCGCTTGTCGGTTTGTGGAAGTCACTCCGGACAAAACCAAGTCCCAGCAGTGCTTTTTCTACATCTTCTTCGTAATTGGTAGCATCAATCGCATAATATCTTTCACTCAGAGCAGATACCTCTTCAATCAGCTTCATGTAGGAGTCGCTTTCGTAATCCGTACGGGTTTCCAGTTCTTTGTTGAGACGATGGATCTCTGCTTCCATTGCGTGCAGATGAGCGAAAGCCTGCGCTGTCTCTTCAAATACGGTGCGCCCGTCTTCAGTCATCAGATGCTGGGGCAGATAAGCTACCACGCACTCTTTAGGAGCCGACACCTTGCCTCGGCTGGGCTGGCGCACACCTGCCAGTATTTTCAGGAGTGTGCTCTTGCCTGCTCCGTTTTTGCCCATCAGGGCTATCCGGTCTTTTTCGTTGATTACAAAGGATATATTACTGAATAAGGTCGTGCCCCCAAACTCTACGGTCAGTCCGTCTATTGAAATCATACAATCGATTTAAAAATGAGGCGCAAAGATAAGCATAAATAGAGAGCAAATAGTTATCCTGTACCAATTTTCGACGTGCCACACCTTCTGGCAAGTAGTTATGAACAGGTAGCAGAATTTTTTTGTTGTTTCAGAAAGGGTAGATAAAGTCTGTTTTTTCAATCACTTTTTGAGACAAACGGAAATGAAAAGTGTCAAAATGAAAGGAAAAAATATAATTCTTTGTTTGTTATTAATTTTTTATATCTTTGTTTCCCGTGTGAAACCTAATTACAGGGATATCCCCCAGCCTATGGATACAGTAAAAGATAATATGAAAAATGAGTACCGCCCATTGATTCTGGTGGCGGAGGATGACGATAGTAACTTCAAACTGATTAAGGCCATCATTGGAAAGAAATGTGATGTAAAGTGGGCAAGGACCGGAGAAGAAATGGTGGGCCTGTTCCGGGAGAACAGAGAAGAGGCCGAAGCTATACTTATGGACATCAAGATGCCGGTAATGAACGGGCTTGAAGCCACACAGATCATCCGTAAAGAGTCAGAGGATATACCTATTATTATGCAGACGGCGTATGCTTTCAGTACAGATCGTGAAAATGCGATGCAGAGCGGAGCTACGGAAGTTTTGGTAAAACCCATTACACTGGATCGTCTGAGAGGATGCCTTTCCAAATACCTGCCCGATCTGGTATGGTGAATAAAAGGCAGAGTCTGTCTGTTCCTGAGTAAGATGCTGTTGGGAACATGGCCCGGAAGGGAGAACGTGCAGACTTTTTTCTTACAGACCGGACAGTCTGTAAATATATCCGGATGAGGGTGTCTGAAAAGTCTGTCTTTATAGTAGTCCTCTCTTACCGTTTACCGTAAGGAATAAAAATAGACTTTTGAGACACCCTCTGTTTTATAGAAAAGATTTTTGTTCTGTTCAGATCATTTGTGGTTCCAGCTGGAATTTGCGGCTTACCTTCATTAGGTTGATGGTGTAGGTGACTACGTTCTGTGCTTCCTGTAAAATGGTCAGGTATACCATACTTGTCTTTATCCCACTGTTTTTCCCCTGGATACGTTTTAGTTCTTCTTTTTTGAGCAGAGCCAACTGATTGTTCAGCGCGTTTACCTGCATGAGCTCTTCCCGGAAACTGTCGTAATTGTTTTCTTCCAGTTTGATGCGGCAGGCACGGATCAGTTCAGTGATCTGCTGGGATACGGTGGCAAATTCTTTTTTCTGCTCTTCTTCCAACGGGTTGAAATTGTTGTCAATATGTTCCAGGCAGGGTTCGCACAGCCGGCCGATACTGTATACCAGTTCGCCTGCGAAATCATTTCCCTGATAATAATAGAGCCCTTTTTCAAGTACGGTTTTATTGTCTAACCGGCAGATAGCAACCGTACCGGTACGTTTCATCTGTTTGATCAGCTGTTTTTCAAATTTAGTAGTCCCCATGGCTCTGCGTAACCCTCTTAGATTTTCTTCTAAAAAAGAAGTACTTGTACGTTCGAAAGTCTCTTCCGCATATTGAAGCACCTTAGATAGTTGTTCACGTGTATGAGAACGCATAAGTTCCAACGCGTCATCCGGATTCTCTGTTTGCAACAGTTGGTGTAATATCTCATCCTCTTTTTGTTTCTCTTTTTTTCTTTTTGAAAGCCAGCTGACTTCTGATCAGGATCACTACGGCCAGTATGATCATGACACCAATAGCTATCATACCGCCAAAATAGATGATCAGAGCTACTAAGAAACAGAGGGTGAAAGCGGCTCCCGCGGTCAGGAACCATCCGCCTATTACTGAAAGCACCCCTGTGACGCGATACACAGCCGAGTCTCTTCCCCAGGCACGGTCGGCCAGGGAAGTACCCATAGCTACCATGAAAGTCACATAGGTAGTAGAAAGAGGAAGTTTCATAGAAGTACCTACCGCGATCAGAAGACCTGCGAGTACAAGATTGATAGATGCGCGCACCAGGTCAAAAGCTGCTCCGTTTTCTATGATGGCTTCGTCTTTACGGAACCGGGTATCTATCCATTTTCTGGTAGAAGCAGGTGTTATTCTGGAAACAGCGTTTGAGATATTCAGGCTCATCCGTACTACTTTCCGGGCAATGGGGGTACTGCCGAATGTCTCTTCTCCTTCGTCTTGCCGGGAGAGGTTGACAGAAGTTTTAATCACATTCTGTGCTTTTTTAGAGGTACATAGCGCGTATACCATGATGGCACCGGCTCCTACCAGAAAATACCAGGGAGTTTTAGCCGGTCCTAACAGCGAGGTCATCAGAAAGTTATCGGGACCTGCCGCCAGTCCATTTGTCGTATAATCGATAAATGAGGAATAGCCCGCCAGGGGGACTCCGATGAAATTGACTAAGTCATTACCGGCAAATGCCATGGCCAGTGCGAAAGTACCCAGGAGTACAACTACTTTGAATACATTTACTTTCAGCCAGTGAAGTATCTGCATCAGAATGGTAGAAACAACAAAGAATATACCCACTAACATGGTTGTGTTTTCCTGTATCCATATTTTGTTGTCTCCGGTCATAAAGGAGCTATCTTTCAGTCCTTTGATCAGCATGAAATACAGAATCGAAGTGGCAGCGATGCCTCCGAACAGACCGATCGTGTACTTCATGTGTTTCTTGTAGTTGAAAGAGAAGATAAGGCGGGTAATGTATTGTACTAAACTTCCGAAAAAGAACGCTATGGCTACAGACAGGAAGATACCCATGATCACGGAAAGAGCTTTTTCCGTATTGATCAGATCTCCGAAAGAAAGAATATCACTGCTGTGTACTTTGAGCAATGCGATAGCGAAAGTTCCCCCCAATAGTTCGAAGACCATAGACACGGTAGTTGAAGTAGGCATACCCATGGAGTTGAACAGGTCCAGCAGTACCACATCCGTCAGCATCACAGCTATCAGGATATAGATAATTTCTGTGAAATAAAAATGCTGAGGTTGATAAATACCGTGGCGGGCAATTTCCATCATTCCGTTCGACATATATGCCCCGGCAAAGATGCCAATAGCGGCAATGACCATGACCAATCGGAAAGGGGCTGCTTTTGCGCCCACTGCCGAATTAAGAAAGTTAACGGCGTCGTTACTCACTCCCACCATAAGGTCGAAGACGGCGAGAATGAAAAGGAATATGACAATACATAAAAAAGCTGTTTCCATATTGTAATCTTAATTTCTGCCTGCAAAGAAACCGTTTAATTGTTGCAGGGAAATGTCATACATATTACGGAAATGTTTCATTCTCTGTTTTCAGATACTTATAAAAATCATACTGCGCGCGTATCGGTTTTCCTTTTATGTCGCGTTTAAATTCATTTTCCAGCCGTTCATTTACGAAACAGGCTTTCTGGTTGTCATTCAGTTGTATTTCCAGCATTTTTACGATCTGTTTTTTCAGGCCGTTGTCGTATACCGGAGTGACTGCTTCGATGCGCCGGTAGAGATTGCGACGCATCCAGTCGGGTGATCCCAGAAATATAAGGGGATCTCCGGCATTGCCGAAATACCAGATCCGGGCGTGTTCCAGGAAGCTGTCTACCAGGCGTGTGATCCGGATATTCCGGCTGTAGGACTGGTTGGGAATAAGGCAGCAGATACCCCGGACTATGAGATCGATCTCTACGCCCTCTTGTGAAGCCTGGTAGAGAAGATTGATCATTTCAGGATCCTGAAGGGCATTCATCTTCAGGATGATTCGTCCTTCTTTACCCTGGCGGACAAATTCGATTTCCTGGAAGATCAGTTTTTTCAGTCCGGTGATCAGATTGAACGGAGCCACGAGCAGGTGGTGGAATTCCGGTTTCTTTTTTCCCGGATGGCGCGGAACAAATGGGATACATCTTTTACAATCTCTTCATTCGAAGTGAACAAGCCACTATCCGCGTATAAAGTAGCGGTCTTTTCATTGAAGTTGCCCGTACTGATGTATGCAAAACTTTTGACCGGATCTTCCTTTTTGCCTTTACGAAGTATCAGTGCTACTTTCGCATGTACTTTCAGTCCCGGTATACTATATATAATATGTATGCCTGCTTTTTCCATCATCTGCGCAGTTGCCAGGCTGTGTTCTTCATCGAAGCGTGCCTTTAACTCTACACATACAGTAACCTTCTTCCTGTTTTGCGCGGCGGCGATCAGCGTATGGATCACCTCGGAGTTTTCCGCTACCCTGTATTGAGTGACCATGATCTCAGTGGTCATGGGGTCGTGTACGGCTTCATACAGGAAATGGATAAAATGTTCGAACGAATGGTAAGGGTAATGAAGCAACAGATCCTTTCGTTGGATATAGTCGAATACGGAATCCTGGCTGTTGAGGCAGCGGAGTTTCATCGGTTGAGGTTTTCCGGTCTGTTCCGGGGTATGGTTCGGATTGGGCAAGAGTCGCAGATCTTCCAGATGGAGATGTGGGTTGTCTGGCGATAACTCCATGTCTTTAATTCCGAAGACCTCCATCAGAAAGCGGAGAAAATCCGTTGGCATGGAACGGTCGTATACAAAACGACTGACCGCGCCTGTCTTTCTCTTCTTTACTTTCTTTCTGACTTGTTCCACAATATCGGTTTGGGAAGTATCATCGATCAGAATATCAGCATCCCGGGATATTTTGATGCAATAACTGCTGTCGACTTCGTAGCCGGGAAACATGATAGGCAGGTTGGCCTTAATAATGTCTTCGATACATATCAGATAAAATTTTCCGTTTGGGGGGGCTCGATGAAACGGGGTACTTTGCTGTAGGGAAGCTTGATCACAAAATAGTGTGGTGTATGCGACGGACTGCTGTAAGAAGTCTCTTTGAGATAAAGTCGTACGGCCAGATAGAGTCGGTTGTCCCGTAAAAAGGAGATGACTTTATCTTTGGTAATGGGTACAGGTTGCAGGTAAGGAAATATTTCTTCCCGGAAGAAATTTTCCATAAATTCCCGGTGGAAAGATTTTACTTCCGGTGTCTGGTAAAAGATGATCTTGTTTTTTTCAATGCCGGAAGGATCTGTTCTTCGTAAATGCGGGTACGTTTTTCGGTTTGCCGGTTTACTTCCGCTTGTATCTGATGGAGGAGCTGTGTGGCCGATTGTACATTTTCCTCTTCACTCAGGGTCACTCCGGAGGCTATGGCCCGATGGTCTGCTACCCGTATTTTATAAAACTCTTCGAGATTGGATGAGTAGATGGAAAGAAAATTGATCCGTTCGTATAAAGGAAGCCCTTCATCCGCTGCCTCCAGAAGGACCCGGTAGTTAAAAGAAAGCCAGCTGATGTCGCGTTTGAAGTAATTATATGAGTTTTCCATAGACTTAGTTTTGTCCAAATATAGTATCTTTGCTGGTATAAACAAAACAAAAAATGATAAGAATCGGGTTACTCTCGGATACACATTCCTATTGGGATGAAAAGTATCTGCAATACTTTGAAACGTGCGATGAGATCTGGCATGCCGGAGATTTCGGTTCACTGGAAATTGCTCTCAAATTGCAGGCGTTTCGTCCTTTACGGGGCGTATATGGTAATATTGACGGACAGGAGATCCGGAAGCATTTTCCTTTGGTCAATCGTTTTACCGTAGAAGGTGCCGAGGTTCTGATGAAACACATCGGAGGTTATCCCGGTAAATACGATCCTTCGATCCGGGGTAGCCTGCTGACACGTCCTCCCAAACTGTTTATCAGTGGTCACTCCCATATCCTGAAAGTTAAATACGATAAAACTCTGGATATGCTTCATGTAAATCCCGGTGCCGCGGGCATTTACGGATTCCACAAAGTGCGTACCATGGTTCGTTTCGCGATCGAAGAGGGAGTCTTCAAAGACCTGGAAGTAATAGAACTGGCAGGTTGAACCGGATATAGTTACCTTCTTTCAGAACGTTTGCAAGCATCACAGATGTATGCCTATCCCCACGGACAGGTTGAGGTGGCTTTGATGGGGCGAATTGTATTTTTTCTCTGTGAGGATCTCTCCTTTATATAAATCTGTTTGTCTGAATCTATACGTAGGTCTCTGACGAGATTGCATATAAGTTATATCTGTGTAGAAACTAATCCTGCGCGATAGATGAAAATGTATGGATGTACCCGCGGACAGGATACCGGTAGTGTGGTCTGTATTTTTTTTGTATGGTAAGATACCTGATAGGTTTCATTATTCTCTTTCCCTTTCAATGTAAAGTCGAGATTAGTGATCCGCGTGTCAGCAAATCCGAGGCCCAATCGCGGAGCTACGCTCCATTTGTTCCATCGCATCCGGTAGGCAATGCCGACAATACCGTAGGCCAGTGTTTTGACATCCTGATCTTCTCTGTATTCTGAAATGTAATAATCCCTTTCATAAGGAGAAGCGAAGGTCTCATATAGCATGCCGTTTTTCCGGCCAGACAGCATAGCCTGGAGATTGGCATATATTCCCCAATGCGATCCCAGAAAATAAGTATACTGTATATTGAATACGGGTAAAGCTCTTCGCCGGTAACTGAGCAGCGAGGAAGGATCGGAGGAGTCGATGTGTGAAAGTAAGAGGTTGGTGCCTCCCCCGATCTCTAATAAATACCGGATAGGTTTTTCTTCCTGTGCTTTGCTGTTCATTGCAAATAAACAGCTACAGAAGATGGAAATAAGATGTATACAGGTAGATTTCATATAGGAACTGTTATCAGATTAGTAGAACTCTACAGGCGTGCTGTTTGCTTCCACGATTTTTCCACTGACTAAGGTATATACGGCTTTGAATGTGTATATGCCGGTAGCCAAAGGAGAGAGCATGGCTTTATAGGTAGAAGTTTGTTTACACTGGGTTAATAATCCACCCAGGGGTGTGACATCATACAATTGATCTTCTAAAGCCAGCGGATAATCTTTGAACCTGTCCGAAACAAGTATTTCGGATGTCTGACCTGTATCGGATTCAGATGGTACATATAGCTCTATTTTACTAATTGCGTCGGTAAAAGTCGGGATATAAAAACTATAATCTGCTTCGTAAGGCTCTGTATGAACGATCAATCCGATACGGAGCAAATAGGCTTTGGCTTTGATGCGGTGATCCTGGCTCAGGACAGGAACTTCTCCGGTATTGTCTAAATGTGTCAATCCTGCTCCTGTCAATGTTGCGGGAATGACGATCCTTTCAGGTTCGTCGTCATGGCATCTCATCGCGGTAAACAAAATGAATAAGAGAAAAAGTAATTTGTACCTGAACATAGTTTATAGTAAAGATTTGATTTCAGATGTTTTTAAAGGTACGGGATTTTTATTTTAAAAACAAAGTTTACGCAGAAATATTACAGCTGTCTCTCTAATTATTTTGCCATATCAAAATTCTTTTCGTTCTTTGCCTTTAGTTTAAGAAATATCCTGAATAACATGGGAATTTATTTCAGTTGGAAAGGGTATCTTATGCGGCTGAAACGATGATAGAACGCAGATACACAAAAGCATTTTATAAAATCAATATATAATATGAAAACTTATTTAGTGACTGGGGCGGCTGGTTTTATCGGGGCTAATTACCTGAAATACATCCTGGCTAACCATGCAGATATACGTGTGGTGGTATTGGATGCGCTGACCTATGCCGGTAATCTGGGTACCATTGTTACGGATCTGGACAACGAACGTTGCTTTTTTGTGAAAGGCGATATTTGTGACCGCGAACTTGCTGATCAGTTGTTTGCCGAATATCGTTTTGATTATGTGGTAAACTTCGCGGCCGAAAGCCATGTAGACCGTAGTATCGAAAATCCGCAATTGTTTCTGATCACTAACATCCTGGGAACACAAAATCTGTTGGACGCGGCCCGTCGGGCATGGGTGACAGGAAAAGATCCTCAAGGGTATCCTACCTGGCAAAAAGGGGTACGGTTTCATCAGGTATCTACCGATGAGGTGTATGGCTCTTTAGGTGAAGAGGGATATTTTACAGAGACTACCCCTCTATGTCCTCACAGTCCTTACAGTGCTTCCAAAACGAGTGCGGATATGGTGGTGATGGCCTATCACGATACCTATAAAATGCCGGTAACCATCACCCGCTGTTCCAATAACTACGGCCCCTATCATTTCCCGGAGAAACTGATCCCTCTGATCATAAAGAACATAGTAGAGGGAAAGAAACTTCCGGTATATGGAGACGGGAGCAATGTGCGCGACTGGCTATATGTAGAAGATCATTGCAAAGCCATTGATCTGGTTGTACGAAAAGGTACGGAAGGGGAAGTCTATAATGTAGGTGGACACAACGAAAAGACCAATCTCGAGATTGTGCAACTGACGATTGCTACCATTCGTCGTTTGCTGACAGAAAAACCCGAATATAGGGAAGTTCTGAAACACAAACCAAAAGATGATCGTGGTGAGATCTCTATCGGTTGGATCGATGAAAATCTGATCACTTTTGTAAAAGATCGTCTGGGACACGACCAACGGTACGCGATTGATCCGACGAAGATCACCAGCGAACTGGGGTGGTTTCCTGAGACACGCTTTGAAGAAGGTATTGTGAAAACGATTGAGTGGTATCTGAACAATCAGGGATGGGTAGAAGAGGTCACCAGTGGCGATTATCAGAAATACTACGACCGCATATATGGTAAAAAGTAGATCAGCCTGTCAGTAGCCCTATACATAGAAGTATGCCTAAGAACAGCATGTTGCGTGAGGTCTCACTCAATATGCTGTTTAGTTTTTTACCACTGCGTATGTATCTCATTTTTTTCCAGGTGAAGATATGAAGGATCACATAGAGTTGTGGAAGCAGTCCCGCCCATACATTTCCCTGATAAGCAAACCATATACACAGTATTCCAGCCAGTAATCCTGTACACAGGTAAAGATAGCTACCGGCTTTTTCACCTAAGCGTACTACGATCGTGCGTTTACCACTCTTTTTGTCCGCGTCCCGATCCCGGTAATTGTTTACGATGAGCAATGTATCCACTGCCAGTCCACATATGAGCGCGCCTATAGTGACATTTGTATTCCATCCATGGGCCTGTACATAATAGGTACCTCCGACAGGAACCAGTCCAAAGAAAATCAATACCAGTACATCTCCCCATCCGTGGTACGAGAGTGGGTAAGGTCCCGTGGTGTACAGGAAGGCGAAAATCATACAGATAGCACCGACGAAGATCAACTCCCAGCCTCCATAAAAGAGTAGAACGGATCCCGTGATAGCGGCCAGTATCAATGTGACAGCAATCCCTGTCTTCATACTACGGACAGAGATCCATCCTTGTGAACAGGCTCGCTCCGGTCCCAGACGGTCTTCTCTGTCACTTCCTTTCAGAAAATCAAACAGGTCATTGATCAGATTGGCTACTATTTGCATCAGGCAGGCGAACAGTAAACAGATACCTGCCGGAACAGCATTGAATTTTCCGTCACTATATGCCAGCGCGCTACCTACCAGTACCGGTATGATAGCTCCTGTAAGAGTTTTGGGTCGGGATGCCAGCCACCATGCATGCAGGGAATCCGGTTTTATCTGAGTCATACAATTATTTTTATGAGGAACAAAGATACGAATGATTTGATCAACAAAGGATGGATGCAATAAATCTTTGAGGAGAAATGTATTCGTATATAGTAGTAGCTGGAGTATGTACGTTGCGTCAAGAACATAAACTTCAGGTTCCTGTCGATGGAGAAGTAATAACTGATTTTATGCGGACACATTTTTAAATTACAAGCAGAATGAGAGATGTTCATACAGATGATCTTATCCGCCAGCGTCTGATTGATAACTATTTGTCTATGGCTGAATGCGCATTTCGTATACATCGCACTATCATATTTTCAAAAGAAAAAGTATGGTTACAGATCTGCTGCTTGATGTTTTGGAAGTGGTGGGATATAACTTTCCAGAAAAGGTATATATTATAAAGAAAGAAGGAGGAGAAGTTAAAAATCCACTATCTAAACGCTTTATCATATGAATGGAAATAAATGAGAAATAATCAAAGCAATATCTGACATTGGAGAATATCAGTATGGAGGTTATACAGTCAGCAACTATTGAAACCTGGCATGAAACCTTGCACCTATAAGAGCTAAATCTATTTTTTCCTTCATCCTGTTCCTGTTTCATATGATTTTGTTGAGGTCATTTTATAATCCATATCCCGATTGGATAGGCGACAGGGTAATGCAGCCGTTAGCCAATAGAAAATATATCAATGGTTATCGGATGGGAAAAATGCGATGATAATATGTGCAGAAGAACACCTGCGAAGGCTTGCTGGTTTGTAGTATATAATATAATTTGTAGTATATAATATAATAAGGTGTATGTTTTGTGTATGTCTCTTGTGTGTTATCTTTTTTTATTCCTGGTTTGTGTTCATCCTTAGTGTTTTATGTTTTCTTGTTTTTTTGTTATTAAATAGTTGTTTGATTGTTTGTTTTGCTTGTATGGATGGTGTACTTTTGCATCCGCTTTGCTGAGGGAAGCATTGCTTGTGCAGTTTGACATCTTGCCGCTTTTTTTGATTTTGCGAAAAAGGTTTTAAATTATAGGTATGAAATTTGGAGTTAATATTTATTTTTTTTGTATCTTTGCAGTCCTATTCGCTTTATTTTTTGTTTTTGGTTTGCTTTCGC
>Ga0192240_10184_pt1 | contig 30249 bp, 22 predicted proteins | sample Koala_Koa27_H3_FD_131237 | JGI IMG/M metagenome (GOLD analysis project Ga0192240, IMG submission 131237) | Enriched cells from koala feces incubated with labeled cellulose particles, San Francisco Zoo, California, United States - Koala_Koa2-7_H3 ...
GAAGTAGCCGATAATTCTTTTTGCAGCCAGGTAATATCCTGCGGAGCCACATGCCCATCCATCATCCGGATCACCGGTCCGGTCCCGAATCCTAAAAAAATGAATTCCTTTATGGATAAAGTTAAACCGCTCCGAACCGTAAATATGTGCAAAGTCCGTCGATCCGGATTCACTCCATTTGGTCTCATGATTACCGGACAACGCATAGTAAGGAATAGAAAGCAGATCCAGTAACTCCTTTACTCTTAACAACGACACTCTATCCCCCTCTTCCGTCAGGTCTCCGGTGACTAATACAAAATCCAATCCGGAAGTCCGGTTTATATGTTCCACTGTTCTTTCCAGGTCCTGCCACGCTAAGGAGTCATCTGCTTTCATATGGATATCCGTAATCAAAGCAAACCGGAACTCTTCTGCATGTAGGGAAAGAACTGAGAATAATAAGATTAACAACAGGTGTTTTTTCATAGTAAATCCTTATTTTCCTTTCCAGGCATCCATGGCCTTTTTCACCGATCCATGCAGTAACAGCAGATTTTTCGCCTGATCATAGGGAAGATCCAGCTCCTCAGCAATCATGCGGGTTCCGCGATCCATTAATTTAGCGTTTGTCAACTGCATGTTTACCATCCGGTTCCCTTTGACACGTCCCAGTTTGATCATGGTGGTGGTAGTGATCATATTCAGGACCAGTTTTTGTCCGGTTCCGGATTTCATACGGGAACTCCCGGTCACATATTCGGGCCCTACGATCATCTCTATAGCAATATCTGCTTCCTGTGCCATCGGTGAATCCGGATTACTGGATATAGAAGCGGTCAGGATCCCTTTATTGCGTGCTTGCCGGAGTGCTCCGATCACATAAGGGGTAGTGCCTGAGGCGGCAATACCAATCACCGTATCCTTTTCGTTGACCCCATGTCTTTCCAGATCCTGCCAACCAGCCTCCATATTATCCTCCGCATTCTCCACCGGATTACGAAGTGCCACATCTCCTCCGGCAATCAATCCGATGACTAAGGTATTGGGCATCCCATAGGTCGGCGGGATCTCGGATGCGTCCAGCACTCCCAGACGTCCGCTGGTTCCCGCTCCCAGATAAAAGATCCTTCCTCCTTTTTCCATACGTGGAATGATCAGAGATACTAATTTTTCTATCTGAGGGATTGTTTTCTCTACTGCTAAAGCAACCTTCTGATCTTCCTGATTAATGTCTGTCAGGATCTCTTTGACTGATTTCTTTTCCAGATCATCATATAAGGATGACTGTTCTGTTATTTTTTCAAATGCCATATATTTGTTTTTAGGAGGGTGATCAAAAAGTCCTTATGTTCTTTGAAAAAGTTACCAATCATAAGCCCGAAGGGCTTGAATGTGCATAACCGCGGGTGAAACCCGTGGCAGAAAGTCGTCCTAATCTATGAACCCCAAAGCGGGTTCAACCCTTTCAGGGTTGTTGTAGATTATTATTTGTTTACCCCGGGTTGTACCCGGGGTTATGCACATTTTACCCCTGCCGGGGTAACTACTTACAATGGGTAACCTATTTAAAGAACAACCAAATTTTTTGGTCAGTCCCTTATTGATTATAATATTCTATCAATCCTTCCATCGGTGACTGGGAAATCTTTCCAGGCCGTATTCCTAATCCGGTTGCAACTGTGAAGAGGATCTCTCTGTAATGCCATGCAACAGAGCCGGTGAGATGAACTTCATGTTGCTGATAGTCATACTGCATCACATTCCGGATAAAGAACTCCCGGAAAGCCTGAGTGACCAAAGCATACACCGTAGGATCCCCAATGTGCTGTGTGAGGAACGGGGAAAAGCTCGCCAAAAAACGGTTGAGCAAGGGTTGTTTATAGACCCGGTCCAGTATCGCTGCCGGAGTCAGTTGATATTGTTCCAGAAATTTCTCCTTTAAACCCGGAGTCAGCTGATTCTTCAGACAGGCTCCTACCAAAAGTTTTCCCAGCACCGCTCCACTTCCTTCATCTCCTAAGATATAACCTAAAGGCGAAACATTGTCACGTATTTCCTGCCCGTCATAAAAACAGGAGTTGGATCCGGTCCCTATAATACAGGCAATCCCTTTTTCTCTTCCACATAACCCTCTGGCAGCAGCGACGAGATCACTACCCACTTCTATCACAGGGGCAGGAATCACCTGGACTATTGCCTGTTCTATGATCGCATTCTTTTCCGGATTCGCACAACCTGCTCCGAAGAAGTGGACCTCCTCTATCGTATATTTTCCGATAAAAGGTAACAGATCTTCTTTCCATTCTTCCGCGATCTCTCCAGAGGTCCGGAAAAAAGGATTAGCCCCTTTCGTAAAAATCTGTGTTATTTGTTTACCGTGGTCTACTACACGCCAATCGACTTTCGTAGAACCACCGTCTGCAAGTAAAATCATATATTTTATTTTTAGTCATTAAAGGAGTGAACGAACCAGGGGAATGCAAACTCCTTTAACGATCCTATTTTCATTTATACAAATAATATTTCTTGGAACGCTGTTTGAAAGGCTCCACCTCTTTGTACCAAAAATCTTTGATATCAGCGAAACGATTATTTTTTGCGAATGCTTCCCTTACATAATTACTTCCAGATACCTGGTCAAACATCCGGAACCGGTCTTTATTGGCATGATCAAACACCGCTCTGTCCGGATAGAGGGCAGCTATTTCCTGCATGATATAGAACTGTATTTCCGAAAGACGGGCTTTCTGGTAATTCATGATATGGATCTGTACTCCCTGATAAGGTTTTCCCTGCCCCACTGAATAAAAAGGTTTGATATGGACCGGACGGAAATGTACGCCCGTTAGTCTCAAACGATTCAGATTATTGGCTAAATTATCTGCCTGTATCCATTCTGCTGCGACTAATTGAAAGGGGATCGTATATCCTACCCCAATGGAAACATACCCTAATTCACCCAAAATGCCGGATGCCGGATACAGCACAGCAGAGATGGGTTGGGGAATATGCGGAGAAGAGGGGATCCATTGTAATCCGGTCTCCTCATAATTCATTTTACGTTTCCACCCTTTCATCTTTACGACATGTAACTTACAGGACTTAGACAGCATATTTTCATTATTCAGGAACAGCGCCAATTCACCACAGGTCATTCCATATACATACGGTATTTTGAATTGGCTGACGAAAGAGATATATTCATCTTCCACCAGTCCGCCCTCCACCTTCAAACCACCTAATGGATTGGGTCTGTCTAATATCACTACTTCCACGTCATGCTCGGCGGCGGCTTCCATCACCAGCCCCATCGTACTGATATAGGTAAATGAACGGCAACCAATATCCTGGATATCATAAACCAACAGATCTATCCCCTGCATCATTTCAGGGGTCGGTCTTCTCGTTTTGCCATGCAGAGAGTAAACAGGCAAACCCGTCTGAGGATCCGTTATATCCTCAATATGATCACCCGCATGACCATCTCCACGAACGCCATGTTCCGGCGCAAACAGGCTGACTAAATTTACGTTTGGTGCTTCATGCAGAATATCGATCACCGATTTCAATTGATTATCCACTCCGGTCGGATTGGTCAGCAGCCCGACCCGCTTTCCTTCCAGTATTTTAAAGTTCTGTTCTTTCAGTACCTCCAACCCGGTCCTGATCTTTATCTTTTGGGCATAAGTAACCCCGCAAGCCAGACCAAGTGTTAATAATACCAGATATATTTTTTTCATACAATTTTTATTTATTGGTTGCTTTCCCATAGTTGGGATCAATTTTTAAAAGGGCTACCGCTATGGCTGGGATCACACTGCATAGCATGATCCAGACAAAGAAGTTATAGTAACCTAATAGTTCCTGTAACCATCCGGCAAACATGCCGGGGATCATCATACCCAACGCCATAAACCCGGTACAGATGGCATAGTGAGCCGTCTTTTGTTCTCCATCCGAATAGTACATCAGGTAGAGCATATACGCTGTAAACCCAAACCCATATCCGAACTGCTCCAGCACCACACACAGGTTAATCAGGAGCATACTGTCAGTCTGGGTATACGCCAGATAAAGGAAAGTCGCACTGGTCAGTAACATACTCAACGCCATCGGCCAGAGCCATTTCTTCAAACCTCCTTTGGCGGCTACGATACCTCCTAAAATACCTCCGACCGTCAGACCCAGAATTCCCATCGTTCCATAGACCAATCCTACCTGTCCTGTAGTCAATCCTAAACCACCTACATCTTTCGAGTCCAGGAGGAAAGGATTGATCAGCTTCACTAACTGAGCTTCCGAAAAACGGTAGGTCAGCATAAAGAAGATCGCAACAGCAGCCTGTGGCTTCTGAAAGAAAGAGACGAAGGTGGCTGAGAATTCCCGGAAGATGGAAGAGGCGGACAGGCTGGAATGAGATTGATCCGAATCCGGTCTGGGCAGACTAAAACGGTGATAGAAACTAAAAAAGAAAAAGAGCCCTGCCAGTACAAAGAAAGTAATCGACCAGGCAAACGGAATATTTCCGGATAATCCTTTAAACTCGGCATTACTTGTGGTCGTTAGTTTCGGATCGATCTGAAATACCATATACGCAGGCTGATCCCAGTTGGATTCATTAAAAACCAAACGTTCTCCATGGATCAGAGAAATACTTCTGTCCCCCCGGTTCATGGTAGTATTCAGTATCCGTTCTTTTCCCTCTTCCGGTTTACCGGACAGACGGATAGCCACAGCAGTTACATTTCCTGCATGGTCCGAGACGGTGGCCTCCCGCTTTTCTCCGAAATGACGTTGTATCCAATTTCCCAAAGGAGCAGAAACAGACTGACTCCACCACCCCTCTTCTGTTTGCTGTGAAGCAATAGCCGCAGCCGTTTGTTCCACCGGAATAAATCCGTTTTGCTGATTCAGTTCCCGGATCTCCTGAAGAAAAAGCTGAACACTCTCCTGACTGACACCCTGCGTTCCTATATGAACGATTTCATTGTCTGCCACAAAATGCAGATCTTTCCCGGAAGAAGCAACAGACGGTGCCTGCGGAATATATAAAGAAGACTGAGTATATTGAGGAGAAGCATCCACCTGGATGCGAAGCGGCTCACTTCCGGAAGAACTTTCCAGGAAACCGGCCAGAATGATCAGTACTCCCTGTCCCATGATAGTAGCAATCCGGTAGAAGGTACTACGGATGCCCACATACATCGCCTGTTGATTGGTGTCCAGTCCCAGCATATAAAATCCATCTGCCGCAATATCATGGGTCGCTGAACTAAAAGCCAATAGCCAGAAGAAAGCCAGTGTCGCCTGAAAAAAGAAGGGCAACGGAATCGTGAAGGCAATGCCAGCCAGTCCTGCCCCGATCAGCAACTGCATGGTCACGATCCACCAGCGTTTGGTTTTCAATAAATCTACAAAGGGGCTCCAGAAGGGTTTGATCACCCATGGCAAATAAAGCCAACTGGTATATAACGCAATGTCTGTGTTAGATATACCCAGACGTTTATACATAATTACCGAGATCGTCATGACCGCCACATAGGGTAAACCTTCGGCTAAATAAAGGGATGGTATCCATGCCCAGGGTGATTTGTTCTTACCTTTCATGTGCTGTTAGTTTTCCATTTTAGTATATTGAATCCTGCTCACTAATTGATCCATCTGGCTGTCAGAGATCGTTATTTCCGACAGGATCCGTTTGATCTGTTCCCCTGTTATGTTCCGGAAATCCTTTTCCAAAGGAGTAATAAAAACGCCTCCCAGATCCACCGATGCCGGACTGATCAGACAATTCTCCTCTCCTTCGGCAAAATAACAATCCGGACGGTGTTTATCCCGGGGAACAATATAACTGTACCAGGTATCTTTTTCATACCAGGTAAGAATATTCATCCGGGGTTCCATTTCCCCCTCCGGGATCTCCAGATAATGATAGAGTATATAAAAGAAAGTAACGGCAGACAGTTTAGAAGAAGATTCAACTAAAAAACCATTCCGGGAATACTCCCTCATTCTATATACCGTATGCAAGCCGTCTGAAAGAACTGCTTCCTTCCTAACCTGCCGAATGTCCTGCTCCAACGGTAGAAAGCCTTTGTTGCCAGCCTGAAAATGGAGATGATCGGGAGCGGATGCTCCACATTTGGGACCATTATAAAAGATCACATACTCCTCCAATGCCTGAGCCAGATCCAACATATCTTCATACCGGCCACGGATGAGTTGATCTGTATGCTGATAATCCGGGATCGTGAAATGTTCCGGAAAGATCGGAAAAGGATTTACTAAGATCTGATATTCTTCACCAAAGGGAAGCCCTTTCTGTACGTCTGGCAGATGGGCCGGACATAGAAAACAGGGTCTTTCCTGGATAGACTTCGCATCTACTTTAGCAGCGGACGATTGAATCCGGGCCGGATTGAATTGTACACGGATCGTATATGTGCCAAAAGAAAAGGTTTTTACCTGTACCTCTTCCAGTGCAGCATAGTTTTTCCGGGCCAGTTCCCAAACCGTTACCTGTTCCTGTAACAACTGCCTTACCTCTTGTGATAGTCTGCTCATCTCCACACTTATTTTTTATTTAATGCGATACGAGCCTGCACTTCCCAGGTCCGGATCCGGTCTTTATAGGTATTATGAGCATTCATTTTCACAATATCTAAGGAAGCATCTGAATTATCATCCCAGCGACGGCACAGATAAAGGACCTCATAGATACGTCCGATCTGATACTCACGGGAGAAATATAATCCTAATGCATAATCTTCCCCATAACTGGTATTCGGCACTTTGATCTCCCGCAGCAGGGGAGTATAGAAAGCACGCGGTGCTCCCAGTCCGTTAATACGGAGTGCATTGTTCCGTCCGTTCTCCGGCGTCCACTCTTTGTGGTCGATCACACCCGGAGGGATCATACGCATATCGAAGTCCGTTAACATATACGTACCCACCACCATCGCACAATTCTGCTCATAAAAGGCATCCACAATCTTTTGTAACGTATCTTCCCCGGAATACACATCATCACTATCCAGCTGGACAGCAAACTTTCCACATTTGGGATGATGTACACCCGCATTCCAGCAACCGCCAATACCCAGTTCCTTATTTTCAGGGATCAGATGCACCAGGCGTTCATCATCCGCGAACCGGTCAATAGCCTCTGTTGTTCCATCCGTAGAATAGTTATCCACGACAATCAGATTAAACTTAAAATTAGTTTTCTGGCTTAAAACGGAGCGGATCGCATCTGCGACTGTACGGATACGGTTACGAACCGGTATGATGACCGAAGCCTCATATTCAAAAGGCTGCCGGTCAAATGCAACCGGCCTGAATTCCGGCTTCAGGTAAGCCCCGGTCTGTTTCAGGTGATCCGTACAGGCCTCTTCCATTTCGATCTGTACCTGTCTGTTTTTCGGATCTACATAATCAAAAATCTTTTCCCCGCTTTTACGGGTATCATTTTCTATTTCCGTATATAGATATTCATTGATATGAACCAGTTCCGCTTCCTCTGATACTTTCAGGCGAAGATCATACAGTCCGGCGAACTGATAGACGCTGTCCATTCTGGAAACAGCCCTTTGTAGAACGTCCGACCTGTAAATAAGAACCGGACCAAAATTAAAATCATCCCGCAGGCTACCTTTTTGGTAGGCGATTACCGGGGCATTCCGCTTTTCGCCATCCACGATCTGGTAATGATCCGCATACACCATTCCGGCACCGGAATCCTGTGCCAGACGGATCATCCGCTCCAATGCAAACATCCCCATACGTAACGCAGCCGTTTTCGTATAGATCAGCGTATAAGCCGTATCTGCAAATTCCGCGATCTGTTTCATGGTATGGGTGGAATGAAGAGAATCTACCGGCAGAAGGGTACAACCTTCGATGGGATCCACTTCCCGGTTCTCCGTAAGAAGATAGATGGATTTAATAAGTTCTGATGATCTCAGTGAATCAAGAGTTTCTTTTATCTGGTCAGCGTTCTGATAAGGGAGAAAACAATTCAGATGTGTCTGCATGCTATATTCAATTTAGTTTGTTGAATTTCACTTTTTTGTTTATTGACAAAAGTAATTACTTAATTTAAAAGTCTGTACCTCTCCTAACTGTTCTTGAACAGGAACGCTCATCCCTGTTTCATAAACAGTTTTTTTATGTCTCTGATAGTTAGGATGACAGATCTAAAGGTATAACCGGAGACAGAAAGAGAAGGATCAACATACGGATACCCTTCCGGCCGGCATAGCTGTCAGGCTATCCGCATGTTGAAACAGACCATAGAGAAATTTTCAGCTATTAATTACCAACCCGGATTCTGAGGGAAACTGACCCCTTCACTCACATACAGGTCAATCTGTCCCGTAGGAATGGCATTTAAATAATTCTTTTCCGGGTCAAATGTACGGTGACTCTCCGGATAGGCATATACATATCCTTCTTCGTTCAAGGTGGCTACGTCATCTGGTGCCAAAGCGCTACCCTTCACACCCAAAGCTACGTCCGGATTCTTCGTATGATCTAAGTAATCTCCTTTTTTCCAGCGCATCAGGTCATAGTAACGAATTGCAGTCCATGTCATGAGTTCTGCCCGGCGTTCCCGGCGGATCTCCCAGATGATGGAAGGAACCACACCGGAGATCTGCTCCAGGGCACTGGTACGTTTCGGATCATTAATAGTGACTCCATCTACCATCACCACTTCATCGCTGACATAGGTAAGAGGAGTGATACCTACCCGGTTACGAAGGATATTTACCGACATGTCCAGATCATTCTGAGTGATCGTACCTAATTCCGCACAGGCCTCCGCATAGTTCAGTAACACCTCCGCATAAGAGAAGATAGGGGCATCAATCGTATTCTGTCCGGTTGTTGTGACGTTGGAGGAATTTTCATCATAAAACAGATGGATCACATAGCCCGTAGAGGACTTTCTGGCTCTGGATAAAGAGTTCACCGAACCTCTGAAACTCACCCCTTCACTATCGACAGTTGCCAACAGGCGGGGATCCCGGTTTGCTAAAGCATGCTCCAGTTTATTATCTCCCTCATATAAGGGTGACTGACTGATAGGAAGACCATCTGCACAAACATAACTTTCGAAAGCCGCTTTCGTCATACCGTTACCCACCGTAGAGGTATTGGTATAAGCCTGGATCGAGTTGGACAGGATTCCCAAAGAGTAATTTTTATATAAAATGATCTCTGAATTACCTCCTAAATCTTCCGAGTTATAGACCGCTTTGAACGCATCCCGGTTCATCTGAATGGCATATTTACCGGAAGTCATAAGTGCAGCATCTGCCTCTTTCGCTCCTTGCAGGAATGTACTTCCATCGGCAGACTGATGGTATTTACGATAGGTACCTTCATAGACACCGATCCGGGCTTTCAAAGCCAGAGCGACATATTTAGTCACCGAGTTCGCCTCATCCGACTCCCGTAGCAGTTCAATCGCTTTGGTAATATCCTCCCATACTTTCTGCATCACCTCATTCCGGTCCATCCGGGGAATATAGATGTTCTGTACATCATTCGGATCTTCTATCACCTTATCATAATAAGGCACATCGCCAAACCGCTGCACTAATTTATAATAGGACAGTGCCCTGAAGAAACGGGCTACTCCCTCCCAATGTGCTGCGGCTTCTGTTTCCATAGGTACTTCGGGGATCCTTTCCAGCATGACATTCGCTCTTCTGATATACTCATACTGATCTTTCCAGTCTGAATTGGCACTTCCCGGGTTGATCTGATAAGGTAGAAATGTATTATTCGTCAGGTCATCCGAGATATTAATACTGGAAGTCATATTGGAGGCCTGAAAATAAAACTCGGCAGTAGTTCCGGTAGCAATACCATAGGCTTTGAACTGGTCATAAAACAGCCAGCCATAGGTTTTCACATTTGCCTCACTGGTCCAGTAAGTATCATCCGTAAATCCGTCCAACGGATCTCTGTCTAAGAAATCATTACATCCGGTATGTAAGAGCAGCAATCCGCTCATTAAGATCGTGCTGATATATATGTTTATCTTTTTCATAATTATTACTGATATGAGTGTTAGAAATTAACCTGTAAACCAACAGAAACAGTTCTTGGATAGGGATAGGTACGTCCCCAGGATGCTTCGGTTTCATTTATTTCCGGGTCAACCGGTAAACGGCTGCTCTTGAATTCGGCCAGGTTCTGAGCACTGAAATAGACTCTCACTTTATCAATACAAGCCTTACGGCTCAGATGAGCAGGTAAGGTGTAACCCACAGTCACATTTTTCAATCGTAAGTAAGCCATACTCAACAGGTATCTGCTTTGAGAAACAAAATTGTTAGACCCTGGGATATATGAATTGATCGCTGTTCCGGCATGTCCTACATAGGGATTCGGGAAATAGGCATCCGTATTGTTTTCAGTCCAGTAATCCAGCATTCCATCGTATAATGCATCCGTACGGTTATAGAGAGGAAGGATCAGGTCAGACGCAGCCCAGTAATCCCGTTTGCCAACTCCCTGGAAGAATACATCCACATCAAAGTTATACAGGTTGGCACCTAAACGGAAACTATACTGATATCTGGGGGTTGTATTACCGATCACTTTCAGGTCACCCGGGTTATCGGCAGTCAGATCTCCGGTCGTGATCTTACCATCTCCGTCCAGATCTTTATATTTCACATCCCCGGGACCATAGGAGAAGTCCCCGGTGATCAAAGCGGATTGATCCGGAATACCCGCTATCAATGTGCCATCTGCATTGAAATCTGATACCTGGAACAGACGGTCTGTTTCAAATCCCCAGATCTCACCAATTTTCATTCCTTCATAAAATTGTTTGTCTCCCAACATTTTATTCTGATTATTCCATTTGGTCACTTCCGTCTGGTAATCCGTCATAGATACATTGGCATAGACCTGCACATTCTTATTGATCGGATAATTAAAGTCGACGCTGATCTCATATCCCCTGGTACGCAAGTCACCGGCATTGGTCAGTGGTGCGCTGGCCCCAATTCCCTGAGGTAATGTCTTAGCTGCTGCTAATACACCGTTATTGTTCCGTTGATACCAGTCAAAAGAGAAGGTGAACATATTATTCAGGAAACGAACATCCAAACCAATGTCATACGTGATCACCTTTTCCCAGGTCAGTTTAGGATCTGCAATAGAAGGAGTTTTTACCGAAGGTGCGGATGCTCCGTCTAATACCCATTCCGCATTCTGTACATCCATCATTCTGCGGAAGGCATTGGACATCACGTTCTGATTACCGATCGAACCGACAGATGCGCGGATCTTAATATCATTGGCCACGGTTTTCACCTCTTCCATAAAAGATTCTTCTGTCAGACGGTAACCGACAGATCCGGAGGGGAAGAATCCCCAGAGCTGTCCTACCGGGAAGTTGGATGAGCCGTCATAACGTCCGTTTAACTCCAACAGGTACTTCCCTTTATAATCATAGTTGATACGTCCGAAGAATCCGGCAATCGCATATTCGTTATGAGCAGACTTCAACAGCTCGGAAGCATTAGTCACATATTGTGCCCCTGTCGTCAGGGAGATATCCGGCATGGTAGGATCCATCACATTCCGGCGTTCCAGGTAGAATCGCTGGAAATCATTCTTCTCGATGTTGGTTCCGGCCATCACCTTCAAGCCATGGTCTTCGAATTGTTTGGAATAGGTGGCATAGGCATTGAACACCTGCGTTTGGTCTTTACTGTGGCTATTCGCGATCTTATCATTTGCACTACCCGGTACGTCCAGATATTGATAGGCAGTCCCCAAAATATCATTTGCATCCCAGTCTCCGGCCCAAAAGTTCAACATCTGGATAGAGTGTCCGTTGATATTCCAGTCTATGGTCTCATTATTGATACTATATTCCGCCACGAATTGCAGGTCTTTGGTAATGTCTGCGATCAACGAAGCATTCAGCCGAAGCATATCTGTTTGTTTGTTATTCATGTTAGCCTGTGCCATATACCCCGGTGCATGACGGAAATATTTGCCATCATAAGTTCCATAAGGGAAATATTGTCCCCACCGCATATAATAACCAAAATAACCGTTCTTTTCAGATTCGGTAATACCATTATTATAATAGTTGTACGGTTCTTCATGGTTCTTACGGGTAAACAGGGTTCCTACGCTTGCTTTCAACCAGCTGGTCAGCTGCGTATTCATACTTACATTGGCATTATAGCGTTTCATTTTGTCCGTATTGATCCGCATGAAACCACTTTGGTTGACATATCCCAAAGAGACCATAAAGGAGGATTTTTCTCCCATCCGTCCCTGTGCGGAGAAATTATGGGTTTGTTGCGGGGTCCAGTCCTTCAACATCTCTTTGTGTGGATCCCATATACGATAGGTATACGCGCGGCCGTCAATAATTTCCCAGTCCTCACCATAGACCATTTCTTTGTTCTTACTGTTTCTGCTGGCAGCATAGTTGGCTTTCCAGTTCTTAATCCCTTTTAATAACACATCGTGCATCATACCAAATGATTCGGACATTTCTCCGGGAGTGGTACGGTTAGTCGCATACATCATCACCGGCAGTTCATCCTCCGGATCCACAAAGCCGACCAGACTACTGGGTTTACTAAACGCAAAGTTTGTGCTGTAACTGAATTTTACTTTATCTCCGGCAGCCTGCCCTTTTTTAGTAGTGATCAACACCACCCCGAAAGCTCCACGGGTTCCATAAATTGAAGCAGAAGCAGCATCTTTCAATACGGAAATATTAGCAATATCCTCCGGGTTGATCAGGGTGAGGTCAGAAGGTACTCCATCCACTAAGATCAGAGGTTCTCCCTTTTCCTTCCCGTCAATAATGGTTCCGATACCACGGATATTAATCGTTGCATCCCCTCCCAGATTACCACTCTTATAAGTAACAGTTAACCCCGGAGTGATCCCTTGCAGGGATTTGGCCACATCTGCCACAGGCTTACTACCCAATGCTTTATCCACATCCACAGTGGCAACAGCACCCGTCAGGTTTTCTTTCTTCTGAACACCATATCCTACGATCACCACCTCATCTACTAATTGCGTATCTTCCTGGAGAGTCACATTGATCACCTCTCTGTCTGCCTGGACAGACCAGGGTTTATATCCCAGATAGGAAAATACCAAAACAGCATTGTTATGGGGAACAGTCAATATATACCGCCCATCAAAATCAGTCACGGTCCCGGTTGTAGTTCCCTGAACCACCACATTGACTCCGATAATGGGGTCACCATAGGAATCTTTTACCACCCCACTGACCGTTCTGGCTTGTTGTTGGGGAGCACTGACAGGAGTAGCGGTTCTTTCCTTTACGGATAAGACAATATGGGAACCCTCCATAGAGTAATCCAGATCTGTTTCATTAAACAGGTTATTTAAAACCTCACTGACCGGTTTACCCTGGGCATTGACGGAAACCCTACGGTTCACATTTACCTGGTCATTATAGATGAACAGATAATCCGTCTGGTGTTCTATTTCATTCAGGATATCTTCCAGCTGGACATTGCTTTTATGGATGCTCACTCTTGCGTTCTGCGAGTGAGTATTTTCTGCGAATGTGCAGAAAACGCAGATCAAAAGCAGGGACATGGTTATTCGCATAATTCTAAAGAGTTGTTTACATCGTGGATTTTTCGGACAATCCATCCCCGACAAAGATTTATTTTTCATACCTTTGTAATGATTTGAAGTTAATACGATTAATAATAATTGTGTTGACAGATGCCGGTAAGTGTTGGCGCATTTACCGGCATTATTGGTTAACAGTTAGTGTCTATTCATAGGCAGAAGATTTTAAGGGTTTCACTAATCTATGTATATGATCTGATTTTCGTCATCCTGACTGTAAGAGAAACGGATATCTTTCTGTAATACCCGCAGGGCATAGTCCACTCCATCGGTTTGCCGGAACTTTCCGGTATAATGCATATTCAGGATTTTCTCATTGTTGATCCGGATACTTTTTCCATAGTATTTCTCAAATTCCTGCATAATGGATTCAAAGGAATCATTCCGGAAACAGATCAGCCCTTCTGTCCAGCGGTAACGGTTGTAATCATCTACCGGTACCACTTCAAACTTACCCCCTCTCAGAACAGCTTTACTGTCCGGGTGCAACACTAAGGTTTGTGCCGGGTCCAGGGCGGAAGTAACCTTGACAGAGCCCTGCATCAGGGTCGTTTCAAAATCATCTTTATACGAATAGGCCTCTACATTAAAATTGGTACCTAACACCTCTACCTTTCCTTTGGAAGTATGAACAACAAATGATCTTTTCTCTTCTTTCGTCACTTCAAAATAGGCCTCTCCGTCCAACTCCACCCGCCGGTCCTTCTTTCCGAAAGAGACAGGATATTGCAAAGTGGTCCGGGCATTCAGCCATACATTCGTACCATCCGGCAAAGTCAGGTTCACCCGTTGCCCGGCAGGAACAGAGATCGTTTGTATAGCCATCTGATCATTCCGGGAAGTCTGTTCCATATAGAAGAAACCAACAGCCAACGTAATAGCGACTACTGCTGCGATCTTCAATAATTCCAAAACCGGACGGGGAAGAGAGAAGGAACGTTTTGTTTTTACCGGCTCTCTCTCCTGAGCCAACAGAAGCATCATGTCAAACAATCTGCGCTCTTTAAAAAAAGTCCGCTCATTTTCCGGAGAAGCCTCCATCCATTTTCTGACCTCTTCCTGTTGCTGCTGCGTCGCAGTTCCTTCAAAGAATGTATATAATATATCTTTTTCCATTGATTTTCGTATCTACCGGCTCCATATAGATCATACAGACCTGTATATATAAAGCAGTTCACACAGAGATATCCCCAGTGAAAAGTTGAAAAAATTTCTTTTAACCGAAAAAGAGTAGGAAAAAGGGCAGATAGTCTTTCAGATTATGACGAAGAAGTTTCAATGCTTTCGTTATATGGAATTCTACATTTTTAGTTGTCATTCCCAGCTCTGCGGCAATCTCTTTATGGGATTTATTCTGATAACGACTCATCAGAAAGATCCGGCGGGTCTGTTCCGGAAGTTTCTCCAGCGTTCTGTCTACAATTTCCTGTGCTTCGGCAGTAAAAAGTTCGTAAGGTTCACAAGCCTCCAATGTGGCGATCCGGGTATGAAGTTCCCATTCCGCATGGTCCCTCATCTTTTCCGTCACCGCTTCCCGCACCTGCAAATGCTGGAGATGGTTCAGGCACTTATATTTAATGATAGTCAGAATATAGGCAGGGATATTGGATTCATTGTTCAGCGAGTGACGGTTTTCCCAATAATAGAGTAACGCTTCCACGACAAAATCTTCAGCTATAGCCACATCGTTCACATACGTATTAGCGAAACGGATAAACCGTCCCTGATAATCCGTAAACAGTTGGTTAAAAGCTTTCAGGTCTGACGTACTCTCCATAGCTTCTTTTTACAAGTGTAAATATATGAAAAAATAAACAGATTAGAAAAGGATGTTTTTAACATCGTGAAAAGAAGCCGGAAGCGTGCACCGGAATAGAAAGATCAACATTCATAGGATTTGTTTGTTTGTATGTAATACAGAGAGAGATAAGCAACTATCAATTATTAAAAACAGAATAAGTATGAAACGATTCATGATGGCATGTATATGCCTTTTCGCGATCCATTGCTATGCGTTGGCAGATGATGATAAACGGATTGATTACAACCAGTTACCGGAGCAGGCCCGCCAGTTTATAGAACAACACTTTTCAAGTGGAGATATTGAACATGTCATGGAGGACAGCGAATGGGGCGGATTAGATAAAAGTTATGAAGTTCATTTCACGAACGGTACCCATATTGAATTCGACAGTAGCGGTGAATGGGAAGATATTAAATGCAAATATTCCCATGTTCCGGATGAAGTGGTCCCTCAGCCGATCCTGAATTATGTAAATCAACACCACCCCTCCAATAAGATCGTCCGGTTGGACAAAGGGTTCCGTAAATATGAAGCTAAATTAGACAACGGACGGGAATTAGTGTTTGACCTGAATTTCAAATTCCGTAAATACGACGACTAACAAACATCGTTCGCACACAGCGGACACAGATCAGACAGACGGACACGGCTATTTATTTTTAATATATCTTCCGGATCTGTCTGATCTGTGTGCATTTTCTGAATCTTTATTCCCTTCTGAAGCACAAAAGAAGCTGATAAAATAACCGTAGAGAGAAATGTTTACAAAATAACAGTTATATTTACCCCCAGAGTCAAAGACAAGAATGATAATAACAAGATAAGAGAATTTGTGTAGGACCCTGTGTGGCATACGAATGCAGGATAGTAAGTAAACCATACCCATCCTTCGTATGAGCGTCCTGTGTGTATTATTTATTTTAATAACTTATTCTATTCATGAAGAGAAATGTGATTGTAGCCCTTTTGGTGAGTTCGATGTACACATACTCCCAGGAGGGATTAACGCCCGTCTCCTTTGAAAAAGTCACCTTGCAGGATGAGTTCTGGAGTAACCGGATGAAAATCCAGAAACAGGTATTGGTGCCTGTCGCATTTGAACGGACTCAGGAAGCAGTAAACGACCTCCGGCTAACAGGAGAGTATCTGAAAAACGGACAAGGAACACTTCCAACGTCCAGTAGGTTTAACACGTCAGATCTCTACAAAGTCATCGAAGGGGCTGCCTATTTATTAAAAATGGAAAGAGATCCGGCATTGGAAAAACAGATCGATGAGATCGCAGAGATCATTGCCGGTGCACAGGAACCTGACGGATATCTCTATCCGGCCCACTCCACGGGATCTTCGCAGGATGCAGAACATTGGGGAGGTTCCGGTATGGGAGACAAACCCTATTCCTGGGTGGTTCACAGCCATGAACTGTATAATGTAGGCCATCTCTATGAAGCGGCTGTTGCCTATTACCAGGCAACCGGGAAAAGGAACCTGCTGGAGATAGCGCTGAAAAGTGCACAGCATGTGAATCAGGTATTCTTTGAAGGAGATCCCGGCTACCATGGCGGGCAACCTATCAACCAGGCTCCCGGACACCAGGAGATCGAACTGGCATTGGTCAAACTCTACCGGGTGACCGGAGACCCCCTCTATCTGGAAATGGCTAAAAAATTCATTGATATCCGCGGGATCACCTATATCCCGGACGGTGAAGGAACGATGTCCCCTGAATATGCACAGCAACACGCTCCGGTCAGATGCCAGCATGAGGCCGTAGGACACGCCGTGCGTGCCGTCTATTTATATTCCGCTATGTCGGACGTAGGAACTCTCACGGGTGATCCCACCCTGTCCCCCGCACTGAACCGGATCTGGCATAATATTGTGGATACCCGTATGCACATTACCGGCGGATTAGGGGCTATTCATGGAATCGAAGGTTTCGGACCGCCCTATGAGTTACCCAGCAAAGAGGCCTATAATGAGACCTGTGCTGCTGTAGGAAATGTATTTTTCAACCACCGGATGTTCCTTTTGGAAAAAGACGGGAAGTATATGGACGTAGCCGAGGTAGCCCTACTCAATAACGTACTGGCCGGAGTCAATCTGGAAGGGAACAAATTCTTCTATGTCAACCCATTGGCCTCAGCCGGTATGGTAGACCGCTCCCATTGGTTCGGCACAGCCTGTTGCCCGACTAATCTTGCCCGGTTGATACCCCAGTTATCCGGCATGATGTATGCCCACACGGAGAATGAGATCTATTTCGGATTTTATGCAGGGAGTGAGGTAGAAATCCCGCTGACTTCCGGACATGTGAAATTAGTGCAGTCCACCGCCTATCCTTTTGAAGAAAAGATACGGGTCACCGTAACTCCTTCCGGAAAAGAACAATCTTTTTCTTTAAAAATGAGGATACCCACCTGGACAGGCAGCCAGTTCGTACCCGGAGCACTGTATTCCTACACAGACAAACAGCCTGTCAATTGGGAACTCTATGTGAACGGTGAAAAAGTGTCCCATCCGGTTATGGAAAAAGGATTTGTCTGCATGGACCGGAAATGGAATGCCGGAGACCAGGTGGAATTACGTTTACCTATGCCCGTACGTTACAACAAAGCAATAGAAGCGGTACAGGCAGACAGAGGTAAAATCGCAGTCACCAGCGGCCCGTTGGTCTATTGTGCAGAAGGGATAGATAATGAAGGAGATGTAAACCGGTATGTTCTTACAGCTTCCACCCATCCGGAAGTATCCACCATCCGGGAAGGTGTATTGCAAGGAATCTCCTCCATCCGGAACATCCCGGCCCGCTACATGGATAGTAAAGGAGCATTTTCCTCCGTGTCCCTCACGTTAGTTCCCTACTATGCCTGGAATAACCGGGGAGTTTCTACCATGAACATCTGGTTCTATGAAAACGAAACCATTGCGAAAGAAGAAACAGAAGTATTGCCGGTTCTTTTAAAAGATATTCAGGCCAGTTATGTAAGCAACCGGGAAAATGTCTGGAACATTATGAACGGTAAATTCCCGGTTAGTTCTTCGGATACGGAGATGGAACGCTGGACTTCCGGAGCCAGAGGGAAGGAGCAGCAGATTGAATTTATCTTTGATAAACCCACGGATGTAAAATCCTTTTCCGTCTACTGGTACGACGATAATGAAAGAACCCTGTTACCGGAAAATGGCATCTGGAATACAAAGATACACAGGGTAACTGGAAGATCTCCCCTTTATATAGTACTGATTCCTACAGCCTCCTGAAAGACCAGTTCAACCTGGTCCACTCCGACGGAGACTCTTTTATCATAGAAAATCTCCGTTTACACATTCAACCCAAAGAAACTTCCACAGCCGGGATTCTGCAAGTGGTAATCGATGGTAAAAACTAACAAACCATTATAATAGAAAAAATTAAGGGATAGCCTTTTCTATAGGCTGTCCCTTATTCTTATTTCCTCTTGAGAAGCTATATAAAAACTCTCATGGTTTTCGTAAGTACCCCCAATGGAGTGCCATGTGAATGGTAGATCGACCTTAGCCAATACCCCCGGGTGTAACCCAGTCATGTCTGGCAGATTTAATTGAGATAGGGCATGTTCAAATCAGACCCGGGTATCAGTCATGTTCGGAAGATTTTTACGAACGGCAATGGCAAAGGGCGATTGGCGAAGGTTGATCTCTTTATCTCCTAAGTCCCGCAGGGACGGCACATAATAGCCTGGGATGCAAGTCCCAGGTCATATATTAGGAGTCAATGGAGTGCTGTAAGCACGACACAGTATATACAAACCGATTGTTTCCATAAGATGGGGTGTACCTACAGCACACCCTCGGGTGGGGATCTCTCTACCTGGGACTTGCGTCCCAGGCTATTATGTGCCGTCCCTGCGGGACTCAAGAGATAAAAATCACCCTTCGAAAAATCTTCCGAACCTGACCTGGGACTTGCGTCTCAGGCTAAATATGTGTCGTCCCTGCGGAATTTAAGAGATCAATGCTGGCAAATCCGGAGCATGAGAGCTCATTCGAGATTGAAAAAGGCATCTCTCATACCTGCTTTCCGCTTCCGGAGAAGAATTGAGGGTAATATATATTCTTCAGGCAACTAACTCAATCAGATTCCCGTCAGGATCTAACAAGGCCCCTTCATAGAAGCCATCTCCGGTGGTGCGCGGCTCTCCGGTGATCGTATAGCCTGCCGTACGGAACTGTTCGATCATCTCATCCACCTTTTCCCGGGAACCCAGCGAAAAAGCAAAATGGGTCAGACCGATATAGTCTCTTCCCGGCAAAGTATCCTGAATATCTGTCCGTTGCATGATCTCCAAAGCAACCCCATTTTCAAACGTAACGAAGTAAGAGGTAAACCCTTTGGCCGGATTTACATATTGTTCATTACTGCTTCCCTGAAACCAGGTCACGTAAAAGTCCCGTAAACGTTCCGGGTCATTTGTCCAAATAGCTATATGAGTTAGCTTCATGATTCTTCCTGTTTATTGACATACCCTGCAACCGGCACATTGGGCTAATTCCCCACGGAACCGCTTCTCCACTAAAAGTTGTAATCGCTCCTTCAATCCTGCCAGACGGACATGCGATAAAACATCCGCCGTGAAAGCCACACTTAACATCATGCGGGCCTCTTCTTTGGGAATACCCCGGCTCTGCATATAGAAAAGTGCCTGCTCATCGATTTGCCCGGTAGTCATACCATGGGAACATTTCACATCGTCCGCATAGATCTCCAACTGGGGTTTACTATACATACGGGCTTCACGGGTTGCCAGCAAATTACGGTTCGTCTGGTAAGCTGCCGTTTTCTGTGCATCCTCTTTCACTAAGATACGGCCGCTGAACGCACCGGTTGAACGGTCATTCAGGACATTCTTAAATAGCTCTGTACTGGTGCAGTAAGGTACGGCATGCGTAACATAGGAATAGGTATCCAGATGTTGCTCCTTATCCAGGACAGACATACCACACAACGTAGCTTCCGCCTGCTCCCCTTCCAGGTCGATATAATAATTATTCCGGCTAAAACCGTTATTTAATGTAATACCATTGATCAGGACATTCGATGAAGCAGCCTGTTTCACATGCAGGGAAGAGACCCGGGTCGTTGACTCCGTACTTTCTTCCAGATCATAATAATCAAAATAGGCACCTTCTCCCGCAAAGATCTCAATCACCTCCGTAGAGAGGAATTTCACGTCATCAATACTGTGGTCACATACCAGCAGTTTGGCTTCCGAACGGGGTTCCATAATGATCAGGACCCGGCGGTTAGCCATCGTATCCACATCACTACGGAAAATATTCACCAATTGAACAGGACGTTCCAGCACGACTCCTTCCGGCACATACATGACAAATCCGTCCTGTGCCAGCAGGGTGTTCAAAGCAATAATACCATCTTTACTACTGGCTGCTGCTTTTCCGTAATACTTTTCCGCTATGGCGGGATACTTTTCCGAGAACGCTTTCAAACCTCCGACAAAGACTCCTTCCGGGAATGCCGTCTCCGGTTGTACCGGGTCATAGAATGAATCATTCACTACAAAATAGAGTGCCGTACTCAGGTTGGGGACATCACAACGGAATACATCATACGGATTGACGGGAATACTTAATCTTTTCAGGTTCAACCCATAATCAGGAGACATGATCTGGCTGATATCCGTATGCTGATAGTCTTCACTACCGGCAGCAGGAAATCCCAGACGTTCCAGATCTGCCAACGCCTGTGTACGGAGTGCATTCAGCACTTCGGAAGAGTGGTGTCTGATCACATCTTCATACTGGCTAAACAGATCTATATATTGCTGTTCTGCTCTCATATATTTATTCTCCCATTTCTTCTTTGATCCAGTCGTATCCTTTTTCTTCCAGCTCCAAAGCCAGTTCAGAACCTGCGGTTTTTACGATACGGCCTTTATACAGCACATGCACCACGTCCGGTTTGATATAATCCAGCAACCGTTGGTAGTGGGTGATCACGATCGCTGCATTTTCCGGAGTTCTCAGTTGGTTTACTCCGTTCGCTACGATCCGGAGCGCATCAATATCCAGACCACTGTCTGTCTCATCGAGAATCGCTAATTTCGGCTCCAGCATAGCCATCTGGAAAATCTCATTTCTCTTTTTTTCTCCACCGGAAAACCCTTCGTTCACACTCCGGCTGGCCAGTTTGTTGTCCAGTTCCACGATCGCCCGCTTTTCCCGCATCAGTTTCAGGAAATCAGAGGCAGAAACAGCAGGAAGTCCCTGGTATTTGCGATGTTCGTTCAGCGCGGCCCGCATAAAGTTCACCATGCTTACCCCCGGAATCTCCACCGGATACTGAAAGCTCAGGAACAATCCCTCCCGGCTGCGGTCCTCCGGAGAAAGTTCCAGGAGGTCCTTCCCTTCAAAGATTACCTCTCCTTCGGTCACCTCAAAAGCCGGGTTACCCACCAACACACTACTCAACGTACTTTTCCCGGAACCATTGGGACCCATAATGGCATGTACTTCACCTGCCCGGACAGAGAGGTTGATCCCTTTTAATATTTCTTTGCCATTAATATTGGCATGCAGATTCTTTATTTCTAACATAACTATATGAATTGAAAGTTGAAAGTTGAAAATGGCAAACCATCAATTTCCCATTTTCCATTTTCAATTAAATATTTATCATCCGACACTTCCTTCCAGAGAGATACTAAGCAGCTTTTGTGCCTCCACAGCAAACTCCATAGGTAATTTATTCATGACTTCACGGGCATATCCATTGACGATCAGGCCCACTGCCTCTTCGGTTGAAATACCCCGCTGATTGCAATAGAACAACTGTTCTTCACTGATCTTGCTTGTAGTCGCTTCATGCTCCACGATAGCGGTATCGTTCTGTATATCTACATAAGGAAAAGTATGTGCGCCACAGGTTGAGCTCAGTAACAAACTGTCACACTGGCTATGGTTACGGGCATTTTCCGCACGCGGCGAAACTTTGACTAATCCCCGGTAACTATTCTGGCTATGTCCTGCTGAGATCCCTTTCGAAACAATGGTACTCTTCGTATTCTTTCCCAGGTGGATCATCTTGGTTCCCGTATCCGCCTGTTGGTAATTGTTAGTCACCGCTACCGAATAGAACTCACCGACAGAATCATCGCCTGCCAGAATACAACTGGGATATTTCCAGGTAATAGCTGATCCGGTTTCCATCTGCGTCCAGGAGATCTTACTGCCCCGGCCTTTACAGATGCCCCGTTTCGTCACAAAATTGTAAATACCTCCTTTTCCCTCTTTATCTCCCGGATACCAGTTCTGCACAGTGGAATATTTGACTTCTGCCTGCTCTTTGGCCACAATCTCCACGATCGCTGCATGCAACTGGTTCTCATCCCGCATCGGGGCCGTACATCCTTCCAGATAACTCACATAGGATTCATCATCTGCCACAATCAACGTCCGTTCAAACTGACCCGTGTTGGAGGCATTGATACGGAAATAGGTGCTCAATTCCATCGGACAGCGCACCCCTTTGGGTATATAAACAAAGGAACCATCCGAGAAAACAGCCGAGTTCAATGCGGCAAAGAAATTATCCCGGTAACTGACTACACTTCCCATATATTGCTGGATCAGATCCGGATGATGTTGCACAGCTTCACTGAATGAACAGAAGATCACCCCTTTTTCCGCTAATACCTCTTTAAAAGTAGTTTTTACGGAAACACTATCCATCACAGCATCCACAGCCATGCCGGTCAGGTGTTTCTGCTCTTCTAAAGGAATCCCTAATTTATCAAATGTTTTCAGCAACTCCGGATCTACCTCATCTAAGCTTTTCGGCCCTTCTTTGGGTTTGGGAGCTGCGTAATAAATAATATCCTGATAATCGATCGGAGGAATATTCAGGTGAGCCCAGTCCGGCATTTCCAGCGTCAGCCAGTAACGGTAGGCTTTGAGACGATACTCCAGCAGCCATTCCGGCTCGTTCTTTTTAGCCGAAATAGTCCGGACCGTCTCCTCGTTCAAACCACGATGAATGGTCTCTGTCTCTATTTCCGTAACAAATCCGTATTTATATTCCCCGGACGTTACATCATCTATAATTTTATTTGAATCTTCCATACTACACTCTTCTTAGAATAACCATTCAATCTTTCATAAGAAACAAACTATGGGGATAGATAGTAGGTAAGATCTCTTTTACGGGAAAGTAAAAACGGGATTCAATTTTAGTTTCTGCTGGAATCACAGCCACTGTCCGGTCCGCCAGCTCCAGTCTGTTTAAGAGCAGATTCATAAACAGAACAGCCAATACGAGGCCAAATAATCCTCCGGCAACATGGTTAAACGGGCTGAGAGGGGTCACACCAATTACCCGGTGAACGATCTCCCCGGCCAGCATCACGACAATCATAATCAGCAGGAAGGCAGCGACATAACTGGCCACCGTGACCCACTCTGCCGGAATCCAGTCGAGTGCGGCAATATAATCCCTGAGCCATACAGCTCCTTTTCCACAAAAAAAGACTGCAACCACTAAGGCTATAAGCGAAACAACCTGTTTGATGACTCCATCAAACAGGCCTTTCATAAACCCTATCCCTGCCAGACATAGTATTAAAATGTCTAACCAGTTCATATTATAACGTCTTCTTAACTTCTATTTCTTCGTAGGCTTCTATGATATCACCAACCTTAATATCATTGTAGTTGGTAATGTTCAGACCACATTCGTATCCGAAGGCCACCTCTTTCACATCTTCCTTGAAGCGTTTCAGAGAACCCAGGTCACCGGAATAGATCACGATACCATCACGGATCAGGCGGATCTTATGGTTACGTTTGATCTTACCCTCTTCGACCATACATCCGGCCACCGTACCCACTTTGGTGATCTTGAACACTTCACGCACTTCTACGTTGGCAGTGATCTCTTCTCTCACCTCCGGAGCAAGCATACCTTCCATCGCACTCTTCACCTCTTCGATCGCATCGTAGATGATAGAATACTGGCGGATCTCCACCCCTTCCTTATCTGCCTGGCGGCGGGCCGGCTGTGAAGGACACACCTGGAAACCAATAATGATCGCATTGGAAGCCGCAGCTAACACCACATCCGATTCGGAGATCTGTCCGACTGCTTTGTGGATCACATTCACCTGGATCTCTTCCGTTGACAAACGGATCAAAGAGTCTGACAAGGCTTCTACCGAACCATCCACGTCCCCTTTCACGATCACATTCAACTCCTGGAAGTTTCCAACCGCTATGCGGCGGCCAATGTCGTCTAAGGTAAGCATTTTCTGCGTACGAAGACCTAATTCACGTTGCAACTGTTCACGACGGGTCGCAATTTCACGGGCTTCCTGGTCTGTTTCCAGCACATTGAAGGTATCACCCGCCTGGGGTGCCCCATTCAGACCCAGAATCAATACAGGTTCTGATGGTCCGACCTCTTCCACCCGTACATTCCGCTCGTTGAACATCGCTTTGATACGTCCGTAATGAGTACCCGCCAGCACAATATCACCGGTTTTCAGCGTACCATTCTCCACCAGAACAGCAGAGACATATCCACGGCCTTTGTCCAATGAAGATTCAATGATGGAACCTGTTGCACGCAGGGTTGGGTTCGCTTTCAGATCTAACAGATCTGCTTCCAGCAGCACTTTTTCAAGCAACTCTTCCAGGCCAATTCCTTTTTTAGCGGAAATTTCCTGGCTCTGGTACTTACCACCCCAGTCTTCCACCAGATAATTCATCTGTGCCAGCTCCTCCTTGATCTTCTCAGGATTTGCGTGGGGTTTATCTATTTTGTTGATAGCAAAGACGATCGGCACACCTGCTGCTGAAGCATGGTTGATCGCTTCCACGGTCTGAGGCATGACATTATCATCCGCTGCTACAATAATGATCGCAATATCCGTTACTTTCGCACCACGGGCACGCATCGCCGTAAAGGCTTCGTGACCCGGCGTATCCAAGAAAGTAATGCGACGGCCACTCGGCAGTTTCACATTGTATGCACCAATATGCTGTGTGATACCTCCGGCCTCACCGGCAATTACGTTTGCATTCCGGATATTATCCAGCAAAGAGGTTTTACCGTGGTCCACGTGTCCCATCACAGTGACGATCGGAGCACGGGTCTGCCAGTCATCCTCATTATCTTCTTCATTTGTTTTGATCGCTTCTACCACTTTCGCGCTGACATATTCGGTAGTAAACCCGAATTCTTCTGCTACAATATTAATGGTTTCCGCATCCAGACGCTGGTTAATTGACACCATCATACCGATACTCATACAGGTACTGATAACCTGTGTCACCGGAATGTTCATCATATTCGCCAGGTCATTCGCCGTAACGAACTCGGTCAGCTTCAACACTTTGCTTTCCTGTTCATCCAATGCCATCTGTTCGTATTCACGTTTCACAGCGGCATCCCGTTTGTCACGACGGTATTTCGCACCTTTGTTATTTTTATTCCCTTTATTAGTCAGGCGAGCCAGCGTCTCTTTAATCTGCTTTTGTACATCCTCTTCGCTCACTTCCGCCTTCACCGGTCTTTTCAGGTGCGGTTTGTTGTGACTGTTGTTATTATTCCGCTCATTTCTGGCAGGACGGGTAAAGTTCGTACCCGGCGTGTTATTGATATCCACCCGGTCTTTCTTAATACGCTGACGTTTCTTCTTCGCATCTGCACTCTGCTGTTCGCCCGGCTTCACAGGGCCATTTGTGTTGGGCCTTGCCGGTCCGTTTGCGTTCGGCCCCTTATTCGGACCGCCAGCCTGCGCAGGTCTGTTCGAATGAAACTTATCGCGTTTGTCATCGCGCTCTTTCTTACGCTCTTCCTTCGTCTTCTTCTTCGGACGGGTCGATTGGTTAAGCGCTGTCAAATCAATTTTTCCGGTTACCTTAATGTTTGATTCAAACTTCGGTTTATTTAACCGGAAAGGCTCGTTAGAGTCCACGTCTGTAGTAGATGCTGGTGCTTCGTTCACCACTATTGCTTGTTCTTTTTCCACCGGTTGGTGCGTTATGTTAGTGTCTGGTTTAACTGGCTCTGTTTCTACCACAACCGGCGCTTTCTCCACAGGCTTTTCAACCACCGGGACTTCCGCTTGTACGGGCTTTTCAACAGGCTTTTCAACAGGTTTTTCAACCACTTCAACCGGCTTCTCAACGATCACCTCCTGTTTAGTTACAACAGGCTCTACTACTTCCGGTTTTGCCTCTGCCTTCTTAGGCTGAGGATTCAGATCTATTTTACCTTTGGTTATAATCTTAGGTCTATATTCATCCGGAATCTCCGTCTTGATCTCCGAAGGTTTTTCCTCCTTCACCAAACGGTTTTCTTTCCGTGGACGTTCTCTTTCAGCACGCTCCACAGCTTTTCTTTCCGGCATATCTTTTCCAAACTCTTTTACGAGCAAAGCATACTGTTCATCACTGATCTTCGTATTGGGATTGCTCTCAACAGGATGACCATTCTTATGGAGGAAATCCACCACAGTGGTAATCCCTACATTCAAATCTCTGGTTACTTTTATTAATTTTATAGGCATATCTAACTTTGTCGTAATTCTTTTTATTCGTTGATATCATCTTCAAACTCGGCAGATAAAATTCCAAGTACCTCGTCAACCGTAGTCTCTTCAAGGTCGGCACGTTCAATAATCTCTTCACGGCTCAATGCCAACACATTTTTAGCCGTATAGCAACCGATATTCTTCAGTGCTTCAATTACCCAGTCGTCAATTTCATCAACGAATTCATCCAGATAAATATCTTCTTCATCGGCTCCGTCAATATCGCGGAATACGTCAATCGCATACTCTGTCAGCATACAGGCCAGTTTGATATTCAAACCTCCTTTACCAATTGCCAATGATACTTCTTCGGGACGAAGATAGACCTCTGCCTTGTGTTCTTCTTCATTCACCCGTATAGAGGAAATTTTTGCCGGGCTTAATGCGCGCTGGATAAACAGCGACACATTGGATGTGTAATTGATCACATCAATGTTCTCGTTTCTCAGCTCACGGACAATACCGTGAATACGGGAACCTTTCATTCCCACACAGGCTCCCACCGGATCAATTCTGTCATCATAGGATTCAACCGCCACTTTGGCCCTTTCACCCGGAATACAGGCAATCGCTTTGATGGTGATCAGACCATCATGGATCTCAGGCACTTCCAGTTCAAACAAGCGCTGCAGGAATACTTTGTCAGTACGCGAAAGAATGATCTTCGGATTGTTGTTGTAGTTATCCACCCGCTGCACCACCGCACGGACGGTTTCTCCTTTACGATAGAAGTCCGTAGGGATCTGTTCCGATTTCGGGAGCAGCAACTCATTCCCCTCATCATCCAGCAACAGGATCTCTTTTTTCCACACCTGATACACATCAGCCGCAATAATCGTACCGATCTTCTCTTTATATTTTGCGTATAAACTGTCTTTCTGTAATTCAAGTATTTTCGATGTCAGCGTCTGACGCAGGTTCAGAATCGCACGGCGGCCAAACTTTGCAAAATAGACCTCATCCGTCACCTCTTCTCCGACTTCACAGTTCGGGTCTATGGTACGGGCTTCCGTCAATGTGATCTGCAGGTTCGGATCTTCCAGTTCATCATCTTCCACAGCTGTACGGTTTCTCCAGATCTCAAAGTCGCCTTTTTCAGGATTGATAATCACATCATAATTTTCATCAGTGCCGAACATCTTCGCGATCACGTTACGGAAAGACTCTTTCAATACGCTGATCGTCGTATCCTTATCAATATTTTTCAACTCCTTGAACTCCGCAAGTGTGTCAATCATGCTTACAACTTCCTCTTTCTTGGCCATAATCTAATTACTTGAATCTTATTAAGTATTTTGTATATTTTATTTCGTCAAATGTGTAGGAAAGATCTTCCTCCATGGTCACCTTGCGCTTGGCACCTTCCGGTTTCACCTTTTTCTCAACCGTTACCACCAATCCGTTTTCATCCGCAGACTTCAATATGCCGGTCAGTTTCACACCGCTTTTCAATAAAATCTCCACCTCTTTCCCAACGTATTTGAGATATTGGCGGAGCACTTTGAAAGGGAAAGTAATACCGGCAGAGCCAACTTCCAGCTCAAAATCTTCTGCTTCCCGGTCCAGATGCTCCTCTAAATAGCGGCTTAACTCTACGCAATCATCAATGCTGACCGCTTCATCATTATCAATTTCCACCACGATCAGGTTACCGGGTTTAATTACGACATCGACCAGATAATTGTCTCCGGAGGATAATTTTTCTTCTGCAAGTTGGACTACAATATTTCTTTCAATCATACACATTACCCTTAAGAATAAAAGAAGGGGACTGCCCGCCCCCTCCTCATCTTCTCTTAATCGAGCGCAAATATACAAAAAATCAAGTGGTTCACCAAATAAAATTTATATTTTATTATGCAGCTATTGGAATATCTCTATCTTTTTAGTATAAACTCCCTGCCTTTTTCAGAAAAAGACTTGTACTTTCCTAAAAAAAGTCCTATGCTTGCTACAGAAAGTCCGGGAGTTTTCCTGCAGAGAAAAGCATGCTTAACCCTACCGGATGCCAATCCGGCTCTAAGCCCAAACGCCGGCAGGCAGCTTGCGACTCCAACCGGGACCAACACGTACAAATATTCACCTCATACAAATCCAGTCTACGAAAGAGTTATACGCTCCAAAGCCGGTGCAAAACCCATAACAACTTTTTTTGATTGAAGGAAATAGGGGCAATCCGTGAAGCCGGACATGACTGATCCGGAAATTCGCACCGCCCAATGATTAGCAGGCAGCGGAAAACAAATTCGGAATACCGGAGAAACAGGATGCGAAACTTTTAAATAAAATCATCAGGATCAGATGCCTATCAGAAACAAATTGCTATCTTTGTATAATTGACATTTTTAATTTATCTAAAGAACTACTCCATGAAATGTTTACCTTTATTCGGACTATTTTTGCTGTTTTTCCCCTTTTCATCCTGTAATGACAAAACAGAAGATCCTGCACCTGTCGAAGAGAACGGGATCGCTATCCAATCAATCGAAATGACCTCCCAGGCAGATCTTTCCGGCCGGGAAGACTGGATCCTGCATATTTCCTATGCTCCATACGATTTCCGGGTGGAGGGGAAACAGATCCAGGCAAAACCGTCTGGCGAGCCGGCCCATTTCGACAAAGATTTTCCCGAAGGATATGAATTATCTGCCGAACAGGGTCCCATTATATATTTTGTACCACCATCCGGCTGGCCTACCCAAACCAAACTGGCGATGCCCCCACTTGCTCAGGCACAGGATCAGAGCACACAGGAAAAGCTTTTAGCCGCGGACGATCTTTTCTGCAGATATGCCGGACCGGTCGCCGAACAGCTGACTGGTATTCATTTGATCCACGCGAACGCCCTATTGGATTTTGAGGTCATTCATTTCCCTGAAGATGCCAGCGTAAAAGTGGAATCCGAAGGAGAGATTAAACCTTACCAGGAAGGCACTCATTATCAAGCGATCATACCGGCAGGCCCCGGAACAAATTACGGATCCGTCATCATCCGGTCAGCAGGTATCCTCCATGAAATTTCCTTATTAAAATATATTTCCGATCCGTTATCCAGCTCCAGCTATATTCCACAGAATACTCACTTTCAATTCACCATCCGGTACGACCAGGAGGAAAAATCGTTCCTCATAGAAAATGTCCGGAAGACCACCTGGAGCGCGGAAGAGTAAAAACATCGTTCATAGCCGGAAGATTTATTAAAAATAT
>Ga0192240_10185_pt1 | contig 30187 bp, 23 predicted proteins | sample Koala_Koa27_H3_FD_131237 | JGI IMG/M metagenome (GOLD analysis project Ga0192240, IMG submission 131237) | Enriched cells from koala feces incubated with labeled cellulose particles, San Francisco Zoo, California, United States - Koala_Koa2-7_H3 ...
AAGCCCTGGAGAATGAGAAGACTGTGAAAATCAAAGGATTGGGGACTTTCAAACTTGTGGATGTAGATAGTCGGGAAAGCGTTAATGTCAACACAGGGGAACGTTTCCAGATAAAAGGTCATACCAAAGTATCGTTTACTCCGGACACCAATCTGAGAGATACAATAAATAAGCCTTTTGCACATTTTGAAACGGTAGTATTAAATGAAGGTACGGTATTGGAAGATACCCCTATGGAAGAATCCGATGAGGAGGAAGGTGCGGTTTCTGATACAGAGACTGAAATGATCGACTCTGAAATAGCAGGAAATGAAAATGCCGGTGGAGATATTCAGGAAGAAATACAACTGGAAGAACCTGTAATCGAAGAGCAGCCGACTGCTGAAGCAGTAGCTGTGGCTGAAGTTCCTGAAACTGACGCGAATGAAACCGGTCAACCTGAAACAGAACCGGAACTAATTGCAACAGAAGAACCAGAAGCTGAAGAATTGCCGGAAGTGAAAATTGAACCGAAACCGGAATCTGTATCTGAGGAAGCCCCAGGAGAAGAGCCTGTAGAGGAATCTTCGGAAACTGTTTTGGAACCTGACTTCAGTCCGGTGACAGAGGAACCTGCTAAGGAACAATCGGAAGAAACAATTATAGAAGAGCAGAAACCAGAGACTGAAACAACAGAAGAGGAGGAAGAGAAAACGGTTATTACAGAAAAAGCGGAAGTTACTGCAGAGCAAATTATAGCCCAAGAGCTTCATAAAGCAAATATGGAGCCTGTCACTCTCCAAGAACAGCCGGAAATAGAACAACCGAAAGCCACCTATACTGATAAAGACAGTGATAAAAAGGAAAAATCAGCTATTCCTTATTTAATAGCAACTATTATTATAGTCTTACTACTGTGCGGAGGAGCTATCCTGTTTATTTATTATCCGGATTTGTTCTCATCTTCGTCTGATAAGAATGTGGTTGATATACCGGAAGTTACTCAACCTGTGCAGCCGGAAGCACAGCTTTCAGATACAATTGCACACAAGGATACTGTGGTGGAAGCAGTCCAACCGCAACCTGTTGTCAAGAAGGAACCGACAGCGGAACCTGTCAAAGCAGAAAGTAAACCTGCCCAACAACAACCAACAGCTTCGGCATATTCGGATTCCGCATCCTACAAGATAACCGGTACCAAAACAAAATACACAATTAAAGAAGGAGAGACTTTAACGAAAGTTTCATTACGCTTTTACGGTACAAAAGCCATGTGGCCATATATCGTAAAACATAACCCGAAAGTAATCAAGAACCCCGATAACGTACCATACGGTACGACAATCGAGATACCGGAACTTACAAAAGAATAAAAACAAAAAACACCTATTCACCCGGCTCATACAGCAATGTATAGCCGGGTGAAATGTTACGTAAGTACAAAAGCGTATGAAAGTACCTTAATCTAAAGATTTCGCATTGTTTTTTAATAAAAATTAGTTGCAATCGTTAATTATATGGCGTACTTTTGGGAGCGAATTTAGAAGCCTTACACACTGGTAAGTCTTACACCTTAATTAATGAGAATTAAATAATAAAATATTAAGTATTTATGGCTGAATCAATTGATATCCGCGAACTGAATGAGCGGATTGAAAGACAAAGTGCTTTCGTTACCAATCTTACGACAGGTATGGACCAAATCATTGTTGGTCAGAAACATTTGGTTGAATCACTGCTTATCGGATTGCTTTCCGACGGACATGTTCTTTTAGAAGGTGTACCCGGTCTGGCAAAAACTTTGGCTATCAAAACACTCGCTTCCCTGATCGACGCGAAATATAGCCGTATTCAGTTCACTCCCGACTTATTGCCGGCCGATGTTATTGGTACAATGGTTTACAGTCAGAAAGATGAATCTTTCAAAGTACAAAGAGGACCTATCTTTGCCAACTTCGTATTAGCGGATGAAATAAACCGTGCTCCGGCCAAAGTACAGAGTGCCTTGCTGGAAGCCATGCAAGAACGTCAGGTTACTATTGGTAAGGAAACATTCATGTTGCCGGAACCTTTCTTAGTATTGGCCACTCAGAACCCGATTGAACAAGAAGGTACTTACCCGCTTCCTGAAGCACAGGTAGACCGTTTCATGCTGAAAGTAGTGATTGACTATCCGAAGCTGGAAGAAGAAAAACTGATTATCCGTCAGAATATCAACGGTGAGAAGTTCAATGTGAAACCTATCCTGAAAGCAGAAGAAATTATCGAAGCCCGCAAGGTGGTTCGCCAGGTTTATCTGGATGAGAAAATAGAACGTTATATTGTAGATATTGTATTTGCTACTCGTTTCCCCGAGAAATACGATCTCAAAGAACTGAAAGACATGATCGGATTTGGTGGCTCACCGCGTGCTTCTATCAATCTGGCACTAGCTGCCCGCACATACGCTTTCATCAAACGCCGCGGCTATGTAATCCCGGAAGATGTACGTGCTGTTGCGCATGATGTTCTTCGTCACCGTATTGGACTGACATACGAGGCGGAAGCCAACAACATGACTTCGGACGAAATCATCAGCAAGATTCTGAACAAGGTTGAAGTGCCCTAATCTGCCGTAATATTACAATGCGGTAAAAGGTAGTCAAGTGTATTTTACTTAACTACCTGACTACTTACTACTTTAACTACTGTATAAATGGAAACAAGTGAAATATTAAAAAAAGTTCGTCAGATTGAAATCAAGACACGAGGACTGTCTAACAATATCTTTGCAGGCCAATACCATTCGGCTTTCAAAGGTAGAGGTATGTCGTTCTCTGAAGTCCGTGAGTATCAGTTCGGCGACGATATACGCGACATTGACTGGAATGTGACGGCACGATTCAACAAACCTTATGTGAAGGTGTTTGAAGAAGAGCGCGAACTGACAGTGATGTTGATGGTCGATGTTTCCGGAAGTTTGGAATTTGGTACGGTTAAACAACTGAAGAAGGATATGGTAACGGAAATTGCAGCTACTCTTGCATTTTCTGCTATACAAAACAACGATAAAATTGGTGTGATCTTCTTTTCAGACCGGATAGAAAAGTTTATTCCTCCTAAGAAGGGACGTAAACACATTCTATATATTATCCGCGAACTGATTGACTTCCAGCCGGAAAGCCGTCGTACCAATATTCGTCTCGCATTGGAGTATCTGACCAATGTAATGAAAAGACGTTGTACAGCGTTTATTCTATCTGACTTCATCGATCAGGATAACTTTAAGAACGCTCTGACTATTGCCAACCGAAAGCATGACGTAGTGGCATTGCAGGTTTACGATAGGAGAGTGAGTGATCTTCCTCCGGTGGGACTGATGCGAATAAAAGATGCGGAAACCGGCCATGAACAATGGATCGATACTTCTTCCAAAGCTGTACGCCGGGCACACCGTGACTGGTGGATAAACAAACAGACCGAACTGAACGACACATTTACCAAAAGTAATGTTGACTCCGTATCTGTGAGAACCGACCAGGATTACGTAAAGGCATTGTTGAATTTATTTGCCAAACGAAATTAATGGAATCAAAGATGAATAGAAATATTATTCTGATAGCATTGTTATGTCTGCTTTCTATGGGTAGAGCTGTGGCACAGTCTGTTACGGTGGAAGCCAAGATAGATTCGTTGCAGATATTAATTGGCGAACAGGCGAAAGTACAATTACAAGTAGCGATGGACGCCAAACAACGTGCTGTCTTTCCTGCTTATACCGATACGCTGGTGCGTGGGGTAGAAATTATAGAAACCGTCAAACCGGATACACAATTTCTGAATGATCACCAACGAATGCTGATTACTCAGGAATACATCGTTACCTCGTTTGACTCAGCTCTCTATTATCTTCCGCCAATGCCCGTCACAGTGGATGGCAAAGAATATAGATCGAAAGCTTTGGCATTGAAAGTATATTCGATGCCAGTTGACACATTGCATCCGGACCAGTTCTTCGGACAGAAAACGGTGATGAAAGCACCTTTCGCATGGGAAGACTGGTATGGGCTGATCGGTTGCTCATTCCTTGCATTGCCTTTACTCGGCTTATTGATCTATCTGATCATTCGTATACGTGATAACAAACCGATTATCCGCAAGATAAAAGTAGAACCTAAGTTGCCGCCACATCAGGCTGCTATGAAGGAGATCGAACGTATCAAGAATGAGAAAGTATGGCAGAAAGGACAGCCGAAGGCATATTATACGGAATTGACAGATACCCTTCGTACTTATATTAAAGATCGTTTCGGATTCAATGCACTAGAGATGACTTCTTCTGAAATTATCGATAAGTTATTGGAAATGAATGATAAAGAGGCAATATCAGATTTGAAGGAACTCTTCCAGACAGCTGATTTAGTAAAATTTGCCAAGCATGATCCGCAAATGAATGAAAATGATGCGAATTTGATTAATGCAATCGACTTTATCAACGAAACAAAGCAACCGGAAGAGGAGAATCAGAAACCGCAACCAACGGAAATCACAATTATCGAGAAACGTTCTCTGCGTACCAAAATATTATTAATCTGCGGTATTGTATTCTTGTCAGCAGCATTAATAGGTACTTTTGTATATATAGGTATGCAGCTTTATGATCTCTTTGCATAATGTGGTGTGAATACTAAATAGTAAACTGTTAAATCGAAAATAAAATGGTTTTTGCCAATATTGAATATCTGTTTTTGCTATTATTGCTTATACCTTATATTGTATGGTATATCTTGAAGCGAAAGAAAACTGAAGCTACCCTTCAGATTTCGGATGCACGGGTATACGCACATACTCCTAAAAGTTATAAGAATTATTTGCTACATGCTCCATTTATACTGCGCGTCATTGCATTGGCTTTGATTATTGTGGTATTAGCGCGTCCGCAAAGCACTAATAAGTGGCAAAACAGCGAAATAGAGGGAATTGATATTATGCTGGCTATCGACGTGTCTACCAGTATGCTGGCGGAAGACTTGAAGCCAAACAGACTGGAAGCAGCCAAAGATGTAGCTGCCGAATTTATTAACGGACGCCCGAATGATAATATTGGTATCACTCTGTTTGCCGGAGAAACATTCACTCAATGCCCGCTGACTGTGGACCATGCCGTATTGCTGGATATGATTCATAATATCAAATGTGGTCTTATTGAAGATGGTACAGCTGTTGGTATGGGAGTTGCAAATGCTGTAACTCGCCTGAAAGACAGTAAAGCGAAATCAAAAGTTATCATCTTATTGACGGATGGTACCAATAATAAAGGAGATATTTCGCCATTGACAGCCGCTGAGATTGCCAAAAGTTTCGGTATCCGTGTGTATACTATCGGAGTGGGTACGAATGGAATGGCTCCATATCCTTATCCGGTCGGCAATACAGTACAGTATATCAATATGCCGGTGGAAATCGATGAGAAAACACTGACTCAGATTGCCGGTACTACCGATGGTAACTATTTCAGAGCTACGAGCAACTCGAAACTGAAAGAGGTATATGAAGAAATTGACAAGCTGGAGAAAACAAAATTGAACGTAAAAGAGTATAGCAAACGGGAAGAAGACTATCGCTGGTTTGCACTGGCTGCTTTCCTTTGCGTACTACTGGAAGTTTTATTGCGTAATTCAATACTCAAGAAAATTCCGTAGGAATGTTTCGTCAATCGTGATTTGTAACGTAAAATAGGAAGAAGATGTTTCGATTTGAAGAACCTGCATATTTATATTTATTGCTGCTACTACCGTTTTTAGCAGCTTTCTACTTGTATTCCAATTACAGGAGACGGAGAAATATCCGGCGTTTTGGAGATCCGGAATTGTTAGCGCAATTAATGCCGGATGTATCTAAATATCGACCGGATGTGAAATTTTGGCTCATCTTTGCCGCTATCGGCTTATTCTCAGTATTGCTGGCTCGTCCGCAATTTGGTTCCAAGCAGGAAACGGTGAAACGTAAAGGGGTGGAAGTGATTATAGCTCTGGATATCTCCAATTCTATGCTGGCACAGGATGTACAGCCCAGCCGTTTGGAAAAAGCCAAGAGATTAATATCCAGATTGGTAGATGAATTAGATAACGACAAAGTCGGTATGATCGTATTTGCCGGAGATGCTTTTACCCAGCTACCGATCACGAGCGATTATATTTCCGCCAAAATGTTTTTGGAATCTATCAGCCCATCGCTGATTTCCAAGCAGGGTACAGCAATCGGAGAGGCAATCAACCTGGCAACCCGCAGTTTTACTCCGCAAGAAGGAGTGGGACGTGCTATCATTGTCATCACGGATGGTGAGAATCATGAAGGTGGCGCTGTAGAAGCTGCTAAAGCTGCTGCCGAAAAAGGGATTCAGGTAAGTGTGCTGGGAGTAGGTATGCCCGAAGGTGCTCCTATTCCTGTAGAAGGTACCAATGATTATCGCCGTGACCGCGAAGGTAATGTAATTGTAACCCGTCTGAATGAGGGCATGTGTCAAGAAATAGCCAAAGACGGAAAGGGTATCTATGTACGGGTAGATAATTCTAATTCTGCTCAAAAGGCTATCAGTCAGGAAATAAGTAAGATGGCTAAGTCTGATGTGGAATCGAAAATATATACGGATTTCAACGAACAGTTTCAGGCTATTGCATGGATCATTTTACTATTGTTACTAGCTGAGATGTTAATTTTGGATCGTAAGAATCCATTATTCAAAAACGTTCATCTTTTCTCTAATAAGAAGTAAGCTATGCGTATGTTAAAAATGAAATATATCCTGTTCGCTGCTTTTCTGTTATTGGCTGTTGGTGTTTCGGCACAGAAAGCAGAGCGTGACTATATCCGCAAAGGAAATCGTCTGTTCAATGATAGCGTATTCGTAGATGCAGAGGTTAATTACCGCAAGGCTTTGGAAGTTAATCCTAAATCTGCTGTATCCATGTACAATTTGGGAAATACGCTCTCACAGCAACAAAAGTTTCAGGAAGCCATGGAGCAATATGATTCTGCCAGCAAAATAGAAAAGGATAAAATGAAATTGGCACACATTTACCATAATATGGGGGTGCTTTTTCAAGCTGGTAAAGATTATGCAAAAGCTGTGGATGCCTACAAAATGTCGTTGCGCAACAATCCTGCAGATCATGAAACACGGTATAACCTGGCACTCGCTCAAAAGATGCTGAAAGACCAACAGAATCAGCAGGATCAAGATCAAAATCAGGATCAGAATAAAGATCAGCAGCAGAAACAAGACCAGAAACAGGACCAAAACAAAGATAAACAGAACGATCAGAAGAAAGACGATCAAAAGGATCAGCAACAACCGCCGAAGCCTGAAAAACAAGATAATCAGATGTCAAAGGAAAATGCTGAGCAGTTACTTAATTCTGTAATGCAAGATGAGAAAGACGTACAGGACAAAGTGAAGAAACAACAGAAGGTTATTCAGAGCGGTCGTCTAGAAAAAGATTGGTAATAATAAAAAGTTGATGATATAAATTTCATAAGCAATGAAAAAACTGATTGTTATATTGATGGCATTGATAGCATATAACACCCAAGCGCTTGCCGACAAGGTGTCATTCACTGCTTCCGCTCCCGATGTAGTGGTGGTAGGGGATCAATTCAGGCTATCTTATACAGTAACCACACAAAAAGTTAAAGACTTTCAGGCACCGTCTATCAAAGGATTCGACGTCCTGATGGGGCCAAGCCGTTCTCAGCAAAGCAGTACACAGATAATGAATGGTAATGTCACCTCTACAAGTAGTATTACATTCACTTATATATTGATGGCAAATACTGCCGGTGAATATACAATCCCCGGAGCTTCTATTGTAGCTGATGGCAACCAGATGGTTTCAAACTCCGTAAAGGTGAAGGTTTTGCCACAAGACCAGGCTGGTAATGGAGGACAAAATGACGGTAGCTCATCTGCACGCTCTTCATCTGGTACAAGTGTATCTAATCAGGATTTGTTTATCACGGCAACTGCCAGTAAAACGAATGTATACGAGCAGGAAGCATTTGTCTTGACCTATAAAATATACACCAGAGAGCATGACTTGCAATTAAATAATGCCAAACTGCCTGACTTTAAAGGATTTCATTCTCAAGAAATTGAAATGAATGCAAATGCAAGATGGACACAGGAGCATTATAAAGGACGTAACTATAATACGACAATCTATCGCCAATTTGTATTATTTCCCCAGCAACCGGGTAAGTTATTTATAGAACCGGCACAGTTCCAGATGACGGTAGGTAAAGCTGTACAATCTGACGATCCTTTTGATGCATTTTTCAATGGTGGAAGCAATGTAGTTAAAGTACCGAAATCTATCGTTACTCCTAAAATAGCAATTAATGTCAATCCGCTTCCTGCTGGTAAACCTGCAAACTTTTCAGGTGGAGTGGGAGAGTTCAACATTTCTTCTTCCATCAATAGCAAGGAGCTGAAAACTAATGATGCTATCACTATCAAGTTAGTCATCTCCGGAACTGGAAACCTGAAACTGATTTCTAATCCGGAAATTAAATTTCCAGATGACTTTGAAGTATATGATCCAAAGGTGGACAACCAAGTCAGATTAACTCAGGAAGGTCTAACAGGAAATAAAGTTATTGAGTATCTGGCTATTCCAAGACATGCTGGCAATTATAAAATTCCGGGGGTATCTTTCAGCTATTTCGATATCCGTTCAAAATCTTACAAAACGTTGAAAACGGAAGACTATGTAATCAATGTTGAGAAAGGTGCAGGAAATGCTGATCAGGTGATTGCCAATTTCACCAATAAAGAAGACTTGAAAGTATTGGGTGAAGATATCCGTTACATTAAGCAAAATGAAGTTACTCTCCAACCTAAGGGTAGTTTCTTCTATGGCTCAATGACCTATTGGCTGTTCTATATCATTCCTGCTCTAGCCTTCATCATCTTCTTTATCATCTACCGTAAACAAGCCGCTGCAAATGCCAATGTTGCTAAGATGAAAACAAAGAAAGCTAATAAGGTAGCAACCAAACGCATGAAACTAGCCGGTAAGTTGCTCTCTGAAAACAAGAAAGATGCCTTCTATGATGAAGTACTGAAAGCATTGTGGGGATATATCAGCGACAAACTTAGTATTCCGGTTTCCCGTTTGTCGAAAGACAATATTGAAGAGAAGCTGAGAAACCATGGAGTAAGTGAAGAACTAATTAAAGAATTCCTAAATGCATTGAATGATTGTGAATTTGCCCGTTTCGCTCCAGGTGATGAAAATCAGGCAATGGATAAAGTTTATTCTTCCTCAATAGAAGTGATAAGCAGAATGGAAAATTCAATAAAACATTAACCCAGAAGAGATTGTGTCATGAAAAAAATATTGTTTTTTATATTATTATCAATGTCAGTCACTTGTTTCGGACAAGGAACTCAAAGCATTGATTCTATACAAACAACCGAAGCTGATTCTATCCATGCGGGTTCACATACATTTTCTGATACGAAGTTGGAAGATGTAACAAAAGCCGAAGGAGATTCCGCATATATAAAAGATGATTATGCAACTGCTATCCAAATATATGAATCCTTATTAAAAAATGGGGAATCTGCAGATGTGTACTATAATTTAGGAAACAGTTACTACAAAGCTGGAGAAATAGCAAAAGCCGTACTCAACTACGAACGTGCTTTGCTTATGAAACCAGGAAACAGTGACATCCGTGCCAATCTGGAAGTAGCACGCGCTAAAACAATAGATAAAGTAGAACCTGTTCCGGAAGTTTTCTTTGTATCATGGGCCAAAGCCTTGATAAACAGTATGAGTGTAGACGCATGGGCTACATGGGGAATTGTCTCCTTTATTCTATTTATCATCGCTCTTTACTTCTTTATTTTCTCCAAGCAGATTATACTGAAAAAAGGAGGATTTATATCAGGTATCGTTTTCTTAATTGTTGTAATATGCTCTAATCTTTTTGCTTCAGAGCAAAAAGAACGTTTAGTAAATAGAAGCGAAGCGATCGTCATGAATCCTAGTGTAACAGTTCGCAGCACTCCGAGTGAAAGTGGAACAAGTTTGTTCATCCTTCATGAGGGACGTAAGGTCAGTATCAAAGATAACTCAATGAAAGAATGGAAAGAAATTCGCTTGGAAGACGGCAAAGTAGGATGGGTGCCGGCTTCCGCTATTGAAGTGATATAAAATTCGTAAACAGAATTTAGGAATTTAGGAAAAAAGATAAGCAAATAATTTGTTTTATCTTTTTTTTTGCTTAAGTTTATAGCGTGATAAAAAATTAAATACAATATAGTATTAACCATTAAATTTATGAGACATGAGAACAATAACATTTAATGAACTTCGCAAGATTAAAGATTCATTGCCTAGCGGTAGCATGCATAGAATAGCAGACGAACTTGGTTTGCACGTAGATACAGTGCGCAACTTCTTCGGAGGCCACAATTTCAAGGAAGGAAAAAGTGTCGGAATACATCTTGAGCCCGGTCCGGATGGCGGGCTTGTAATGCTGGATGACACAACTGTTCTCGACCGGGCTCTAAAAATTTTAGATGAAATAAACATGAGTATGCAAAAAGAACAAGCTACCGAACCTATGCAAATTTAAAATATAAAACAAGAATCCCAATTGCCCAAACAATTGGGATTTCTTATTTGTTCACCTTCAAAAACAGATTATTATGGAAGATAAATTAGTAACCTTAGCTATTCTGACTTATACAAAAGCTCAGATTCTAAAGAATGTCCTCGAAAATGAAGGAATAGAAACATACATTCATAACGTAAATCAAATACAACCTGTTGTATCTTCAGGAGTACGTCTACGAATTAAAGAAAGTGATCTACCACGTGCATTAAAAATAACGGAAAGTTCTACCTGGTTATCTGAAAGTATAGTGGGAGAGAAGACACCTAAGGTAGATAATAAATCGAACAAAATTTTAATACCTGTCGACTTCTCCAGTTATTCGATGAAAGCGTGTGAATTTGGCTTTAATTTGGCTAAAACTGAGAATTCTGAAGTGATTCTATTACATGTTTACTTTACACCGATATACGCTTCGTCATTACCATATGGCGATGTATTCAATTATCAGATCGGAGATGAAGAATCTGTTAAAACAATCATCCAACAGGTCCATTCAGATCTCAACGCACTATCTGATAAGATAAAGGAAAAAGTTGCATCTGGAGAATTTCCGGATATCAAATATAGTTGCATTTTGCGAGAAGGAATTCCAGAAGAAGAAATTTTAAGATATGCCAAGGAGCAGCGTCCTAAGGTTATCATTATGGGAACGCGTGGAAAAAGCCAGAAAGACATTGACTTAATTGGCAGTGTAACAGCTGAAATTATTGATCGAAGCCGCACAGCAGTATTAGCAATTCCGGAAAATACTCCATTCAAAGAATTCAATGAAGTAAAACGTATTGCTTTCTTAACCAATTTTGATCAGAGAGACTTGATTGCTTTTGAAGCATTTTTCAACACTTGGAAATCTTTCCATTTTTCAGTCTCATTAATACATCTGGCTGAATCCAAAGATACTTGGAATGAAATTAAACTTGCAGGTATCAAAGACTATTTCCAAAAACAATATCCCGGGCTTGAAATTCATTATGATGTGGTAATGAATGATAATCTATTAAAAGGACTTGATCAATATATCAAAGATAATCAAATTGATATAATAACATTAACTTCCTATAAGAGAAATATATTTGCACGATTATTTAACCCAAGTATCGCTCGTAAGATGATTTTCCATTCCGATACGCCATTGCTTGTTATTAACGGATGATGGAGAAAGAACGAAAATAAACTGTTTACGTTCAGGGAATAATTATCATTATGTTTAATAGAAAAATAGATAATACTTATAACTAATTTCTCTCTCTTCTCTCTCTAAAACCAAAAGAGGCATTCCAAATGAATTGGTTATAGCCTCTTTTTCATTTTCTCACAAAAAGAAATTCATCATTATATATTTTGATAAAAAAAAATCAGAATCATCATTCAAGCTTCTTTATTTGTAAAAACAAAAAAGACTATCCTAATTTAAATTTTGGGATAGTCTTTTTATAAAAACTGAATATAATTATTTCATCATCTTATCGATTTCTTCAAATTCAGGACCCATGTTCAGATTATAGTAAACACGGTAAAGACCCTGTAACCACAAATCTTTCTGATCAGGTTTCAAAGCTCTGGCTTTTTCGTAGAATGGCTTAGCTTCTTCATAGAATTTCTTCACTGTAGCTTGTGCCTCTGCATATTTCGGATCATTGATATCTGTTGTAGCTTTATCAGCATAATCCTGAGCCTTCATCAAATACACTAATCCTACATTAGAATATGCCTCTGCATATTCAGGATCTGCAGCAATAGCTTTCTTGTAGAACTCAATAGCTTTATCATATTCTTTCATATTATGATAAAGATACGCTTTCACATAAAGATACAACTTGTTATTAGCATCAGTAGACAACATTCTATCAGCAAATTCCATTGCTTTAGAAGCTTGGTTAGAGCTAGTATAGTAATCTACCAAATTCGCAAAGAAATAATCATTTCCAGGGAATTTTAAAATACCTTCTTCCAATGATTTAACCCATGCTGCAGTATCACCTTTAGCTTTATATGCATCTGCCATCAATTGCATTGCAAACTTACCGCCATCTTTGTCATCCAAAGCAGCAGGAGCATATTTAATAATTGCATCTTTATCTCCTACTCTGTCAGCAGCCAATGTTGCGTAATATGCTATTTGTGCCAAAAGAGTATCTGTTTTAGCCAAATTCTGCTCTGCCAACATAGGATAAGAAGCTGATTCTACGTATGTTGCAAAGAATTGCAAAGCTTCCTTATTCTTATCAAGGTTAAAGAATTGAATACCACCGTTAATTAAGTTAGGACGTTCAACCAATATAGTTGAAGCATTTGCTTTTCTATATTTGTTTTTAATTTTACCTTTTTCATTAGGTACTTGAGCTAGATCATCACATTTAGTATAATACTCAAACATTTTTAAAATGCTGTTGTATGCCTTCAATGTGTCAAACGGCTGTTTCAGAACACCTTTCTTATCACGTTCTTCTTCAATAAAACGTTTCTGAATAAATCCAGCAACGTCCCATGTGTCAGGAAGATCCTTGGTCTCAGGGTTCTTAATGGCTTCATTAATCAGCTTTTCAGCTTGATTAAAATTCGGTTTTACATCACTGGCAATGCTTTTGGCTTCTTTTACATTCTTCATTTGAGCGAATGATAAGCTTACGGCCATCAATAAAACCATTGAAAATAATACTCTTTTCATGATTGTTGTTTGATTAATTATTAATATTATGTCTATTCCTCAATTTCGTTGTTATTTTCATTAACATCTGTAGCAGTATCTGCATTGTCAACATCCTGATCAGTAGTCAGATCACTGACAATAGTACCTTCTGCTTCTTCTGCGGGAACTTCATCCTCAAGACTTTCTGTCATTACTTTACATACAGAACCAATCTGATCGTTACGTTTTTCAAGATTAATCAGACGAACACCTTGAGTAGCACGTCCCATAATACGGACATCAGCAACTTTCAGACGGATAGTTATTCCGGATTTATTGATAATCATTAAGTCGTTCTCATCAGTCACTGACTTAATTGTTACCAACTTACCTGTTTTTTCAGTAATATTCATGGTCTTTACACCCTTACCACCGCGATTAGTCTTACGATAATCTTCAATTTCAGAGCGTTTACCATATCCCTGTTCAGAAACAACCATTACGGATTCTGTTTCCAAATCTTTTATACATATCATTCCTATTACTTCATCCTGACCATCATTATCCAATGTAATACCACGTACACCTGTAGCCGTACGTCCCATTACACGAACTGCAGCTTCATGGAAACGAATAGCCCGACCATTACGATTAGCAATAATGATTTCATTATTACCATTCGTCATTCGAACTTCAATTACACTGTCATCCTCACGAATTGTAATAGCATTTACACCATTCTGACGCGGGCGTGAATATTGTTCAAGCAATGTCTTCTTGATAACACCTTTCTTCGTACAGAATAATACGTAATGACTATTGATATATTCAGTGTCATCCAGGCTCTTAACACGCAAATATGCAGTAACACTGTCATCAGAGTCAATATTTAACAGGTTTTGTATAGCACGTCCTTTGGAATTCTTCGTTCCTTCCGGTATCTCATAAACTTTCAGCCAATAACATTTACCTTTTTGTGTAAAGAACATCATGGTATTGTGCATAGTAGCCGGATATATATGCTCTACAAAGTCCGCATCACGAGTTTCTGTTCCCTTAGAGCCTACCCCACCACGATTCTGCGCACGGAATTCTGTTAATGGCGTACGTTTGATATATCCCATATGAGATATTGTGATAATCATCTGATCATCAGCATAGAAGTCCTCCGGATTAAACTCTTCGGAAGAATAAACGATTTCAGAACGACGTTCGTCACCATATTTCGCTTTAACTTCCAATAATTCATCTTTCATCACCTTACGACATACCTCATCATCAGCCAAAATGCTTTCCAAATAAGCAATCTGTTTCATGATTTCTTCGTATTCAGCATGAAGCTGATCCTGCATCAGACCAGTCAACTGACGCAAACGCATCTCTACAATTGCACGTGACTGTATTTCTGTCAGATTAAAACGTTCTATCAAACCTGCAATAGCATCATTTGGAGTCTTAGCTGCACGAATAATACGAATAACTTCATCAATATTATCAGAAGCAATGATTAAACCTTCAAGGATATGTGCACGTTCCTTTGCTTTACGCAGATCGAACTGAGTACGGCGGATAACTACTTCGTGCCTGTGCTCTACGAAGTATTTAATCATATCTCTCAGATTCAATGTCTTAGGACGTCCGTGAACCAATGCAACATTATTCACACCGAAGGAAGTCTGTAAGGCTGTCATCTTATACAGCTTATTCAGCACTACACTTGCATTAGCATCACGTTTTACATCGATAACGATACGCATACCGTCACGGTCAGACTCGTCGTTTGCATTCGAGATACCTTCTATTCTCTTATCGTTAACAAGATCAGCAATATATTTGATCAGTTCAGCCTTATTAACATTATAAGGGATCTCAGTCACTACGATTTTATCATGTGTCTGTCCGGTTTCAATTTCCGCTTTTGCACGCATTACTACACGTCCACGACCTGTCAGATATCCTTCACGTACTCCGCTGATACCATATATATAACCACCTGTAGGGAAATCCGGAGCTTTGACATAAGTCATCAGTTCCTCTACTGTGATTTCCTGATTATCAATATATGCTTCACAAGCATCAATTACTTCCGAAAGATTATGAGGAGGCATATTAGTTGCCATACCTACCGCAATACCGGAAGCACCATTAACCAAAAGATTAGGAATACGGGTCGGCATCACCTTCGGCTCTGTCAACGTATTATCAAAGTTAGGTTCGAAGTCTACAGTTTCCTTATACAGGTCATCCATCATCGCTTCACCTAACTTGTTTAGACGAGCCTCCGTATAACGCATGGCAGCGGGGCTATCACCATCTACAGAACCAAAGTTACCTTGGCCATCTACTAAAGGATAACGCATTGCCCATTCCTGAGCCATACGCACCATAGCATAATAAACTGAAGAGTCTCCATGCGGATGGTACTTACCCAGTACTTCACCCACAATTCTTGCAGATTTTTTATAAGGTTTGTCTGAAGTATTACCCAATTCCATCATTCCGTATAAAATTCTACGGTGAACGGGCTTAAATCCATCTCTAACATCCGGAAGGGCACGTGAAACAATGACCGACATGGAGTAGTCAATGTACGATGACTTCATTTCCTCCTCGATGTTAATCTTTATAATTCTGTCTTGTTCAAGCATTTAAAATGATTATTAATTATACATTGTATGGTCTGTGAAAAACCACGCTAAAGTACTACTTTTCCACGATATACGAAAGTTTTTCCGAAGAAAGTTTTTTTCTGCTTGAAGGACAGTCTGTTTGTCTATATTTAGTTATTAAAATTAAAAATTTCAAGGAACGGATTGACTTCTAACCATTAATATTAGAAAAAGAAATGAGAAAAAGAATAAATACTACCATTAAGGAGACTATATCTGTGAAAAACAGGGAGTGGTATTTGTTATACCTTATATATATAATACAAAGCATTGTTTTTATGGCACGCCATTTGTAGATATAAGAAATAAAGCAAATATGCAATACAAACTTGATTAAATGCGTATATTTGCCAGTAAATAACCCCTTAGAAGAAAAGGAAAAAGTATGAATAATCAATTCTCACAAAGAGTTTCCGACATTATCGTCTATAGCAAGGAAGAAGCTAACCGGTTGAGGAGTAGGCATATCGGACCTGAGCACCTACTTCTGGGATTGCTTCGTGACGGTGAAGGAAAAGCTATCGAGATATTGTCAAAACTCAACACCAATTTAGCTGCAGTAAAGCAGCAGATTGAAGCTCGGCTGAAGACAGAAGCTGATGATATGCTATTGCCTGATGCAGAGATACCGTTGTCTAATGACGCGGCAAAAATATTAAAAATGTGTATTTTAGAAGCACGTGGAATGAGAAGTAATATAGCTGATACAGAGCATGTTTTGTTAGCGATCCTAAGAGAAAGAAACAATATGGCTGCTTCCGTGCTCGAAGCTAATGACGTTAATTACGTGAAAGTGTTGGAACAAGCCACATTGCAACCGGATGTAAATTCCGGCATGGGATTCCCGGAAGACGATGATGATGAAGAAATGTCTTCTCCCCGATCTGGTGGAAGCGGTTCTGAAGAACGCCAGCAACAGGCGCAAACAGCTTCAAAAAAACCGGCTAATGACACGCCTGTACTTGACAATTTCGGTACAGATATGACAAAAGCGGCAGAAGAAGGACGTTTGGACCCTGTAGTAGGCAGAGAAAAGGAAATTGAACGCTTGGCTCAAATCCTGAGTCGCCGTAAAAAGAACAATCCGATTCTGATCGGTGAACCTGGTGTAGGAAAATCAGCAATCGTTGAAGGACTTGCTTTGAGAATTATTCAAAAGAAAGTCTCACGCATCTTGTTTGATAAGCGAGTAGTAGCTCTTGACATGACCGCAGTTGTGGCAGGAACAAAATATCGTGGTCAGTTTGAAGAGCGTATTCGTTCCATTCTCAACGAGTTACAAAGGAATCCGAATGTAATCCTGTTCATTGATGAGATCCATACAATTGTAGGTGCAGGTTCTGCAGCCGGTTCAATGGATGCAGCCAATATGCTGAAACCTGCATTGGCACGCGGCGAAATACAATGTATTGGTGCTACTACCCTTGATGAATACCGTAAGAATATAGAAAAAGACGGCGCTTTGGAACGTCGTTTCCAAAAAGTTATGGTGGAACCCACTACTGCTGCCGAAACTCTTCAGATTCTGCGTAACATCAAGGATAAATATGAAGATCATCATAACGTGAACTATACAGATGAAGCATTGGAAGCTTGTGTCAAGTTGACAGACCGTTATATTACGGACCGTAACTTCCCCGATAAAGCTATTGACGCTTTGGATGAAGCAGGATCACGTGTACATCTGACCAACGTCAATGTACCCAAGGAAATCGAAGAGCAGGAAAAACTCATCGAAGAAGCTAAAAGCAAGAAAAATGAAGCTGTGAAATCGCAGAATTTTGAACTCGCTGCCAGTTTCCGAGATAAGGAAAAAGAGCTCACGCTTCAGCTGGACGAAATGAAACGAGAATGGGAAAACAGTCTGAAAGAGAATAGACAGACTGTTGATGCAGAGGAAATTGCCAATGTTATTTCTATGATGTCCGGCATTCCGGTACAGCGTATGGCACAAGCCGAAGGAATCAAGCTGGCTGGCATGAAGGAGGATCTGCAATCGAAAGTAATCGCACAGGATCCGGCGATAGAGAAACTGGTCAAGGCTATTTTAAGAAGCCGTGTGGGATTGAAGGACCCCAATAAGCCCATTGGAACCTTTATGTTCTTAGGTCCGACTGGTGTAGGTAAAACCCATTTAGCCAAAGAATTGGCAAAATATATGTTCGGGTCTTCCGATGCACTGATTCGTATAGACATGAGCGAATTTATGGAAAAATTCACTGTCTCACGTCTGGTTGGAGCTCCTCCGGGATATGTAGGATATGAAGAAGGCGGACAATTAACTGAAAAAGTACGTCGCAAACCTTATTCTATCGTCTTGCTTGATGAGATCGAAAAAGCACATCCGGATGTGTTCAATCTCCTTCTTCAAGTGATGGACGAAGGCCGTCTGACTGACAGTTATGGCAGAATGGTTGATTTTAAAAATACAGTTGTTATCATGACTTCCAATATTGGTACCCGCCAGTTAAAGGAGTTTGGACGTGGTGTAGGCTTTGCTACACAAAGCCGTCTGGATGATAAAGAGTTCTCGCGAAGTGTTATACAAAAAGCATTAAATAAATCATTCGCGCCCGAATTTATCAACCGTGTCGATGAAATCATAACATTTGACCAACTCTCTTTGGAAGCTATCACGAAAATCATTGATATTGAGCTAAAAGGACTATATGATCGTATTGAATCTATTGGATATAAGCTAGTTATTGATGATGAAGCTAAAAGATTCGTGGCCGAAAAAGGATACGATGTGCAATTCGGAGCCCGCCCTTTAAAACGAGCTATTCAAACCCATTTGGAGGATGGACTGTCAGAACTCATTATAACTTCTTCTCTGAAAGAAAAAGATGTCATTCAAGTCTCTCTGAATAAAGAGAAAGGTGAATTGGAGATGAAAGTTATTGCATCTTGAAAGAAGATTACTTAAATAAGATAAGTCATAAAATATGCCAGAATGTCAGACCTTAGGGTCTGGCATTTTTTTTGTCTCTATCTGAACAAATATCAATTAAAAACATTCTAATAAATAAACCAAAAAAATATACGTTATTATGCAAAAAGGTAATATTGGGGTTACAACAGAGAACATTTTCCCTATCATCAAAAAGTTCTTGTACAGTGACCATGAAATTTTTCTTCGCGAATTAGTGTCTAATGCAGTAGATGCCACTCAGAAACTAAATACCCTTGCTTCCATTGGGGAGTTTAAAGGTGAACTGGGCGATCTGACAATTCACGTTGAATTAGGTAAAGACACTATTACTATCTCCGACCGTGGTATTGGCCTGACTGCAGAAGAAATAGAAAAGTACATCAATCAGATTGCATTTTCAGGAGCGAATGATTTTCTGGAAAAATACAAAGATGATGCAAATGCAATCATCGGACATTTCGGTTTAGGCTTCTATTCTGCCTTTATGGTTGCAAAAAAGGTTGAAATTATCACCAAATCCTACAGAGACGAAGCACAAGCTATAAAATGGACTTGCGATGGTAGCCCTGAATTCACTATTGAAGAAGTAGATAAGGCAGATCGTGGTTCAGATATCATCTTATATATCGATGACGATTGCAAAGAATTCCTCGAAGAAGCACGTGTTTCTGAGCTTCTGAAGAAATATTGCAGCTTCCTTCCTGTCCCCATTGCATTCGGGAAGAAGAAAGAATGGAAAGATGGAAAACAGGTAGAAACCACTGAAGACAATATTATTAACGACACCACTCCTTTGTGGACTCGTAAGCCGAGCGAACTGTCGGAGGAGGATTATAAGTCGTTCTATACCAAGTTGTACCCGATGTCAGACGAGCCATTATTTTGGATTCATCTGAATGTGGATTATCCGTTCCATCTGACTGGTATCCTCTACTTCCCGAAAGTAAAGAGCAATATTGAGCTGAATAAAAATAAGATTCAGTTATATTGCAACCAAGTATATGTAACGGATTCCGTAGAAGGAATTGTACCGGACTTCCTGACTTTATTACATGGAGTTATTGATTCCCCGGATATTCCATTGAATGTATCCCGTTCTTATTTGCAAAGCGACTCGAATGTGAAGAAGATTTCTACCTATATCACGAAGAAAGTTTCCGACCGCCTGCAATCGATTTTCAAGAACGACCGTAAACAGTTTGAAGAGAAGTGGAATGATTTGAAAATATTTATCAATTACGGCATGCTTACTCAAGAGGATTTCTATGAGAAAGCGCAAAAATTCGCCCTTTTCACCGATACAGATAACAAACATTATACATTTGAAGAGTATCAGACCCTTATTAAAGATAATCAGACAGACAAAGATGGAAATCTGATCTATTTGTATGCTAATAATAAGGATGAACAATTCAGTTATATCGAGGCTGCCACCAACAAGGGATACAATGTTCTGCTTATGGATGGTCAATTAGATGTAGCTATGGTAAGTATGCTGGAACAGAAGTTTGAGAAATCTCGCTTCACCCGTGTAGACAGTGATGTGATCGACAACCTTATCATCAAAGAAGACAAGAAAAACGAGACACTGGAAGGAGAAAAGCAAGAAGCTATCACAACTGCTTTCAAGAGCCAATTACCCAAAATGGATAAAGTTGAGTTCAATGTAATGACACAGGCATTGGGAGACAATTCAGCTCCAGTGATGATTACTCAAAGCGAGTATATGCGTCGTATGAAGGAAATGGCAAATATTCAGGCCGGAATGAGCTTCTATGGGGAGATGCCGGATATGTTCAATCTGGTTCTGAACTCCGACCATAAGCTTATCAAGCAAGTGCTTGACGAAGAAGAAGCAGCTTGTCACCCTGAAGTAGCTCCTATACAAACAGAGATGAATAGTGTCAGCAAGCGTCGCAACGAACTAAAAGACAGCCAAAAGGACAAGAAAGAAGAAGATATTCCTACTGCGGAGAAAGATGAACTGAATGAGCTGGATAAAAAATGGGATGAACTGAAAAATAAAAAAGAAGGCATCTTTGCAGGATATGCCAGCAACAACAAGGTAATCCGTCAACTCATCGACCTGGCTTTATTGCAGAACAACATGCTAAAAGGTGAAGCTCTGAACAACTTCGTGAAGCGCAGTATTGAGCTGATTTAATACCGCCCCTTTATTTATAACATAAATCAATGAAAGAGCATTCAACACTAAAACGTGTTGCAATGCTCTTTTTTCATCATAAAACGAACGCTAAAATATCGATAAATTGGAAAGTATTGCATATATTTGAACACTAAATGATAAATACTTCAATTGTTTGATTTGGGTTATGAGAAAAATACTTTTAGTGTTAATTGCTATATGGTTATTCATGCCGACTGTCTGCGCCCAAAAAGTAGGTCTTGTCTTAAGTGGTGGCGGTGCCAAAGGATTGACACACATCGGCATCATTCGCGCCTTAGAAGAAAACAACATTCCTATCGATTATATTACAGGAACTTCCATGGGGGCCATTATCGGCTCTCTTTATGCGATGGGGTATTCTCCTGATGATATGGAAGAATTATTGAAGTCAGAGGACTTTAAAAGATGGTATTCAGGACAAATAGAAGAGAAATACGTATACCACTTCAAGAAAAATGTCCCGACACCGGAGTTTTTTAATATCCGTTTCTCATTCAAAGACTCATTAAAAAACTTCAAACCACAATTTCTGCCCACAAGCGTAGTAAATCCCATACAGATGAATCTGGTTTTTGTAGATTTGTATGCACGCGCTACAGCTTCGTGTAAAGGCGATTTCGACAAATTATTCGTTCCTTTCCGCTGCATAGCTTCTGATGTATACAATAAAAAGCAACTCGTAATGAGAAACGGAGATTTGGGAGATGCCGTCCGAGCTTCCATGAGCTTTCCCTTTATGTTTAAGCCTCTAGAGATTGACAATGTGCTGGCATATGACGGAGGGATCTACAATAATTTCCCAACAGACGTTATGAGAGACGATTTTCATCCGGATATTATAATTGGAAGTGTGGTATCTACAAACCCCACCAAACCCAAGGAAAATGACCTCATGAGCCAGATAGAAAACATGGTCATGCAAAAAACCGACTATTCTATTCCGGATTCAATGGGTATTCTGATGACATTCAAATATGACAATGTCAGCTTGATGGATTTTCAGCGAATAGATGAATTGCATGATATTGGCTATAACCGGACCATAAGCATGATGGATTCTATAAAAAGCCGTATACAAAGGAGGGTCAATCTGGATAATATACGTTTGAGAAGAATGGTATACCGAAGCAACTATCCGGAATTACGCTTCAAAAACATCATTATTGACGGAGCCAATCCTCAGCAACAAGCATATATTAAAAAAGAATTTCATAGCTCTGACAATAAGGAATTCACTTATGAAGACTTGAAAGAAGGCTATTTCCGGCTGCTTTCAGACAACATGATTTCCGAAATCATCCCGCACGCCGTATACAACCCAGAGGATGAAACGTATGACCTGCATTTAAAAGTCAAACTGGAGAATAATTTTGCCGTACGATTAGGTGGGAATATTTCCACGTCCAACTCGAACCAGATTTATCTTGGACTCAGCTATCAGGATTTAAATTACTATGCGAAAGAATTTCTTTTTGACGGTCAACTCGGGAAAGTCTATAATAATGCACAATTCATGGCTAAGATCGACCTTTCTACTGCGATCCCGACCTCTTACCGCTTTATCGCATCTATTACTACTTTCGATTATTTTAAAAAAGACAAGTTATTTTCCAGAAATGACAAACCGGCATTTAATCAGAAAGACGAGCGCTTCCTTAAACTTCAGGTAGGGCTACCGTTCCTTTTAAGTAAACGAGCTGAGTTTGGAATAGGGATCGCCAGAATAGAAGACAAATATTTCCAGAGAAATATCATCGATTTTGAGAAAGACAGATTCGACAGAAGCCGTTATGATTTATTCGGCGGCTCTATCAGCTTCAATGGAAGCACACTTAATTCACGGCAATACCCGACACAAGGCTACAAAGAAGCTCTTGTTGCACAGATATTCATGGGACGGGAAAGATTCTATCCAGGTGAAGAGACCAAAGGAGTTCAAATAAATAAAGAACACCATTCCTGGCTGCAATTATCATATATGAAAGAAAAATACCATACGATGAGCGAACACTGGGTTTTGGGATGGTATTTAAAAGCTTTGTACGCTTCCAAGAACTTTTCCGAGAATTATACAGCGACTATGATGCAAGCAGGTGAGTTTTCACCTACTCTACATAGCAAACTCACCTATAATGAAGCTTTCCGCGCCAATCAATTTGTGGGAGCCGGCATTCGTCCCATCTATCGCCTCAATCAAATGTTCCATCTGCGAGGTGAATTTTATGGTTTTATGCCTATATATCCGATTGAAAGAAACTCATTAAATAAGGCATATTATGGAAAAGCCTTCTCTAAATTCGAATATTTAGGAGAAATTTCTGTTGTGTGTCAATTACCGTTCGGAGACATCTCTGCTTATGTAAATCATTATAGCTCACCGAGAAGGGAGTGGAATGTCGGGTTAAGTATCGGTTTCCAACTGTTTAATTACCGTTTCATCGAATAATTTTCTACAAAAAAAAGTCACCGAATGCTTGCTAATTCGGGAAAAGTACGTATCTTTGCACCCGTTAAAACGAAACAATGGTCGCGTAGCTCAACTGAATAGAGTAGCTGACTACGGATCAGCCGGTTACAGGTTTGAATCCTGTCGCGATCACTTTTTCGGAAAAACAGAATGGCCGCGTAGCTCAACTGAATAGAGTAGCTGACTACGGATCAGCCGGTTACAGGTTTGAATCCTGTCGCGGTCACTTCTACCAACATTTAACAAGGTCGCGTAGCTCAACTGAATAGAGTAGCTGACTACGGATCAGCCGGTTACAGGTTTGAATCCTGTCGCGATCACCAAAATCCTCTGCATTTTTTGTGGAGGATTTTGTTTTTTACCCCATTCCATCGAAGAAATCCGGTATCACGAGAAAATAATTAAGCGGTCATTTTACCACAAATGACTGCTCCTTTTGCATAAATCAAGCGGTTGTTTTATAAAAACACTTTAATAGTTATTTTCAAACATCAGAAAGTTTGTTTTCAAACATTGGGAAGTTTAAAAAGTACATGGTAACGTATGTTCAAACTATTTTGCTATTAGCTAAGCAAATTGGAACCAGAAAAATTCCCCCTTCACCTTGCATCTACCTGTTCATGGGAAAGATGACAAAAGGTGAAGGGGGAATACCTATTTATAAAATGTATGGAGAATCGATACTTTTTCAGTATCAGATCAGCATTTAATATTCAGTTCGTTCAAGACTTTACGTATTGCCTCAAACGTCGTAATTCGAGTCGGAACCAACGGCAATCGAAGTTTATTTTCAATCATCCCCATTGCATTCAGCATCGATTTTACTCCTGCCGGATTTCCATCCACAAACAAAAGATCAAATAGCTCAGTAAATCGATGATGAATAGTGAGTGCATTAGCAAAATCACCTTGAAGCGCCAAACGTGTCATACGGCTGAATTCACGCGGGAAAGCATTGCCGATTACAGAGATCACTCCAACAGCTCCCAAAGTTATTAACGGGAAAGTAATACCGTCATCACCAGAAATAACATTGAAATTATCCGGTTTATTCTTGATAATGTCATCCATTTGAGTAATATTACCGGAAGCTTCTTTAATAGCGATTACATTACTAAAATTACGGGCAATGCGCAAGGTCGTCTCAGCAGTCATATTTACTCCTGTACGCCCCGGCACATTATACAACACGATAGGAAGTTCCGTAGCTTCCGATATGGCTTTATAATGCTGATAAATCCCCTCTTGCGATGGCTTATTATAATATGGCACTACAGACAATATAGCGTCAACTCCTGTAAAATCGTCATTTTTCAATGTTTCTACTATTGCGCGTGTATTGTTACCGCCCACACCCAGCAAAATAGGAATTCTTCCATTAACGCGGTCAATCACCATTTTTTTGATGGTTTTCTTCTCTTCTTCGGTAAGAGTCGGTGTTTCGGCTGTAGTCCCCAGCACACACAAGAAATCCGCATTATTCTGCAATAGATAGTCTACCAAACGCATCAACGCATCATAATCAACGCTTTCATCCTCTTTGAAAGGAGTAATCAGTGCTACCCCCATTCCTTTCAATTTAGTCTGTATCATGAGTTTTAATTATAATCTCTAATTTTATTAGGCGCAAAAGTACGAATATTTTTCATATCTTACGATATAAGTTTCAGAAATTCGTCCTCGCTTAGTATGGTTACTCCAAGTTTTTTTGCTTTTTCCAGTTTGGCTGGCCCCATATTGTCACCGGCAAGGATAAAACTGGTCTTTGCAGAGATACTTCCTACATTCTTACCGCCATTTTTTTCTATAAGATCTTTATATTCGTCCCGTGAATGGTGCGTAAATACACCGCTGATCACAATAGACTGACCGGCCAATTTATCCGTATATCCACTCATATCTTCTTCTGTACGATAGAGTTGTAACCCAGCCTCTTTTAACCTGCCAACTAACTCTCGGTTAGACTCATTTGAGAAGTACAGAAGAATGCTTCGCGCTATTTTTTCCCCGATTTCATCGATACTTATCAGCTTTTCAAGGTCAGCCTGTTGCAGTTCGTCAATGTCTCCGAACGACTTGGCTATTTTCTTTGCTACCGTCTCGCCAACAAACCGAATTCCCAAAGCAAAGATGACACGTTCAAAAGGAACTGTCTTGCTCTGTTCAATCCCCGTAATAATATTCTCTGCAGATTTTTCTCCCATACGATCCAGCCCTTTGATATCATCGGCTTTCAATTCATACAGATCCGCCGTATTATGAATCAACCCCAAACGATAGAACATATCCACCGTTTCAGGACCCAATCCATCAATATTCATGGCTTTCCGACTAATAAAATGCTCTATTTTACCTTTAATCTGAGGGGGACATGCAGTTTCATTAGGACAATAATGGGCAGCTTCGCCCTCATATCTAATTAATTTGCTGCCACATTCGGGGCAATTGGTAATAAACCTGACCTTCTCACCAAGCATAAAACTACGGGCATCTTTATCCACTCCTGTAATTTTAGGAATGATCTCGCCACCTTTTTCTACATAAACCATATCTCCGATATGCAAATCAAGCCCTTCAATAATATCCGCATTATGCAATGAAGCACGTTTGACAATCGTTCCGGATAGCTGAACAGCATCTAAGTTGGCAACAGGAGTTACAGCGCCTGTTCTGCCTACCTGATAAGTTACCATATTCAATCGTGTCAATGCACGTTCTGCCTGAAATTTATAGGCAATCGCCCATCTGGGTGATTTCGCCGTAAAACCGAGATTCTTTTGTTGTCTCAGACTATTTACCTTCAAGACGATTCCATCAGTAGCTACAGGCAGATTCTTTCGTTCTACATCCCAATAATTGATAAATTCAAAAACCTCTTCCAACGTCTGGCATTTACGCATCAAATCAGAGATTTTAAATCCCCATTTTGCGGCTTCCTGAAGATTTTCATAATGTCCGTCACAAGGCAGATTATCTCCCAAAAGATAATATAAATACGCATCCAGCTTGCGAGAAGCTACAATAGAAGAATTCTGAAGCTTCAATGTTCCTGAGGCCGCATTTCTCGGATTAGCGAAAAGCGGCTCCTCACGTGCTTCTTTTTCGCGGTTCAGCTCCTCAAATACTTCCCAGGGCATAAGAATTTCCCCACGAATCTCAAAAGAAGAAGGATAATTGTCACCATGGAGCACAAGTGGAATAGAACGGATTGTCTTTACATTATCTGTCACATCATCGCCCTTTTCTCCATCTCCGCGTGTAACGGCACGAACCAGTTTTCCATCTTCGTAGGTCAGAGAAATGGAAGTACCATCATATTTCATCTCACAGCAAATCTCAAAATCCTCATTCAACGCTTTTCGTACACGCTCATAAAAATCTGTAACTTCGCTTTCAGAGTACGTATTTGCCAAAGACAACATAGGGTATTTATGCGCAACCTGCGTGAAATTCTTGTTAATGTCACTGCCGACACGCATAGTGGGCGAATTTTCATCTTTATATTCCGGATGTGCCAGCTCCAGATCCTGGAGTTCACGCATCTTATCATCAAACTCCTTATCTGAAATTTCGGGAGCATTCAAAACGTAATAATTATAGTTGTGCCGATGAAGTTCAGCACGCAATTCCTCTATTTTTTCCTTTATATCCATATTTCTTCGATTGTTTAAGGCAAAAATACAGGTTTATCTTTGAATATTTGTACTTTTGCGAAAAATTATAAAGATTATGCGTATTGATATTATAACAGTTTTACCCGAAATGATTGAAGGCTTCTTCAACTGTTCCATCATGAAACGAGCTCAGGATAAGGGACTTGCAGAAATACATATCCACAATCTGCGCGATTATACCGAAGACAAATATCGTCGTGTCGATGATTATCCTTTTGGCGGATTCGCCGGCATGGTCATGAAGATAGAGCCTATCGAACGCTGCATTAACGCTCTGAAGGCTGAACGCGACTATGATGAAGTGATTTTTACGACCCCCGACGGAGAACAGTTCAATCAGCCAATGGCCAACAGCCTTTCTTTGGCCCAAGACCTGATTATCCTTTGCGGACATTTCAAAGGTATTGATTATCGTATCCGTGAACACCTGATCACCAAAGAAATCAGTATCGGAGATTATGTGCTGACAGGAGGTGAACTGGCAGCAGCAGTCATGGCGGACGCAATTGTCCGTATCATCCCCGGAGTGATTTCAGACGAACAGTCGGCACTTTCTGATTCTTTTCAGGATAATCTGTTGGCGGCACCTGTATATACTCGTCCTGCTGACTATAAAGGCTGGAAAGTACCCGATATTTTGTTATCCGGCCATGAAGCAAAAATAAAAGAATGGGAGCTACAGCAATCTTTAGAACGAACCAAAAAACTTCGCCCTGACTTACTGGAAGACTAAAAGATATATGTAAATAAAAACGACGGTGAGAAATATGAGAATTTTCACCGTCGTTTTTATTATATTCTACAAGAAAGAACAATCTGTTATTTTACTCTTCGCACTGGAAATCTTCTTTTCATCTATCCTTCCGGCATTGATTTTACTCAGTATACTTAAAAAATAAAATAGCATTTTTCTTTCATATTATATGCGAATGGTTATTGTATGTTTTCAATTATACCTCAAGCGCACCAATAATTTCTTTTACTGACTTACATCCGTGTCTTTCCAAGTAATTATTTATACCATCTTCAACTTTGATTGTAACAGCCGGATCTATAAAATTTGCCGTACCAATCTGGATCGCAGAAGCACCGGCAAGCATGAACTCAACAGCATCTTTCCAGTTCATAATACCGCCCAATCCTATGACAGGAATATTTACCACCTTTGCAACTTGCCAAACCATACGCAAGGCAATCGGTTTCACAGCAGCACCGGACATTCCTCCTGTCACAGTTGACAGAATAGGACGTTTACGTTCCGCATCAATAGCCATTCCCAGCAATGTATTGATTAATGATACACTATCCGCACCACTTTCTTCTGCTGCACGGGCAATTTCTGTGATATCAGTAACGTTCGGAGAGAGTTTAACGATAAGTGTCTTTTTGTAAGCTGCACGTACCGCTTTTACTACTTCAGAAGCACCTTTTGCTGACACACCAAAAGCCATACCTCCTTGCTTTACATTGGGGCACGAGATATTTAGTTCTATAGCAGGAATTTTGTCAAGTTCATTAATGATCTCTGCAGTTTTCACATAATCCTCAATAGCAGACCCTGATACGTTTACAATCATATTCGTTTGAATGTCCTTTATACGAGGATATATCTGTTCCACAAAGTAGTCAACCCCCTTATTTTGCAGTCCTACAGCGTTTAGCATACCAGAAGGAGTCTCTGCCATGCGAGGATATGGGTTACCTTCACGTTTGTGAAGAGTAGTGCCTTTTACAATAATACCGCCTATTCGCGCTATATCTATGAAATCCGAGAACTCTTCACCATATCCAAATGTACCAGATGCTGTCATCACGGGATTCTTCATCTGCAATTCACCAATATTTACACTTAAATCTGCCATAGTAGTTTATTTATATTAAAAACAGGACCTTCTTTACATACACACAAATGTCCTTCTGTCGTATTTTCCACACAACAGAGACATGCTCCGATTCCACAAGCCATTGTATTTTCCAAAGAAACTTCACATTCTATCTGATTACTTTTGGCATATTTTGCCACAGCCATCATCATTGGTTTAGGACCACAGGTATAAATCTGCTCAAAATGTACCTGATTTAATATAGAATGCTGAGTGACGTATCCTTTTTCTCCGTAACTTCCGTCTTCTGTAGTAGTATATACCTCTCCATATTTAGCAAATTCTTCCAGCTGCAACAAGTCTTTATTGCTACGAGCCCCTAAAAGGAAGGTAGGTTTATGACCATTTTTTGCCAATTGTTCACCTAAATATAGCATAGGAGCTGTTCCGACACCTCCGCCCACTAGCAAAAGCTTATCAGAAGGCTTTTGAGGCATTGTATAGCCATTTCCCAAAGGAAGTACTACGTTGATCACATCGCCCGAATTTACTTCTGCTAAACGTCTTGTTCCGTCTCCGATCAACTGAATAAGGAACCACACTTCGTTTTGTCGCTTGTCTACAAAATTAATAGAAATAGGACGGCGTAAAAATGTAGTAGATGAACCGTCCACCCGAAGTTCGGCAAACTGCCCCGGCAACATCTCGGGCAGCAATGACTGAGATGTCAATTTCAGCAATACATAGTTTGCATTCAATCTGATATTCTCAGTAACTGTCAGATCTAAAATAAATTTCTTCATGTATGGAGATAAAAGACAGAATTAGAATGATAATGGAGAGAGAAAAAGTTCCTCCAAGAGTTTTTGCTGAGACAATTGGAGTTCAGCAATCTACTCTCTCACATATTTTGAATGATCGGAATAAACCAAGCTTGGAGGTTGTAATGAAGGTACATCAGACCTATAGTTATGTAAATCTTGAATGGTTGCTTTATGGTAAAGGCGAAATGATAACATCTGCAGAAGATGCTTCTACGGTTTCTTCCAATGGAGATTATCAGCCTTCTTTGTTTGATGAGAATCCTATAAATCCGCCCAAAGAGACGATTAATCCGGAAAATCGCAAGGAAATGGCATTAAGAACAGCCGAAAATGCACC